>SXGT01129467.1_pt1 | contig 41785 bp, 14 predicted proteins | sample 3176221 | NCBI WGS metagenome assembly SXGT01 (sample SAMN11356862, study PRJNA531348) | freshwater metagenome | isolation source: freshwater sample F1-120 | place: China: Fuxian Lake, Yuxi | collected 2017-12-25
AGCTCCTTGCCAACGCCGGACTCGCCGGTGACGAGGATCGAGACGTCCGACGGCGCCACGTTGTCCAGCGTTCGCAGCACCTGCCGCATGGGTCGGCTCTGGTGCACGATCCGGTCGTACCCGTGCGCCAGCCCCATGTCTGTCCGCGACTGCTCTAGCACCTCGCGGAGCGCCGTGAGCTCGTCGCGGTGCCGTCCGGACTCGTCAACGCGTGCGGCCCGTTCGGCGGCCAGCTGGCGAGTCGCGGCGGTGGCCTCGCTCTCCGCCCGTTCGGCACGCGCCAGCAGCGACAACTGGATCAGGAGGCTCGGCTCCGGCGGCCGACACAGCCCCTCGAGGACCACCGCACCGGGAGCCAGGGTGAGCCCTATCAGGCGGCGGCCGCCCGGGAGCTCGGCCTCGTAGCTGGCGCTCCGGCCGAGGTACGTGGCCACCCGCTGAGCGCGTGGCTCGTTGCCGAGGCCTGTGCGCGCGGCGGGGGAGGGGGCGGCGGCAAGGTCGCTCCACCACCACCCAGCGTTGGCCCCGGTCCCCGCAACCAATCCTGCCAACAGCTCCGGCGCGGCCGGGGGCCGCGGGGCTCGGACGAGGAGAGAGGCGTTGGTGGGTGCGGCGACGAGCATCGGGTGGATGTCCCCTCCTTGGGGCAGGGACCCGGTAAGCAGGAAACGATCCAGGCAGGGGTTCGGGTGGGCCTCGGACTGGCGCTGCCTTCGGGTCGCGTCGACCAGCCGCGCCACCGCGTCCAGCGCCCGTGGGTGGTCCGCCAGCTCCGCAAGCTCCTCCAGCAACGCGACCAGTGGCGATGCGCCGGCCGGGAGTACCGCGGGGAGCGACGCGACCAGCGCCTCGACGGCCTCAGGCAGGCCCGAGAGGTCGCCACGGCGCGCCGCCACCACGCGCTCGGCCACTCGCGCGAGTGGCGCGGCAGCGGGGGAGGGTGCCGCCGGCAGCGCAGGCTCGACCGGGCCGCCCGCCACGAGCCGCAGCCAGGCCGCCTCGAACGCGGCCTCATGAGCCCCCGCCCGGTCGGCCGCGCCCTGGATCTCGACGAACTCCTGCGCCAGCGCATCCCCCGCGAGCTGCGCGAAGGGCGAGGAGCTCTCGTGGCGGGCCTCGCCTGCGGAGTCGGCGTGAGCCGCCCCTCGAGCCAGCCATAACCGAGCGACGGTAAGGCGGCGGTCGAGGCGCGCCACCTCGGAGGTCACCGGAAGGTCGTGCACCGGGGCCAGCGCTGACTCGGCGCGCTGTGCGTCGCCCAGATCCAGCGCCACCAGCGCCTCGACCAGGGCGGCCGCCACCCGTCCCCGCGGTTCACCCAGCGACGCCGCGATCGCGCCCGCCTGGCTGGCCCGGCGACCATCCTCGCGGAACGCCAACCGCTCGCGCGCCGCGATCGCCCCGTTGCTGAGCGCCACGCGCTCGCCGCGCCGATCGCGCGTGAGGCGCTTGGCAGCAGCCGAGCGATCGTAGGCGGCCTGCGCCTCGTCGCCCCGCCCCTGAACGAGCCAGACGTTGCCCAGGTTGTTCGCCACCCGGCCGAGCGCGTGGGCATCCTCCAACGCCTCTGCGATCGCCTCGGCGGCCGTGAGGGCGCGCACCGCCAGCGCAGTGTCCCCGGCGTAGCTCGCCGCTGTTCCCAAGAGGAGGCTCGCCTCCAGCTGCTGCCGCTTGGTCGCGGGGGGCTCTGCGCCCGCCGCGTCCCCCTCCCGCACCCCTCTCATCGCGGTCGCCGGCTCGAGGAGCTCCAGCACCTCCCGATGCCGCCCTGCCGCCGCGGCGAGGCGCGCCGTGGCCAGCTTCGCCAACGTCCCGGTCCCGGGGGGGACGACGGCGGCGAGCCGCCCCAGGAGCGCTCGGTCGCCCACCGCCTCGGCGCAGCGGATCGCCCGCTCCAGGCTGTTGACGTCGAGCCGTCCCGCGTCGCCCGAGGACGAGCGCTGCGTCGCGGTCAGCTCATCCTCTGAAGCGGCGCCTCCGTGGGGGCCGTCGTCCGCCGCGGATGCGAGCCACCAGTCAGCTGAGGTCTCCAGCGCCAGCGTATAGAGCCGGGCCGCCTCCTCGAGGTCGAAGCGTGCCTCGGCCCGCTCCGCGTCGGCCCGCCGGGCCCTGGCCGCCTCACGCGCGCGCCCGCTCAGCTCGAGCAGCCGGGCCAGGCGAGGCGATGTCTTGAGCGTCAGGTGGGCCTCGAGGCGCGTCACATCGGACTCGCTGAAGCGCTCCAAGGTGAGCGGTACGTCCGGGACGGCGACCAAGCGCCGGTGAGCGTCCCAGCGCGCGAGGCCCAGCGTCACCAGGCGCTCGACACCGACCAGCAAGCTCCCTTCGGCGGCCTCCTCCTCCTCTATCGGGGAGACCCATGCCAGTGCATCGAGGGCCCGGAGCTCGGCGGCAGGGAGCCCCGAAAGTCGCTTCACCCACGCCTCCTGGACGTGCCCGACCCCCCGCTCGTGCGGGTCGAGCGCATCGAGGAAGGCCAGGGCGTCGGTCCAGTTGACGGCCTGCCGGCCGAACCACTCCGCGCCGTTGCTCGCCTCCAGAAGGTCCGCTGGGAGCGGCCGCAGCTGCGCCGTATCGAGCGCCTGCTCTTGGAGGACCACGACGTCTACCGCGGCTGCCTCCTGGACCCTGGCCAAGACAGCGCGGCTCGGCGCCGGCCAGCGCTCTGGCGTCACCGCGAGCACGCCACCCAGCGCCTGATCGCGAAGGCAATCGACCACCCACGCGGCGAAGGCCTCGACGTACTCCCGGAACGAGTCGGGGGTCTGGGGACGGGGCGGTTCCTCCCGGCGTGAGTGGGCGCAAAGCGCGAGGCGGCGCCACTCCCCGAGGGGGTCATCGCCCCCCTCGAGGACCGTCGCGATTCGTCGTCGTCGCGCGATCAGCGGCCCGATCAACGCAGCGTCTCCGGGAGGCACGCCGACTGGCGAATGAAGCTGCAGCGCCGAGACGTGCTGGTGCAGCGCGCCCAGGAGTCGGTGACGGGGACGGCGCCGCACAGGCGTCGTGGTCCTATCCATCAGCGCCGCGAGGCGGCTGCCGAGCTGCAGGTCGTCGAGCCACCTCGCAAAGCACTTCCCCACCGCCCACCGCTCGTCGGCTGGCGTCAGCGGGGCGCTCGCCGAGAGGCCCGGCGGGCGGTACGCCGGGGTGCCGCCTCGCGCGGGGGTGCCAATGGGGGCTGCGAGGCCGAAGTCGACGAGCACGGGGCGCTTCGATGCCCACAGCACGATGTTCTGAGGTTTCACGTCGCCGTGGACGTAGCCCTGGCCATGGATCTCGTCTAGCGCCTCGAGGAGCCGATCGAGCACCAACGCCACCTCCGCCACCGGAGGGTCGTCGAGCAGCCAGCGGTCGAGACGCGGCCCGTCCACCAGCTCCGTGGTGAGGTGCGACTCGCCCGCGTCGATCAGCAACACCACGCCGCTTCCGGCGAGCGCGCTCAGAGCCTCGCCTTCACGCCACGCGCCCTCGCCGACTTTCAGCACCACCCGCCGATCCCGCAGGCGGTCGAACGCGCGCCAAACCGTCCCCTGGCTGCCTCGCCCAAGAACCGCGGGCTCCAGATACCGACCGGCGAGCGCGTAAGGCAACATTGCAAAGAGTCTTTCCGTTTCAGGCTGGAATGTAAACGGACTTTCCATTGACGTGCACTCAGCGCTGAGGGCCCGGCTCCACCGATCCCAGGATCACCCCAGCCCCGTACCTCTCTGGGGCGTGGGCGGGTCGGCCCTTGCGCGACCGAACGTCAATGACGCCGCTGCGTCCGGGGCGCCCTGAGATGGCTGGCACGAAGGGTGCTCTGGCAGTGCCACGAGGGCCCGGTTCACGAGCGCTCAGCGAGCAACGGCCGCCAGACGGCGCGCCGCTGCCGACCGACCGAATAAGGAGCGTTGTCCCATGATTACTCGCCTCTTCACCCTTTGCGCCGTCGCCCTGGTTGGTGCCTGCGCCGGTTCCACCGAGAGCGGCCCCTCCACCGAGACCGCGCCGCTGCTCGAGGCCCCGGGCGTCGCCGTCCCGGCAACCTGGGGTGGCCACATCGAGCAGCCCATGGTCCGCGCCCCACGCCTGGCGTTCCCCACGGCACCGGTCTTCAAGGAGACGCTCGAGCTCCACGAATGGGGCACCTTCACGTCGGTACAGAGCCCAGCGGGCGACGACATGCTCGGCCTCCACCACGAGGAGGAGCCGCTGCCCGGCTTCGTCCACGGCCGCGGCACCTGCTGGGGCGCCAAGTGCGTGGAGCTGGTCCCAGATGTGGGCGTGACCCAGAAGATGGAGACCCCGGTCATCTACTTCCACGGCCGACACGATGCGCCGATCACGGTGACCGTTGGCTTCCCCCAAGGCGTGATCTCTCAGTGGTATCCGAACGCCGCTTCGTTCCTCCCGGCGATCGGCAGCCTCGACGCGACCCAGCCCATGAGCGGTGGCTCCATGACCTGGACCGTCGAGCTCGACCCGGAGGGCTACTCGCCACCCGAGGTTGACCCGAACGGTATCTGGGCACCCTCACGCAACGTGGATAGCCGCCCGCTTCGCGCTGGGGGGGAGGACGAAGGGTTCATCTTCTACCGAGGCCTCGGCTCGTTCTCGCTGCCGATTCGCACCCAGTCGGATGGCTCGGGCATGGCCCAGGTGACCAACGGCGGCGACGAGGCAGTCCCGGCGGCTTTCCTCCTTCGTGTCACGGCGGACGATAACGGCTCTCGTGGCGCCATCGAGGCGCTAGGGGGGATCGAAGCCGGTCAGTCGAAGCGCGCGACGGAGACCCCGGCGCTCGTCTCCTTCGAGACCTTCCTGGAGCAGGCGCGCGTGATGATCCACGCCGCCCTCGTGAAGAGCGGCCTGCGCGCGGACGAGTCGTGGGCCATGGTCGATACGTGGACCGTGAGCTACTTCCACACTCCCGGCCTGCGCGTGCTGTACGTGGTGCCGCGCACCTGGACCGACGCCATCCTGCCGCTCGAGGTCGACGTCCCCATGGACCGGATCGTGCGCACGCTGGTCGGCCGGATCGAGCTCACCACTGCAACGGAGGTCGCCACGATCCGAGACGCTGCCCGGGAGTCGATGGAGGCTGGCGTTTACCCCTCGCAGGCGTCCTACTCGGTCCCGGCCCTTCAGCTCCTCGGACGGCACGCTGAACCGAAGCTTCGCGCGGCCGCTCAGGGGCTGCCCGCGGGCGAGCTCCAGGCCTGGCTGCTGGCCTGCGCGGAGTCAATGGTACCCGAGGGCTGAGCCTTGCTCTTGCCTGGGGGCGCCCCTCAGGCGCTCGGAGCGGCCCCGGCTCCGGGTTGGGAGTCCCGCCGACAATTCGAAGTGATTGCCCCCTGGGTCTTGCGTGACACCACCGGCCGGGTAGGCTCCTCCCATCGTAGAGTTGGTGCGCGAGGCTCCCCGTTGATCCTAATTGCTGCCCCCCATTCCCCGGACTCCAATCCCCTTCGGCAAGCCCTCTCGGTTGCGGTGCCTACGGTGCTCGCCGCCCTCGTCACGCTTGTGGCTGGGGCCGTGTTCGCCGTGGGCGTGGTGCTGTGGGCGCCGGTCTACGTCGCGGACGCGATCATCCGGCCCTTCCGGTTCAGCTGACCCCACGCACTGACTTACAGCGGGCACCGCGCGCTCGCCGGCGTCCGGCAGCAGTCGGCGATGTTGAAGCGGCGCTCACCGGCCCGCGATTCGTCCCATCCCCTAGAAGGTCTTTCGGCTGTCTACCAGCAGCGTGACCGGGCCGTCGTTCGTGAGCGACACGTCCATGTGCGTCCGGAACACCCCCGTCTCCACCCGAATGCCCAGGGCCCGCGTCTTCTCCACGTAGGCCTCGAACCAGCGCGCGGCAGCCTCTGGCGGCATCGCGTCGCCAAAGCTGGGTCGGCGCCCCTTCCGGCAGTCGCCATATAGGGTGAACTGGCTGATCGCCAGGATGCTGCCCCCCACCTCCGCGAGGCTGAGGTTCATCTTGCCGTCCGCGTCTTCGAACACGCGGAGCCCCGCCACCTTCTGGACAATCAGCTCGAGGTCCGCCTCGGCGTCGTCCGCGGCCACCCCGACCAGCACCACGAAGCCCCGCTCGATGGCCCCGACGACGCGCCCCTCGACGAGGACGTTCGCGCTCGAGACGCGCTGAACGACCGCTCTCACAACTTCTTGTATGGATAGAGCGTGAGCCCTGGGTCGTAGACCCCGCCCGTCCCGATGGCTGCGCCGTTGTAGCCGCCCCAGACCACGAGCCGGTCCTGCGCCCAGACAGAGCCAACCGGCCAAGTGTAACGAGCGGTGGGCGCGTTGATCGCGTTCATCGGGGTCCAGAGATCCGCTTCGGGATCGTAGAGGTCGCCCGTGTTCACGTAGCTGTTCGTCCCATTGTTCCCGCCCCAAAGCACCATGTACTTCCCGGTCCAGACGCCGGCGTGGTAGGCCCGGGACTCCGCGACCGTCGAGGTGTCGATGACCCGCCACTGGTTAGTGGTCGGGTTATACGCCGCGCACACCTTGTCCGGCACGGTCCCGGCGCCCACCGTGCCGCCGAACACGATCATCTCGGTACCGGTCCAGACCGCCGAGTGTCCCCGTCGGGCGACCAACTCGACCGGTGCGGCCGCGATCCCGGCGAACACGTTGGCGACCGGGTCGTAGGCGGCGCCGTCCTTCAAGTAGACGTTGTTGGCCGAGGCACCTCCCCACACGATCATCTGGGTGCCCGTCCACACGGCGGAGGCGTCGAAGCGCTTCGACGGCCCCTGGAACATCGTCGACCATTGGTTGGTCGCCGGGTCGTAGCGGAGGCCGTCGTCATAAACCGTGGCGTCCGAACCAGCGTAACCTCCCCAGACGATCATGTGCTTGCCCGTCCACACCGCCATGTGCTGCTCGCGCGCGGCAATCGTCGGCGCCGTGGCGGGAAGCGCGGTCCACTTGTTGGCCTCGGGGTCGTACCGAGCGCCATCATTGCGCCGTACGGTGCTAGCGCCGTTGTACGAGCGACCTCCCCACACGATCACCTCCTTGCCGGTCCAGACCGCTGTGTGGATGGCGCGAGAGTTGGGCTGGCCCGTAGTGGTTACCGTGGCCCACGTGTCCGTGGCCGGCCGGTACCGCGCGTGTGCCGTCGCGTAGGAGCTCCCGCTCGACTGTCCGCCGTAGATGAACACGTACTTTCCGGTCCACGTGGCCGTGTGATGGTATCTGGCCGACGGGGCTGACGCGGCCCGCGTCACGCTCCAGCCCTCGGCCAGCCGCAGCGCCGACACCACGGGGGCGAAGCCGTTGTTCAAGAAGTTCGGGTCCTCGGGTGTCTCGCTGAACATGATGGCACCCTTGGGCAGCGCCAGCCCAACCGGCGCCCACGCGGCGCCATCGTGGACCAGCAGGGCCTTCGTCCCGCCGTCGAAGTACGTGCGTCCGGCCTGCCCGGTGGGCGCCGCGGCCTGCGGGACGAAGTCGACCGAAGGCGCCGCCACACCGCCCTGCGCGTTGAGGGCGCCAGTCATCGTGTCGCCTGCCTCGTCGACCCACCGCTCGGTGGTCTCCGGCACGCTGTTCCAGTCGTGTCCGTCGAGCTTGTCGGAGTCCGTGGCTGCGCCACCGGGCGTGGCCGCGCCCGCATAGACGAAGTCGACCTCCGTGCTGCTGACACAGGCGCTGCACTCGAGGTTGGCCGCCGCCCCGCCCGCGCTGGCGGACGCCGCGAAGTTGAAGGCCACATCGGCCGCCGTAACCGAGCCCGGGGCGAGCTGGCTCGTGCTGATACAGCCGTCGCAGTCCAGCGCTGCCGCGGACTCAGCCCGTGCGGCCCACAAGGCGAAGAGCACTGGTTGGATGGGCCGCCGGGCGCCGATGAGCTGCCCGTCTGCTTCAATCTCCACCCAGATCGGCCGACCGTCCGAGACCGCGGGCGGGAGCCCGGCTCCCTCGCCGAGATGCAAAGAGAACACTCCGCCGGGCGTGTCGAGGTTCTCGAAGTCTTCCTCCCAGACGAGCCCTCCGCTGTCTCCAGTGTCTGCGAGGCGCACGGTGAGGTCGACCGGCCCCGAATATGGCAGGCCCGCGGCGCTCGACAGAGCGCCCTGCACACTGAGCACGTGTTCAGGCGCGGCGAGGGCGGGTGCAGTCAAGGCGAGCGCAACGAGCACGAAGCGACATGTCATGAGGACCTCCGTGTCGCGGAGTCTACCGCGGGCGATGGATTCCAGTCCATGCGGTGGCGCGGTCACCGCGGTCACCGCCACCAGATGTTCGAGGACTACGCGGCTACCTACTACAAACTCTGTGCGACCAACGGCGCAGCCGGACGGCCCTCGGAGGACGTCCGGGGCCGGCCGCGAGTGACTGTCCCAGGACGGGCGGGGTGCTTCCTCGCTCCCACTCCCCACGAGGCTCTGGTACGGTCGGGCATCTCCACGTGCCGCGCCCGGGGTGCTCGGGGCGCCGCCGCCAACCAGGACCCTGCCGCGTGATCCAAAGCCCCAAGGACTTCTTCCGCCCCCTCGCGCTCGGCGCTCCGGCGCCCCTGCGAGAGATCCCCTTCCGCCCCTCGCGGATGATCCACTTCTTCGACCCGTCCAACCCCAAGATGGCCGCCACGGTCCCCGAGCTTGCGCGCGACTGCGACGTGCTGCTCGGAAACCTCGAGGACGCCGTGGCAGCCGACAAGAAGGAGGCGGCGCGGGAGGGATTCGTCACGGTAGCGGCGGCCACGGACTTCGGCGACTGCCAGCTGTGGACGCGCGTCAACAGCCTCGACAGCCCCTGGGTGCTCGACGATCTCACTCGCATCGTCGGCTCCGTGGGTCACAAGCTCGACGTGGTGATGGTCCCCAAAGTCGAGGGCCCCTGGGACATTCACTACGTCGATCGACTGCTCGCCCAGCTCGAGGCACGCGCGCGGCTTACTCGGCCGATCCTCGTTCACGCCATCCTCGAGACCGCGCTGGGGGTGGCGAACGTCGAGTCGATCGCCAACGCCAGCCCGCGCATGCAGGGCCTCTCGCTGGGTCCGGCCGATCTCGCCGCGTCTCGCCGTATGAAGACTACCCGGGTGGGCGGCGGACACCCCGGCTACCTCGTTCGCTCCGACCCGGAGCCCGGCGCGCCGGATGCGCAGCGCCCCACCGCACAGCAGGATCTGTGGCACTACACCATGGGCCGAATGGTCGACGCCTGCGCGGCCGCTGGGATCCTCCCGTATTACGGCCCCTTCGGAGACATCAAGGACGTCGTCGCGTGCGAGGACCAGTTCCGCAACGCCTTCCTGATGGGCTGCGTCGGGGCGTGGTCGCTGCACCCGGCGCAGGTGGCGATCGCTCGCAAGGTGTTCAGCCCACCGGTGGACGAGGTGCGTTGGGCGCGCAAGGTGATCGCTGCCATGGGCGACGGGACCGGCGCCGTCATGCTCGACGGTCGCATGCAGGACGACGCCACGGTCAAGCAATGCCGGGTGATGCTGGATCTCGCCGACCGGCTCGCGGTACGCGATCCCGCGCTTCGTGCCCTCTATCTGGCGGAACCCTGAGCGCCGGGGTCGAGTAGTCGGGCCCTGAAGTCCTTCGGCGCGCGGACGGGGGGTGTCCCCGCGCCCGCGCCTGACGGGCCTCAGCCAGGGCGGCTCCCTGGATCGCGATGCTCGCTTTCTGGCGGGCACGCGCTATCTTACGCGGCCGACCGGGTCCGTGGAGGTCCGGTCACGCTTGCGTTTCCGGGTCTCGCGGGGCTCGGTGCGACCCACGAGACCCTCCGAGTAATCGAATGACCACCCCAACTCAGGCGCGCACCGAACTCGACGCTGTCACGATCCGCTTCGCAGGCGATTCCGGCGACGGCATCCAGCTCACGGGCGACCAATTCACCTCTGCCACGGCGGTAGCGGGCAACGACCTCGCCACCCTGCCGGACTTTCCCGCCGAGATTCGAGCGCCGGCTGGCTCCCTGCCCGGCGTCTCCGGATTTCAGATTCAGTTCGCATCCTACGACGTGTTCACGCCGGGCGACGAAGCCGACGTGCTGGTGATCATGAACGCCGCGGCGCTCAAGACCAACCTGCGCGCGCTGAAGCCCGGCGGCATGTTGATCGTGAACACGGACGGGTTCGGCGAGGTCAACCTCAAGAAGGCGGGCTACGCGGGCAACCCCTTGGACGACGCTTCGCTGAAGGGCTATGCGGTCTATAGGGTCCCGATCGAGACGCTCACAGTGGAGGCCACGGCTGGTCTCGACATCGCGTCCCGAGTGGCCCGGACCTGCAAGAACTTCTTCGCGCTCGGGCTCATGTACCACATGTTCGACCGGCCGATGGAGGAGACGCTCAAGTTCATCCAGGCCAAGTTCGCGGCGAAGAACCCCACCATCGCCGAGGCAAACCGGCGCGTGCTGCAGGCCGGCTGGAGCTACGCCGACACGGCCGAGCTGTTCCCCGCGTCGTATCGCGTGCCACCCGCGCGAATCGTACCGGGCACGTACAAGAACATCCGAGGAAACGACGCGGTCGCGCTCGGGATCGTCGCCGCCAGCGTCAAGTCGGGGTTGCCCGCGTTCCTGGGGGCGTATCCGATCACGCCAGCGTCAGACATCCTGCACGCGCTGTCTCAGTACAAACACTTCGGTGTCAAGACGTTCCAGGCCGAGGACGAGATCGCCGGCTTCTGCGACGCGATCTGTGCCGCGTACGCCGGCGCGCTCGGAGTGACGCTGTCGTCGGGACCCGGCGTGGCGCTGAAGACCGAGGCGATGGGTCTCGCACACATGATCGAGCTGCCGTTGGTGATCTGCAACATCCAGCGCGGCGGACCGAGCACGGGGCTGCCCACCAAAACCGAGCAGGCCGACCTCTTCCAGGCGGTCTTCGGCCGAAACGGCGAGACGCCTCTACCTGTCGTCTCCGCCTCGACGCCTGCGGACGCCTTCGAGGCGGCCTACGAGGCCTGCCGCATCGCGGTGAAGTTCATGACCCCGGTCATGTTCCTGTCAGATGGCTACATCGCGAACGGCGCGGAGCCCTGGCAGATCCCGGATCCCGACACGCTGAGACCGATCGACGTCTCTTTCCGCACGAACCCGGAGGGTTACCTCGCCTACGCGCGCGACCCAGAGACCCTCGCCCGTGAGTGGGTCAAACCAGGGACGCCCGGGCTCGAGCACCGCATCGGGGGGCTCGAGAAGGCCGACAAGACCGGGGACATCAGCTACGACCCCGACAACCACGACTTCATGGTCCGTACGCGCGCAGAGAAGGTCGCCCGCGTGGCCAACGACATGCCGCCCACACCGGTGCTCGGCGATCCCGACGGAGACATCGTCGTCGTTGGCTGGGGCAGCACCTACGGGAGCATCGAGGCGGCGGTCCGCGCTGTGCGTGGTAAGGGTGTTCGTGCCGCGCACGTGCACCTCAGATATCTCAACCCGCTTCCCAACGACCTCGAGGGGATCTTGCGGCGATATCGCCGCGTCCTGGTTCCGGAGATCAACCTCGGACAGCTGTCCTTCATCCTCCGCGGCCGCTATCTGATCGACGCGCGCGGGTTCAATGTGGTGCGAGGGCAGCCGTTCAAGGTCTCCGCCCTCGTCAAGGCCATCGAAGAGTCTCTGGAGGCCGCGTGAGCGACAACGACATACCCAAGTACAGCAAGGACGACTTCGCCACCGATCAGGACGTGCGTTGGTGTCCGGGCTGTGGTGATTACGCGATCCTCAACACGATCCAGAAGACGCTCGCAGACCTTCCGGTGCGGCGGGAGGACCACGTGTTCGTCAGCGGGATCGGCTGCTCGAGCCGCTTCCCGTACTACATGAACACCTACGGCTTCCACACGATCCACGGGCGGGCCCCTGCGTTCGCCAGCGGGATCAAGTCGGTCAACCCGAACCTGCACGTCTGGCTGGTCACGGGCGACGGCGACGGGCTGTCGATCGGGGGTAACCACCTCCTGCACCTCTTGCGACGCAACTTCGACCTCACCGTGTTGCTGTTCAACAACCGCATCTACGGCCTCACGAAGGGGCAGTACTCGCCCACGAGCGAGCTGGGCAAGAAGACCAAGTCAACGCCAATGGGCTCCATAGACCACCCGCTGCAGCCGCTGGCCGTGGCGCTGGGCGCCGGGGCCTCCTTCGTGGCGCGCAGCTTCGACGTCGACAACAAGCACTTGAGCCAGGTGGTCATAGAGGCCTGGAAGCACAAGGGCACGTCGTTCGTAGAGATCTATCAGAACTGCAACATCTTCAACGACGGCGCCTTCTCGGTGATCACCGACAAGGGATCGCGTGAGTCGGCGCAGCTGCGCCTCGAGCATGGCAAGCCAATGGTGTTCGACGGTGGCAAGCGGGGCGTCGTCTTCCGCGATGGCCGCCCCCAGGTGGTCACAGTGGGCGAGGGCGGCGTGCCGCTCTCTGAGATCTCGATCCACGACGCCCACGACGCGGAGGCGGGGCGCGCGTTCGCCTTGGCCTGCAGCGACGGCGTCACCCTGCCCACGCCGATGGGCATCCTGCGGGCCGTGGAGCGTCCCACCTACGAGGTGATGCTCAATGAGCAGGTCGAGCGTGCCCAGGCGGCTCGCAAAGCAGACCTGCGCGCGCTGCTCAACTCGGGCTACACCTGGACCGTCAAGTGACCGTCGCGTGCCGCGCGCGCTGACGGCGCTCGGCGTCGTCGCTGTGCTCACGGCGGCGGCGGCGGCGGGGCACTGGTACTGGAAAGATGACGACCGTCCCCCGATCACAGACATCCTGGGTCCACAACCCGGGGACCTCACGCCCGGTCTGGATGTGCTCGACAACGTCCGCAACTACGGGCTCGACGTTGACCTGCCTTATCGTTTCCGCACGGACTCGAACGGATTCCGCGGCACGAACCACGGCGCCGGCGGCGGCCCGCGGCTCTTGATCCTCGGCGACAGCTTTGCTTTCGGCATGGGGGTCGACGACGGAGCGACCTTCCCAGAGCAGCTCGAGGCAGCGCTCCGGCCAGAGCGCGCCACCGTCTTCAATGCCGGTGTACCCGGCTATACCATCACGGACCAGCTCGAGCTCTGGGACGCGAAGCTCCACGCGTTTCCGGTGGAGGTCGTGGTTCTCTGCCACACCGCAAGCGACATTCCCGAGATGGGCCGCCCCACCAGCCTGCGGCGTTTCCTGGCCTGGGACGACGAACAGCCCGCTACCGACCCCGGGGTAGCCGCGGTGGCGCAGACGTTCGAATCGAAGCGGGAGGCTGCGGTCGCCCATTGGACCGTCCCGGCCGAAGAGCGCCTTCGGCGATTCGGTGCGAGGGCCCCGGCCGTCTTTGCGCAGTGGCAGGTCGCCTGGCTCGAGACGGTGACGGAATTGGCGAAGCGGGTGAAGGGGGCGGGGAAGGTGTTCGTCGTGGTCTTGTGGGTCGAGGGCTACGGGCACTTCTCGGCCCACGTCAGTCCGCTGATGGCATCGTTACGACAGCTCGACGTCCCGGTCTTCCGCGGCCAGGGTGCCCTCGCCGCCAGCGGCGTGCGCGCCACTGATCTGTATCTACCAGACAAACATTTCTCCAGCTCGGGCAACGCGCTCGCCGCGCACCAGACCGCCGACTGGCTTCGCCGGGTATTGGCCTCCAGTCGCGTGTTCTAGACGCTTGGACCTACGTTCTCCGGTCCATCGTGCGACACTGCGGCGAGTTGGTTCCATATTGCGCGGAGTTCGCATCTGGTGTAGTGCTGCAGTTGTACGGGTGGTGCCGTACAACGTCCGATAGCTCGGACCTAAGCAACTATGGGGGAATAATGGGACGTAGACCAATGACTCATGATCAACGCGCGAAGATGCGCGCGAAGATCCTCGAGGCGGCGCGAGATCGCTTCCTCGAAGAAGGCCTCGACGGCCTGTCCATGCGGAGCATCGCGCAGCGCGTCGGCGTGAGCTCGATGACTCTGTACCTGTACTACGAGAGCCGTCAGGACATCGTTCGCCACATCACCATCGAGGGCTTCAAGGTCCTCAACGCTGAAGTGGAGAAAGCCGCGAAGGCGTCCAAGGCCGGGGATCGCATCCGCGACATCGCCAACGGATACCTGAAGTGGGCGTTGGACAACCGGCGCTTCTACTCGGCCATGTTCACCTACCTCACGGACGACTTCGCGGTCGCTCCCGAGGATCCGCTGCTCGCTGGGCCTTCCAACGTGGTCGCCGACCACATCAAGAAGGCTTTTGTGCAGTCGGGCCACTCCGACGCATCGGCTGCGCTGTACTCCACCATCCTCTGGAGCACCCTTCACGGGATCGCGACGCTCCAGATCGGTGGCCAGGTGAAGCAGCGAGGCTCGGATGTGGACACGCTGGTGCGGCAGTTCCTGGCCACGGCCACGGCTTACCTTGGTGACATCAAGGCGGAGGCTCCGGCCGCTGCTCCTGCCAAGGCGGCCCCGGCGAAGGCCAAGAAGAAGTAGGGCAAACGCACGAGGCGCCGAGTATGGCAGCTGGCCACCAAGGCCAGAAATGGACGACGAGTTCGTCCGGCAGGACGGCGGGTGAGTTGAGAGGGGTCCTTCGCCGTGGAGCCATCAGGAATCACCTGGTGGGACCACGATGGGTGATCCAGAGCAGCCCACTCGCCGTTTCGCGTTTAAGGAGATGCCCGCCCAGATCTTGACAGCGGGCCACCCATCTGAAGACTCAACCGGCTCATGGGAGTGGTTCCCTCCCCCCGGGACACCCGTTCAGCGATTCGGGCTCCCGTGCTCGTAATCCCAGCGCCAGTGAGTGCCTCGATCATGCTCCGCCTCCCCGTTCTGCTGGTGCTACTGCTGCTGCCCGGCGTGGCCGCTGCGGCGCCGCCGGCGAAGGACCGTGCACCCGCGCTCAGGAGCTTGGCTACGCGCCACTTCGTGCTCCGGACCAACGCCAGCGAGGCCTACGCCCGATCACTCGGCGACAAACTCGACAGCTACGTCAGCCAGCTCAACGTCCTGCTCCCTGCGCTCCTGCAGGAGCGAATCGAGCCGATTCGCCCGAACATCGTGGTGTGGGAGAGGCAGGAGGAGTACCAACGCCAGGCTCGGGAGAGCGCGCCTCAGCTCGTGAACAATGGCGGGTACTACGACGGGGCCACGCGGACGATCGTCACCTACCGCTACAACAACTCCCTGCAGCTGTACTTCCACGAGATCCTCCACGCGATCATGGGGGAGGTGTTCCGAGACCACTACTTCTTCCGCTATTCGCGCCCGAACTGGCCTATCTGGTTCGACGAGGGCCTCGCAGAGTACTTCGGTAGCTTCGAAGCCGATGGAGCCGGTGTCCGCATCGCGGCCCGAAACCGCACCAAGATCGCCTACCTGATCAACGCGCTCGACACAGGGACGCTCGTGTCGCTTCGCTCACTGCTGACCGCGCCGAGCGAGCGGTACAGTGGCACGTCGATGAACCTGTACTACGCCCAGGCGTGGGGGCTGGTGGACTTCCTGGTGAAGACCAAGCCCTACGACGAGGCGTTCCCCAAGTTCTATCGGGCCATACGCACGGACGTCGACGGACTCACCGCCTTCAAGCAAGCCTTCGGCGACGATCTCGACAAACTCGACGCAGAGTGGCGGGCACACCTGTGGAGCCTCGGGGGAATCCCCGCAGGGTGGAATCCGCTCTTCAACGGCGTCAACATCGACGAATGGACGGTCCACGAGGGCGGCAGCTGGACCACGATGGATCAAGCGATCGTGGGGCGCGGGGACGAGAACTACAACTACCTCATCCGGAGCGACCTGCCTCACACCGCGTTCAGCCTACGCGCCGACGTCCTCATCGAGCGGGGCACGACCGGGCTCATCCTCGGCAACAACTTCCACGGCGAGTATCCGTACTACTACCTGATCGACCTCTCCCGCGATCACGTAACGCTTCGCCGCGCTTACTCCGCCACACGGATCGCCACGCTTCGCGAGGCCCAGCCGCACCTCCCTGAGGACGAGTGGGTGCCGCTCTTGATCTCTGTGGTCGACCGGCGGATCCAGGTCCGCGTCAACGACCAGCTCGTGTTCGAGGAGCGCGACGACCGCGACCGCCGCTACTCGCTGTTCGGCGCGTACCTCTACCAGGGGTCCGCGCGGTTTCGGGGTATCGCGGTCAAGAGCGAGCTGCCCACACCGCCCGCCGCGCCGCGCTGAGCCATGGGGCGTTCCCGCCGCCACGAGCTCCGGGCGCGCCTTGGACGTACTCTAGCAAGCGTCGCAGCTTCCGAAGAGCGACAACAGCGCCTTGTGCGGCTCCTTCGGGCGGCCGCCTCGATGGTCGCGGTGCTGATCGGGGGCACGCTGGGCTACGACTGGCTCACCGAGGGGCGCTACGGCTGGTTCCGCTGCCTCTACATGACCGTGATCACCGTCTCCACCGTGGGCTACGAGCAGATCATCCCCCCGGAGAGCCGCGGGGTGATCGTCCTCAACATGCTGCTCATCCTCTTCGGGGGGGGCGCGATCCTGTATTTCATCAGCGCCGTCACGTCGCTCGTCATCGAAGGGGACCTGGTCCACGGGCTCTTCCGCCGCAGGGTAGAGCGCGCGGTGGCGCGGCAAAGGCAGCACGTGATCGTGGTTGGGCTCGGCCGCATGGGCCGCGCAGCAGCGGTCGAGCTGTGGCACAGCGGGGCGCCGATCGTGGCGGTGGATCACGACGACGGCCGTATCGGCGAGCTCAGCGCGGAGCTCGGCGAGCCGCCGCCGTTCGTCGTCGGGGACGCGCTGGACGATGACGCGCTCGAGGCCGCCGGCATCATCCACGCGGCTGGCCTCGTGGCCGCTATGCCGGAGGACCGCGACAACCTCTATCTCACCGTCATCGCACGCGGAATGAACCCGCGACTTCGCATCGTGGCGCGCGTGGATGACCCATCTGCGGCCGCCAAGCTCGCCGACTCGGGCGCCGATCACGTGGTGGTGCCGTCCGTGCTCGCGGCGCGGCGTCTGGCGCGCGAGCTGGTCGACCCAACGCTGGTTGCGTTCCTGGACCGCGCCTTTGGTCCAAGAGTCCGGAATGTCGCGATCGAGCTGCTCGAGGTGGCGCCCACCGAGGGGCTCGGCCGCCTTGCCGACAGGTACGCCGAGCGACGCGTCCTGGGGCTCCGCGAGCCCGAGTCCGACCTCTATCGGTTCTGCCCTTCGCCGGAGCATCGACTCGTCCCCGGGCAGCGCCTCATCGTGCTCCCAGGCCAGGCAGGTGGCGATCGTCTCCCGCAAACGGTGCCCCGCACCGGTCGTGTCGTCATTGCCGGCGGCGGGCGGGTCGGCCGCAACGTGGCCCTAGACCTCCTGGCGTCCGGTTTCCAAGACCTCGTAGTGGTCGACGCGGATATCAGTGTCGCGGAGAGCGGTGGTCCGGCTCCGTCGTCGAGCCCGGCTCGGCCGGGACTCCGGTGGGTCCACGGCTCGGCGCTCGACGACGACACCCTGCGCGGCGCAGGTCTCCCCGGGGCGGCGGCGCTCGTGGCCGCGCTCCCCTCCGCGCGAGACAACGCCTATCTGTGCGTGGCGGCGCGCCGCCTCGAGCCCCGGATCCGCGTCGTCGCCCGGGTGGACCTCGAGGGCGAAGCGGAGCGCCTCCAGCGGGTCGGCGCCGACGGCGTGGCCTCAGTAGCGCTCATCGGGGCCCGTCGCCTCCGGGACGCGATGGTCGAGCCCGAGCTGGCCCACCTGGACGCGATTGTGAGCGACGCAGAGGCGGGCTCCCTCTCCGCCCCAGCGCAGCAGCGGCCGGATGGCGTGGTCGGCTCGGGAGAGCTGATGCTTCGGGAGTTGATGGTGAATGCGTCCTCGCGGGTAGCCGGAAGAACCCTCGTGGATGCCGCACACCACCTCGCCACGCTGTCTTCCGCGGTGCTCGTGGCGGCACGCCCCTCTCCGAAGAAGCCGTGGCTGTGGCGCCCTCAGGGCAGCTTGAAGCTGCGACCGGGCGTGCGCCTCCTCGCGCTCGGTCGACCGACCGAGCTCACCCGATTGGACGACTGGTTCGTCTAGCGGACCGCCGCCGTTCCCCAGCGGGATCCGGCGGCACCGAACCTCAGGTCTCTTCGAATTCGAAGGTGAAGTAGCCCTCGCCGTCCAGCGCAACTCGGAGGCGCGGCGGGAGGGCACCCTCGGTGAGCCGCGTGAGGATCTTCTGGGAGATCCGGGGCAGCAAGGCCTGGTTGATGATGTGGTCGACGTTGCGCGCGCCTGTCTCTGCCTCGGTGCACAGGCTGGCGATGCCCAAGACCACGTGGTCCTCGAGCTCCAGCGTCATCTTGTGGCTCGTCCACAGGCGCTTCTTCAGACCACCGAGCTTTAGGCGAACGATGTCCACCATCACGTCCTTGGCGATGGGGTAGAAGGGGATCACCGTCATTCGGGCGAGCAGCGCGGGCTTGAAGTGCGCCGACAGGATGGGACGGATCGACGCGGCCAGCGCCTCCACGTCTGGCAGCTCCGAGCCTGCGCACGCGCGCATGATCGCGTCGGTGGCGAGGTTCGAGGTGAGGAAGATCACCGTGTCCTTGAAGTCGACCACCCGCCCTTCGCCGTCGGCCAGCATCCCCTTGTCGAACACCTGGTAGAAGAGGTTGAGCACCTCGGGGTGGCTCTTCTCGACCTCGTCGAGCAAGACCACGGAGTAGGGCCGCTGCCGCACCGCCTCCGTGAGCACGCCACCTTCGCCGTAACCCACATAGCCGGGCGGAGAGCCGATGAGCCGGGAGACCGTGTGTTTCTCCTGGAACTCGCTCATGTTGATGATCGTCATCATGCGCTCGCCGCCGAAGAGGAGGTCGGCGACGCCGAGCGCGGTCTCCGTCTTGCCGACACCCGAGGGACCAACGAACAGAAAGACACCGATCGGGGTCTCGGGGCGCTTGAGCCCGGCCTTCGCGGCGCGGATGTGCTCGGCCACGGTGACCAGGGCGTGGTCCTGCCCCTTGATCCGCGTGACCAGGTCGTCCTCCATCGACAGGAGCGCCTTGGCCTCGTCTCGGACCATCTTCCCCAGCGGAATGCCTGTCCAATCCGAGACGACCTTGCCCACCACCTCGGGCGTGACCTCGACGTTGACGAGCGGATCCTTGCCCTGCACCGCCTTCAGCTCGCCCAACGCCTGGCTGAGCGTCGCACGCGTCGCTTCGAGCTCGAGGTCTCTGCCGGAATCTGGCTTGCGGTTGAGCTCGCCAAGCTGCGTGAGGTAGTCGTGGCGACGCTTGTCGTAGTCCTCCGGAGACAGCTCGTCCCGGAAGCTCTCGAGCGAGTCCAGCTTCTTGCGGAGCGCCAGGACCCGAGGGTCGGGCGGCTCGTCCTGAGGCTGTTCGGTTGGAGGAGCGTCCTTCTCCTCCTCGCGCTTCTTTTTCAACGCGAAGAGCGCGGCCCGTGCCTCCAGGACTTTCGCGGCCGCGGCATGCTCCTTCTTCCAGACCGCATCCAGCTCTTGGCGCTTGAGCTCTGTCGCCTGGATCTCCAGCTCGAGCTCGCGGATTCGGTCGTCGAGGGGCATCGCGCAGCTCTCTGCGTCGCGACGCAGCGCCACGAGCTCGCGCTCGAGCGTCTGAATCAGGCGCTCCTCGTCCTCGAGCTCTGGGGGGCGCGCCGTCAGCGCGACACGGACACGCGCCGCGGAGGTGTCGATGAGGTCGACGCCCTTGTCGGGGTGCTGCCGCCCGGTGATGTACCGCGAGCCGAGCTCGGCCGCCGCGACCAGCGCGTCGTCACGGATGATGACGTTGTGCGCCTCCTCGTAGCGATCGCGCAGCCCCCGCAGCATGGCGACGGCCCCCTTGATGTCCGGCTCGTCCAGCTTGACGACCTGAAAGCGGCGGGTGAGCGCGGCGTCCTTCTCGAAGTACTTCTTGTACTCGGACCAGGTGGTCGCGGCCACGGTCCGAAGCTCGCCACGGGCCAGCGCGGGTTTGAGCATATTGGCGGCGTCCGAGCCGCCCTGGCTCGCGCCCGCGCCGATGAGCGTATGCGCCTCGTCGATGAAGAGGATGATCGGTCGGGGCGAGTGCTTCACCTCGTCGATCACGTCCTTGAGCCGGCTCTCGAACTCACCCTTGACGCCCGCTCCGGCCTGAAGGAGGCCCAGGTCCAGGCCGACCAGCTCCACGTCGAGCAGCATGTCGGGGACGTCCCCGGCGACGATGCGCACGGCGAGCCCCTCGACCAGGGCCGTCTTGCCCACGCCCGCGTCGCCCACGATGATCGGATTGTTCTTCCTGCGCCGAGCCAGGATGTCCACGAGCTGCCGGATCTCGCGGTCTCGGCCGAAGACCGGGTCGATGCGGCCCTGGCGCGCCTGCTCTGTGAAGTTTGTCGCGTAGCGCGACAGGGCGCCGCCGTCCACGATCGTCGGCTGATCCACGATGGACCCGTCGGGGTTGGCGCCCCGGCGCGACTTCACCTCGATGGAGCCCGCCACCAGGTCCTCGAAGTCGCGCATGACCGGCTCGACCTTGATCCCGTGCAGCAGGTCGAAGTGGACGCCTTCGCCGTACCGCTTGGGGTCTTCGAGGATCGCTACGAACAAGGCGCCGGAGCGGATCTCCTTGAGCCCGAGGTGGATGGTGCCGACGACCCACGCTCGTTCGAGCAGCTTCAGGAGGCTCCGGTGAAAGACAGGCGACTCGTCGGCGTTGTTGCGCAGCCGCTCCAGCGCAAGTTGGACCCCGCGCTTCAGCCGGCTCGGATCGATCTCGAGGTGTCGCAGCAGAAACCCGAGGTCGCTCGTGGGCTCGTCCAGCAACGTGAGGAGGAGGTGCTCGACCGTGATCTCCACATGTTTGCGCTGGGCACACACCGCAGCCGCCTGCTCGAGCCTCTGACGGCACAGGGGGTTCAGGAGGTTGACGATGCCCTGGAGGTACTCGGTTGCCATGTGCGACTCCCTGTTGCAGGGGCGCGGTTCTACCCCAGACCCCGATTCCGGTCACGTACACCGGCGAACCCAGCATCCCCGCGAGACGGGTGTCTGTCTCGACCCGGTGCCGCCCCCGGGGCGGTCTCCGGGACGGATTTGGGAATTCGGTTCCGGCTTGTGTAGAATCCGCCGCTGGCCCTCTTGACCTAGATGAGAACGGACCCTTCATGCCCCTCCGCTCGACCACGCTTCCGGCCGCGGCCCTCGCGGCCGTTCTGGCCTCGCTCGCTGCGGGCAACGCGCGAGCTGCAACCATCGCCGTGGACATCACCGCGGACGAGTACGACACGTCTGGAAGCGGCACGGGGTGCGCCCTACGCGAGGCGATCCAGGCCGCCAACGACGACGCGGCGTTCGGCGGCTGCACCGCGGGCGCCGGGGCCGACACGATCACTCTCACTGGAGGCAGCACGTACACGCTGGTTCGCAACACGGGCGGCGCCGACGACACCAACGAACAAGGCGATCTCGATATCACGAGCGCCATCTCCTTCAGCGTCACCGGCGTCGGCTCCGCCACGGTCAGCATGGACGCCGTCGGGCCCTCGCGCGTGCTCCACGTCATCTCCGGGTCCCTCACCGCATCCGCCGTCGTGATCACCGGCGGCGCCGATGGTGACGGCGCCGGAGTCCTCGTCGCCAGCGGGGCGTCGCTCAGCCTCACCGAATGCACGCTTTCTGCCAATGCGGCGCTGAGCACGCCGCCACCGAACTGCACTGTGATCACCCGCGGTGGCGCCATCCACAACGCCGGCACGCTGACGGTGAGCCGCTGCACCTTCACCGACAACAAGGGAGAGCTGGGCGCTGCCGTCTACTCTAGCGGGGCCGCCACCCTCTCGAACGTCACGATTGCCGGCAACGATGCCACACGGGGATGCGGGAGCTCCATAGGGCGCGGCGCTGTCTACGCTGCGAGCCAAGGCACCATCCTCCTCGAGAACGCCACGGTCTCGGGCAACACGGCGGCGAACGGTGGCTCCACCCTAGGGCACGCCGAGAACAACGGTGAAGTCTTCTACCGCAACAGCATCATCGTCGGCTCCTGCAGCGACACGGGCAACGGGAAGTTCACCTCGCACGGCTTCAACGTAGTGAACGGCTCCACGTGCACATCGTCAGGCACTGGAGACACCACCGCCACCGTCGGGCTCCAGGCGCTTGCGACCAATGGCGGTGCGCTCACCCAGACCATGGCGCCTAGCCTCGGGAGCCCGTCGATCAACGGCGGCGCATGTACCACCTCGACGGGCGCGGCCGTAGGCGCCGACCAGACCGGCTTCGCGCGGACCACCCTCTGCGACGTGGGCGCCTTCGAAGCGCGCTGCGCCACCACCGCTGGGTGCGCCGATAGCAACGTGTGCACCGCGGACACGTGCGCACCCGCTACCGGCTGCGTGTACACCAACAACACCATCGCCTGCGACGACGCGAACACGTGCACCGTCAGCGACACGTGCTCCGGCGGCACGTGCGCGGGCTCCGCTCGCTGCAACGGCCTGGGTACCTGCACCTCCGGGGTCTGCGCCTGCGACGCCGGGAAGTTCGGCTCCCGCTGCGAACACACCGTCAGCGTCAACGCAGCCGCCACGATCGCCGCCGGGACCACGTGGTCCGTCCCCACTCAGGTCACGGCCGCCTTCGCCACCACCTCTGCCACGGCCACGTTCACGACTCCGGCCGGCACCACCTTCGCGTCCGGGACCGGGTGCACCGCGGGCGCCGGCACGGTCACGTGCACCGTGGGCACCCTCGCGCAAGGCGCCTCCGCCACCGTCACGCCGGTGTTCCTGGTGGACGCCGCCAAGGCCGCGGGCTCTGTCCTCAGCACCACGATCAGCACGGCGTCCTTCAGCGAAGCCACGGGCGGAGTCACCACCGCAGCCACCGCGACCGTAGAGCACCACGCCGACCTGGTCGCCACCAGCTCGTCCGCGCCGTCCTCGGTGATCGCGGGCAACACCCTGCAGTTCACCGTGGTGGTCTCCAACAACGGGCCGTCCAACTCGGTCAACACCCGCGTGGACGTGCCTGTCCCCAGCGGCACCACCTTCTCGTCGTCCTCAGCCACTTGCACGGGCACCACCACGCGCACCTGTTCGCTCGGCACGCTCGCCGTCGGCGGGACCGGCTCCTTCACGATCAGCTTCCAGGTGCCGGCCAGCCTCGCCGCGGGCAACTTCTCGAGCCAGCTCTCGGCGCTGTCCGACGCGACAGAGACGGTTGCGGGCGACAACACCAAGCTGCTGACGGGCAGCATCACGCGCCAGAGCGACCTCAGCCTGGCCTCGTCGTCCGCGCCCGCCACGGTGACCGCGGGAGCGGACCTCACGCTCACTCTCGTGGTGAGCAACGGTGGCCCGTCGGACGCGGCGAGCGTGCAAGTCAGCGTCCCCATCCCCGCGGGGACCACGTTCAAGTCCGCCGGCTCGTCCGCCGGCTGCACAGGGTCCGGCTCCCCGATCGTGTGCTCTGCGGGCTCCGTTACAGCGGGTTCGTCGACCAACTTCCTGGTGTTGTTCACTGTCCCATCGACGGCCTCGGCCAACTCGTCCGTGGAGAGCACGCCCTCGGTCAGCAGCGCCTCGAGCGATGCGGTGGCCAGCAACAACTCGGTCGCCCTGTCCTCGACCGTCAGCCGCTCCAGCGATCTGAACGTCACCGCCTCGACCGGACCCTCCTCCGCAGTGGCCGGCACGGCCTTCACGGTGAGCGCTGTCGTCACCAACGCGGGGCCGTCTGCAGCGTCGAGCGTCGTAGTGGAGGTCACGAAGCCTTCCGGGACCACCTTCGTCGCGGCCTCCAGCGACCCCAGCTGCTCAGACCTGTCGAACAAGGTGCAGTGCACGGTCGCGTCTCTGGCCGTCGGGGCCACCAGCACGTTGGCGGTGGCGCTTCGGCCGGCGGCTTCAGCCACGGCCGGCACCGTCCTCTCGGTGACCGTGAGCGCGTCGTCTGCGTCCTCGGATCCCACCGCTTCGAACGACCAGAAGACGCTCGCCACATTCGAGGTGTCTCGAAGCAGCGACCTCGCCATCACGTCCTCCACGGCGCCCGCTACTCTGACCGCGGGCGATAACCTCACCTGGACCCTCGTAGCGCAGAATGTCGGCCCGTCCGACGCCGCGGCGGTGGTGGTCACGGCCACCATCCCCTCCGGCGCCACCTACGTGGACTCCTCGTCCGACACCGCGTGTGATCTCGTCTCGGGCAAGGTGTCTTGTTCGCTCGGCACCCTCACCGCGAGCGGCTCGAAGTCCGCCACAGTCGTCCTCACCACCTCGGCGACGCTGACGTCGGGCAGCACCCTGGCTTCCACCCTCGGGATCACCGGCGCATCCGCCGACCCAACCGCGGCGAATGACGCGCACTCGCTCAGCACCACGGTTCAGCGCTACAACCTGGGCTTCACCGGGCTGGTCGGCGCTCCGAACCCCGTCTCCCCGGACCAGGTGGTCGCCTTCACGGCCGCCTTCGGCAACACCGGGACCGCCCCCGCGACCAACACGACGCTCCAAGCCACGGTCCCGGTAAACACCACCTTCAGCGTCTCCGGAAGTCTCCCCACGGTCTGGTCCTGCGCGGACGGCGCGGCGGCAGGCAGCACCTGCAACTTGTCGGTGGCCTCGGTGGCAGCGGGTGCGTCTTCCACGGCCCGCTTCGCGGTTCGGGTGAACGCCACGGTCGCCGCGGGCGTGAACACGATCGCCGCCACGGCCACGATCCAGTCCGCCGCGGGGACTGACGCTGACACGAACGACAACACGGTGAACGGGAGCGTGACGCTGGCCACCACGGTGGTGGTCGCGGCCTCCCTCAACGATGCGATGTTGACGGACGCCGACAGCGACGGCGCCGCGGATCCAGGCGACGTCGTCCGCTACACCACCACGATCACGAACACGGGCAGCCAGGCCGCTTCTTCGGTGGCGCTCACCGCGTCGGCGCCATCCGGCACCACGCTGGTGGCCAACTCGGTACGTGTGAACGGCGGCGGGAGCGGCTCGAGCCTGTCTGGCGTCGTCGTGGGCACCCTCAACGCAGGGGCCAGCGCCACTGTGGCCTGGGACCTCACAATCGTCTCCCCCGCGGCCGCCGGCCTCGCGTCGGTGTCGTCACAGGCCACCGTGAGCGGCGGCAACTTCAGCGCCGCCACCTCCGACGACCCGGCCACGGCAGCGGCTGGCGACGCGACAGTGACCGTCATCGACGCGGCGCCCAACCTCGTCCTGGCCAAGTCCACCACGGCGAGCAACGTCGCCCCGGGTGGCAGCGTGGCGTACTCACTCACCCTGTCCAACGCGGGCTCGCAGCACGCCACCGGGGTGGCCATCACCGAGACGGTGCCGGTGGGCGCCACCTTTGACAGCGGTGCCTCCACCTCGGGCTGGACCTGCACGGATGGCGCGCCGGCTGGGACCTCGTGCACCTTCACGATCGGCAACGTCACGGCCGGGGTGGCAGCCCTGACACGGACCTTCGCGGTCAAGGTCACCCCCACGCTCACCTCGGCGGTCACGTCCATTGCGAACACGGCCACGGCGGCAGATGACGGGACCAACGGCGCTGACCTCGTGCCCGGGAACAACACGGCCACCGCGTCCGCGTCGGTCGCGGCGGCTCGGGATGTGTACGTCAGCGTCGCTTCCGCGGCCACCGAGGCCGCGCCGGGCGCCACCTTGTCGTACACGATCTTCTACGGAAACCCGGGCACGGCGGTCGCCGCGGGCCAGACTGTCACCGCGACCGTGCCCGCCAAGACCACCTTCGTGGTGGACCAGAGCTCCGGGCTCTGGAGCTGCCCGGGCCTCGGCCTCGGCGGCACAACCTGCTCTTTCAGCAACACGAACGTCGCGGCGGGCACTGCCAAGACCGCTGCCTTCGTCGTGAGGGTCGACGACACGCTCACGGCGGCCACCGCGGCGATCGTACTCAGCGTGAACACCACCATTACCTCGGGGAGCACCTCGCAGCTCGACACCACGAATGACTCGGCCGCCTGCCCGGCCCAGCCAACGCCGTGCGACCTGCCGCTGTCGGTTCCGGTGCGTACCGCGCCCGACCTTCAGGTGAGCATGACCGCCGACGCCGCCAGCGTCGTGGCCGGCCAGACGCTGAAGTACACGGTCACTCACAAGAACATGGGCACTCGCGACTCCGTCGCTGCCCTGTTGACCACCACCGTTCCCGCAAATACCAGCTATCTCGCGGGCGCCGATAGCCCGGCATGGACCTGCGCGAACGGCGGGGTCGCGGGCTCCGCGTGCACCTTGTCGCTCGGTACGCTCGCCACTTCCTCCACGGCGACGAAGACGTTCACGGTGAAGGTGGCCTCGGCGTTGCCCGAGACCTTCACGGGCATCTCCGATACGGTCGTCATCTCCGACGACCCCATCAACCCGGCCGAGCTCGACGCCACGAACAACTCCGCCACCGTCGCCTCGCCAGCGAAGGCCGCGCCGGATCTGTCGATCAGCGTCGTCGCCAGTGGCGCTGCCGTAACTGTCGGCACGCTCCAGGTCTACACACTCACACTCCAGAACCAGGGCGCGGCAACGGCGCATCAGGTCACGGTGTCCGCGGTGGTGCCGAATAACTCCACCTTCAACGACGGCGCCTCGCTCCCAACCGACTGGTCATGTGCCGACGGCGCAGCCGCGGGGACCACCTGCACCTTCAGCGTGAGCGCTCTCGCCGTCGGGGCGTCCCAGACCATCGACTTTGCCGTCACCGTAGACTCGTCGCTGCCGCGAACCGTCTCCAACGTCCTGTTCTCCGCCTCGATCGCCGCCGACTCGGCGCACGCGAACTACGTCCCCGAGATCGTCACCAGCAACAACGCGGTCGCCGTGTCCACGCCCATCGAGAAGCTCCCGGACCTGCGCGTCTCGGTCACGGCGAGCATCTCGGGCGGCGGGACCGTTACCCCAGGTGCCGTGATCACCTACACGTTGAGCTACTCCAACCAGGGGACGCAGACGGCGTTCGCGCCCGTGATCACGGAGACGATCCCCGCGTTCACCACGTTCACGGCCTCGGGATCCAGCGCGTTCAGCTGCCCGTCAGGGACCACCGGGGGCAAGAACTGCACGCTCACGGTGGCGAACCTGTCGCCGTTCGGCAGTGGGACCGCCACGTTCAAGGTCACCGTGGACGCCGCGCTGCCCGCCGAAGTCACCGAGGTCACGAACGTCGTGAGCTTCAACTCCTCCAGCAACGACCTGAACTTCGCTGACAACTCTGCCACACACGTCTCGACCATCGGATCCGCCCCCGATCCCACGGTGATCAGCCTCACCCACAATGCCCCGTCGGGCGGGGTCAAGCCCACGAATGTCGTCGCGTTCACGGTCACTTACGACAACGTGGGAAGCGCGGTCGCCGCCAGCACCAACCTGGTGCTCACGGTGCCAGCTGAGACCACCTTCACGAGCGCGGGCTCCACTTCGGGCTGGTCGTGTTCACCCTCCACCGGCGCTGCGGGGGCTGTGTGCCGCTTGGCGCGCCCGAACCTCGCCTCCAACGCTCAGCCCGACCCCACCGCGACGTTCGTGCTCACGGTCGACAGCGAAGTCGAATCCACCGTCATCACCATCCCGGTGACTGCGTCCATTGAGCTGGTCGGTGGGACCGAGCTCTCCTCCTCGAACAACTCGCAGTCGGTTTCGGTCGCCGTGGCGCCGCTCCCCGATCTCGTGATCCAGAGCGTCGACGACGGGAACATCACCGTGGGCCTCAACGACACGTTGGCCTACACGATCACATACGAGAACACTGGCCGCGCCACGGCCAGCGGCGTGGTGCTGCGAGAGGTCGTCCCCGTCGGCACGACGTATGTTCAGGCCCTGAACTCCGAGATCTGGACCTGCACGCCGAGCACCGCGGCCGGGGCCAATTGTACGCTCACGATCGGGACGCTCGCCATCAACAACCCAGCGTCGAAGACGTTCACAGTGCGCGTCAACGACAAGCTCACGAAGAACGAGACGAGCATCTCGAACACGGTCACGGCGACCGTGGGTGGGACGGGCATCACCGAGATCTCCACGTCGAACAACTCGCGGACCGAGCTCACGCCGGTCGAGGCCGGTCCAGATCTGCTGGTCACCAAGGTCGCGGACTCCACCGTGGTCACGACGAACCAGGTCGTGAAGTACACGCTGACGGTGGAGAACCGGGGCACTGCGGACGCCACGAACGTGGTTGTCACCGAGCGCGTGCCCGCCAACACCACGTACGTCGGCGGCGATGCCAACACCTCGATGAGCGGCAACCCCGTGGCCTGGGATTGCGGCGGCGGTACGCTCGGCGGGACGCCGTGTACGCTCGCGCTCGGCGCCATCGCGAAGACGGCAGGGCCGAAGACTCTCACCTACACGGTCATGGTGAACTCGAGCCTGACGCAGGTGGCCAAGATCTTCAACACCGTGTCCGTCGCTGACGACAACACCCACGGTGACGAGCTCGATGCCACGAACGACTCGTTCACCCACGACGTACTCGTCGGCGGCGCGCCCGATCTCTCAGTCACGGCCACTCCCTCCGTTGCCTCCGTCACGGCGGGGCAGAAGCTCATCGTCACGCTGCAGTACAAGAACGCCGGCTCGGAGCCGGCCAACGCGTCGACGCTGACGGTCACGCTCCCGCCTACGATGGCTCGCGATCCCGCGGCCGGCTCGCCGGGGTGGAGCTGTGTGCCAGCCGCGCCGAATACGAAGTGCACATTGTCCCTCGGGAGCCTCGCCGCCGGCTTGGGCTTCACCACCAAGACCATCGGCATCCAGGTAGCCTCGAGCCTCGCGCACGACGTGGTCACCATGGAGATCCCGGCGGAGATCGCCATCGGTGAGGTCGGTGTCATCGACCTCAACCCGCCCGACAACACCACCACGGCCTCCGTCACGGTTCAGCCCGGACCCCGGCTCGTCCTCTCGAAGACCACCCCTACCGTGCAGGCGAAGGTCAACGAGAACATCCTCTATACCCTGGCGTGGAAGAACGTGGGCACGGCGCCCGCAGAGGGTGTAGTGCTCACCGAGACCGTCCCGGCGACCACGGTCTTCTCCGCGGCCGCCAGCGACCCGGCTTGGCAGTGCGCCGGCGTGACGCCCGGCTCGGTCTGTACCTACGACGTGCCGGATCTCCCGGCGGCTCCGCTAGGCGACTTCGCAGGGTCTGCGGTCTTTGCGGTCACGGTCGACTCCGTGATCCCGCCCACGGTCACCGAGATCACCAACGTCGGGAGCCTCGACGACGACGGCACGAACGGGACCGACCTCGCGTTGGGCGCCGATGCGACCATGACCGTGAAGACCCTGGCTCGCGGGCCCGACCTCGTGCTCACCGCCACCCCCGACAAGACGAGCCCGGGCGTGGGTGCGACCGTGGCGTGGACCCTCCGCGTGGAGAACAAGGGCACGGCGAACGCCCCGGACATCACCTTCACCACCAAGGTCCCGCGTGCGATGACCTTCGCTGCGCCGTCCAGCTCGGCGGGGTGGTCTTGCGCGCCATCGAGCGCGGCGCTGAGCAGCTGCAGCCTCACGCTCACAGGCCAGACCCTGGGTCAGCCCGGCAACGGCGTCCTGCCAACGTTCACCACGGTCACCTTCGCGGCGGTGGTGGACGCCAAGCTCCCCGCGGGAGTCTTGGACGCAACCCTGGCTCCCACCGCGACCTCCGGTGGGACGGTCGCGGACCTCGCCGTGGAGAACAACAGCACCACCTCCAAGATCAACCTCACGGCCGGGCCTGACCTCGTCGCCACCATCACCGCCGACGTCAGCACGGCGATGGCGGGCGAGAAGATCGTCTTCACTCCGAAGGTGGAGAATCGCGGCACTCGCGGCGCCACCGCGGTCCTCATGACGGTAAAGATCCCCACGGGGACGCGGTTCAGCGCGGCGGATAGCGACGCTACGTGGAGCTGCCCAGCGCTTACGGCGGGTACCAGCTGCACCTACGCGGTCGGCAACCTCGAGGTCGACGCGACGAATTCAGGGGCGCTCGGCGTGGTCGTCGACTCGCCCTTGGCGGCCGGGCTGGAGTCCACCGCCGCGCAGGTGACCGCCACCGACGACGCCGCGAACGGCGCGGATCTCATCCCCGCCACGAACGCGTCGGCGGTCGCTAACGTGGTGCTCGATGCGGCGGCTTCGCTGCACATCGCCCACGAGGCGCCCACAACGGTGCCGACAGACTCGCAGTACAACTACTCGCTGAAGTACTGGAACTCGGGCACGCAGAACGCGGCAGGGGTTGTGCTGACGGCCACGGTGCCGCTGTACACCACCTACGTGGCTGGCGCGAGCAGCCCCGGCTGGAGCTGCGACCCGGCGGACGGATCTGCGGGCGCCACGTGCACACTCAATGTCTCGAGTGAGGTCATCGGCAATCGCGCGCTGGAGACGGCGAGCACCGCGGTCCTCGCGGTCCGAACGGACCCGCGCCTGCCCACCGGGGTCGACAAGACGTCGAGCGTAGCAACCATCCGTGACAACGTCGGCGTGCCCGTGGACGAGACCAAGACCACGGAGACGACGATCGACGCCGCTCCCGACCTCGTGATCAGCCAGAACGTCGTGGGGACCACCTTCGAGCCCGGCGACAACATCACCTACAACCTCACCGTCCGAAACGACGGGTCGCAGGTTGCGGTGAACTCGGTGGTCAGGGCCGTGGTGCCGGCGCACACGACGTTCCAGAACGTCCTGTCCACAGTGGGCTGGTCGTGTATTCCCGACTTCAAGGCGGGCTCCGCGTGCACGCTCTCGGTCGGCACCCTGCAGGTCGGCGCCGCAGTCCTTCCGTTCCCAGCGAGCTTCATCGTGAAGGTCGACGCGCCGGTTGCCCAGGCCGTCACCAGCACGGAGTGCGCGGTGAGCATCACCGACGACGGCGGCAACGGGCCTGACCTGAAGCCCGAGTCCAACTCGGCGAAGAAGACCGTGAACGTCCTGGCCGATCCGTCGTTCTCGCTGAGCAAGGTGGCGAACCTCACGAAGGGCGAGCCTGGCGACACCTTGGTCTACACGCTCACATACCAGAATGTCGGCAATCAGCACGCGACCGGCGTCGAGATCCGGGACGTCGTGCCGGCGAACACCACGTTCAAGGTATCAGCGTCGGATCCCGCCTGGATCTGCGCCCCGTCTACCGCGGCCGGCTCAACGTGCACCCTCTCGAAGCCGCTGGTGGAGGTGGGCCCGTCCGCTCAGACCACGTTCGCTGTGGTGGTGGACAAGCCGGTCAGCGCCGGAGTCACCTCCGTTACGAACAGCGCGGCGATCCGTGACGACGGCTCGAATCACTTCGACAATACGCCGCGCCCGGTCACCTCGAACGCGGCGGTCACGCAGATCGACGCCGTGGCGGGGCTGGACGTGGGCTTCCAGGACGTGCAGCCCAGCGTGGCGCCCGGCGGCCGCGTGACTTACACCGTCGAATACCAGAACGGTGGCGCGCAGAATGCCAAGGGCGTGGACCTCATCGTGACGATCCCTGCGAACGTCCGCTTCGACCTCGCGGGCAGCCAGACGAAGTCCTTCAACTGCGCGCTGCAAGGCGCCGGGACGCAGTGCACACACAGCATCGGGAACGTCCCGGTCGGGCCCGCCGGCATCGGCAAGGTGTCGTTCGCCGTCGAGGTCGACCCGCTCTTCCCGCCGCCCACCGCGGGCAAAGCCGACGCCTTCGACGTCACCGCGCAGATCGTCGAGACGGGCGGCGACGGCGGGGCCAAACCGTCGGACGACACGGCGACTACGCCTGTTGCCCGGTGCAGCACCGAGTTCAACTTCGAGACCTCGGGCGGCGCGCCCACCACGGACGGGCTGTGGGCCTACGTGCAGAACGGTGCCCTCGGTGGCGGTTACTGGAAGACCGCGGGTGACGCGATCATCAAGGAGTCCGATCCCGATCTCGTGCACCTCAACTTCGCCATCGCCGTCCCCGAGACCAAGGTGGGCGGCCTGGCGCCGCTCATCGAGGTGGTCTATCTGCTCAACGCGGAGGCCTCTCCCACTCGAGACTTCATCGCGCTGTGCCTCTTCGAGCCTAAAGCCGACGGCTCCCCGGATTACTCGTGCAACGTGAACACCCCGGGGGTCGTGAAGACCGGCCAGGACACCAAGCCCGGCGTGCCCCCCGGGACGGGCGGACAGCTCGACTTCAACGACGGCCAGTACGACCACGCGCTGCTCGACGCATCCAAGTTCGTCGGTAAGACGGCGGTCCTGTCCGTGACCTACCAGACCAACGGCGCGGACGACGCCTACCCGGGCCTCTCGATCCTGAGCATTCGCCAGTACTCGGACGCCGACGGTGACAACCAGCTCGACGGGCGCGACGCCGTCTGCGACATCTGCTGGGACACGGACACCGACGGATTCGCGAACTCAGCCTCCCCGGCCTACGTAGACTACGAACCCAAGCGGTCCTGCGTCACCACCGCGAACCCCTTGGACGCCCCCGACTGCGACGACACCTCCGGCGTGCTAACGCAGGACTGCTCGGAGGACTGCGCCGACGGGGTCGACAACAACAACAACAACCTCGTCGACTGCGCGGACAACCTGCCCGGCGGCTGCAGCGCAGACCCGTTCTGCAGTGAGTGTGAGCGCACCTTCAACTTCGACAGCGCGCGCAACCTCAACGGCTGGAGCGTGACGGGCGACCAGATCTTCGAGGTGACGCGGTCGCAGATCTTCACGGGCTTCTCGACCACCGCGGGCGCTGGGAAGAAGAAGTACACCTCGTACCTCGTGCGCGACATCGTGGTCCCCGGCGGTATGCCGGAGCCGATGGTGGAGGTCCGCTACAAGATCAACGGCTCCACGGCGCTCGGCACGGACAAGCTCGGCGTCTGCTTCGACCAGAAGCCCATCACCAATTGCCAGATCAACGCGGCTGACGCTGACGACGACAACTCCGGGGAGGTCTACCGCACCTTCCGCATCCCGGTCCCGCCGGAGAAGGTGGGCAGCGACGCAAAGCTCAATATCGGGATCTACTACGACTCCGTCGTGCCCGTGGACGTGCCGGCCGCAGTGCAAGTGGACCTCGTGGCCGTGCGGTCGGACATGGACATCGACAAGCGCTACGAGAACGACGCGATCGCGTGCGACCACTGCATCGACCGCGACCAGGACTTCTACGGCGACGGTGAGGACCCCTACAACGAGTCCGCGACCTGCACCGACAACCTGAACGTGCCCCGAGTAGAGGATGACTGCGACGACGGGAACCCAGGGGTCAACCCGGGTGTGTCCGTGTCTCTCGAGTGCGCTCAGACCGGGGACCAGAACTGCGACACCGTCAGCGACTTCGATGACCCGAAGTGCTCCGTGTGCGGCGACGGCGTCGTCTCTGCCGGGGAGCAATGCGACGACGGCACAACGACCTGCGATCCCTGGGGTGAGATCCTCGCGGGCGGGGCCAAGGTGGAGTGCGTTGCCGCGGACGGCGATGGCTGCTCCAAGTCCTGTCAGATCGAGAAGGGCGCCTCGCCGCTGTACATCACCGAGTTCCACAACGCCCGCTTCGGGACGGCCAGCGGGCAGTACTTCGAGCTCTACAACTCGTCAAAGGGCGTGATCGACCCGGTGCTGATCGGCCTCACGTTCTCGAACAAGCTCGGCGAGTCCCGGTCTCTCGCGACGTGTCAGCTCGACACTGCGCTCATGGGACCCGGGGAGTTCTATGTCGTGAGCCTCGGCGCCAAAGGCCAGACCGGTGACATCGTCGCGGACGCCTACTGCGGCGGCGCCAAGGCGTTCTCGGAGGCGGGCGACACCATCGTGCTCAAGAACGCCTCCGGAAACGAGACCTTCGACGTCGTCGACTTCTCCGCCTTCACGTGCGAGTCGCAGCGCAGCCTCGTAGGCAGCTCTCTCCAGCGCTCGATCGAGCTCGTGGACCCCGAGAACCGCAACGGCTCCCTGAACGATGCGTCCTCGGCCTGGTGCCTCTCTCGCGAGAAGATCCTCAAGGGCGACGGCACACCCACTGCGTCCGAGAACTACGGCTCACCGGGCGCCATCGGGCGCTGCGGCGAGCTCTTCTGCGACGGCGTAGACGACGACTGTGACGATCTCGGGCCCGATGAGATCGACGGGGTCCTGCCCGACTCTGACACCGACGGCTTCTGCGACAACCCCGCGCTCGGCAGCAACGCAGGCGACTGCGACCCCACCACGGCGCTCTGCAGCGTGAATTGCACCACCAACATCGACGGCACCGAGGCGATCCCAGACGTCCCGGACTGCAAGGACCGGTGCCTCGACGTAGACCACGACGGCTATGGAGCCCCGGGCAACGATCCGAGCATGGTCTTCACCGACCCGGCGAACCTCCCCTGTAAGGGTGTGCGCACGCTTCGCCACGACTGTGAGATCTGCAGCACACCAGAGACGGCCGACCTACCCGAGTGCCAGGTGTGCGAGGCGACCCCGGACGCCCACAGCAAGTGTTCGCTCGACTGCACGGGTCTCTCCTCGGAGATCGTGGACGCAGGCGTCACGAATTGCATCTACCCGCGCTTCGACTGCAACACCTGTAGCCAGAGTGTGGGGGTCCCGGGGGAGGATTGCGGCTGCGACAAGCCGGAGAACCAGAGTCAGGACTTCTGTGCCTTCGCCGTGTCGGGTAAGACCTGCAACGACGTGCCGATCCAGCGGTGTGACGAGAAGCAGTGCGACGACCTGCGGAGCAAGTGCGTGTTCTGTAAGGTCGAGGCGAACGCCGGTCACGCCCTGTGTACGCCCTGCGCCGCAGAGACCGGCAAGCCCGTGCACTGCGTCGAGAGCTGCGCGCAGCTGCCCTCGAACACCTGCAAGCCGCTGGACTGCAGCAACCCCCGCGAGGTCTGCCTCCAGTGTGCGTCGAAGCCAGGGAACCTCGAGTGCGGCATCGCTTGCAAGGCGGACCCCACGGCGCCCGAGTGCGGGCAGAACTGTGTGAACTTCCCAACCCGCAAGTGCCCGAACCTCGACTGCAATGATGCCGGCGGCCGAGTGAACCCTGGCGACATCGAGGGCGACATCGACGGGGCCGTGGCCGGCGTGTGTGTCGACAATCAGGACAACGACTGCGATGGCCGGACCGACTGCTCGGACGAGGACTGTGCGCTGTCGGCGGACTGCGCCGGCGCTACGTGTGAAGCCCCGAAGAAGGTGGGCTGTGGGTTCTCGGGCGTGGTCGACGTGATCTCTCCCGACTACGCGTGCGCCAAGTCGGCGGGCTCGAACGACGCCGTCCTCGAGTTCGTGGCCAATGCCCCGCAGTTCCTGAGCGGGAAGAACGCGAAGGTGCGCATCAGCCTCGACAACGGCAAGCTGCCGTTCGCCTACGGCGTGCGGGTCTTCAAGGACAGCTGTCCCGCGAACGACTGCTCACCCGATCAGGTGGACGCAGGCTCAATCCCGCTCCTCTGCGGTCAGCCCTCCGTGGCCGAGATCGATCTCGTCTACAACCAGACGGTCTACTTCGTCATCGACGAGGACGTGGGCCCATGCCAGGCCACGCTCGATCGCCGTGCCCGGGTGACGGTGACGTGCCTCGAGGACTGCTCGTTCCCCGGCGACGAGGACGCCGACGGCGACGAGAACTGCTTCGACGACGAGTGCATCGGCGAGAAGGTCTGCGCGGACGCCGACTATGACCTCGACGGCTTCAGCAACGGCGCCGAGCTGGGTTGCGGCACGGACGCGAAGAACAAGGCGGTGAAGCCCGCCGTGATCGACCTGGACGACTCTGACGCAGACGGCTCGCTCAACTGCAACGACCCCGACGCGGACGGAGATGGCCTTCTCAACGAGAAGGAGGGGCCTGGGAAGCTCGGCACCAGCCCATACAACGCCGACACCGATGGCGACGGCCTCAGCGACGGCGTGGAGGACGCCAGCCAAGACGGTGTCTGGGACCCCGCTCAGGAGAGCAACCCGCTCTCGCCGGACACGGACGGCGACCTGCTCTACGACGGTGTCGAGTCGCAGAGCTGCTACAACGTCTCTCTCGATCCGCTCGTGTGCGAGACCAGCAACCCGCTCGGGAAGGACTCGGATCTCGACGGCCTCCAGGACGGCGTCGAAGACAAGAACCAGAACGGTCAGGTGGACCCGGGTGAGACCTCCCCCTTGCGCGCCGACACCGACGGCGACGGCTATCAGGACGGCGAGGAGATCCGCTGCCAGGCGGATCCGTTGGATGGGGACTCCCGGCCCACGTTCATCTACTGGGCCTCGGTCGAGCCGAAGCCGGAGGGCGACGCGGTCTGCGACGGTGCCCGTGTGGACTCGGACGACGATGGAGTCGTCAACGAGGTCGAGGCCATCTGCGGCACCAACCCCAAAGACTCCGACTCGAAGCCGAGCCCGACCCAGCTGCTCGACACAGACGGAGACCAGGTCATCGACTGCGTCGACCTCGACGACGATGACGACACCATCCCCGACGTCGTGGAGATCCGTTGTGGCTTCGATCCGAAGTCTGACCTGCCGCCCGCGGACAAGGCGAGCACCGAGCTGGTTCAGGACGTCGTGGACACCGACGGAGACGGGCTCCGCAACTGCGAGGACGGCGACGATGACGGTGACGGACTGTCGGATCAGCAGGAAGCGAAGCTCGGCACCGAGAAGCTCGACGCCGACACGGACGATGACGGGATCTCGGATGGTCGCGAGGTGGACAACGGCCTTGATCCGAAGGGCACGGACACCGACGGAGACCTCATCCTCGACGGCGTGGAGTTCGGGGTGACCGAGCAATCGCTCCTGTTGTCCACATTCGGCACAGACACGAACCGCGCGATCTTCCGCGCGGACGAGTGCCCCACCTCCAAGACGAAGCCGGAGAACGCGGACACGGATGGTGACAAGTTCTTGGATGGCGAAGAGGACAAGAACCGCAACGGCTGCATCGATGGCTGCGAGGACAAGACCGGGATCATCGCCGGCGCCAAGTGCGCCGAGTTCGACCCGAACACGGGAACCGACGTTCTGTTCGACTCGGACGGCGACGGCATCGCGGACACGCAGGAGCAGGTGCTCGGGCTCGCCTCCGACGACTCGGACACAGACGACGACGGCCTGAACGACGGCATCGAGATCAATGTCCACCTGACCGACCCGCTCAACGCCGACACCGATAGCGGCGGCGTCCGGGACGGCCTCGAGATCGAGAACGGGACCAACCCGAAGAAGCCGGAGGACGACTTCTCGAAGGGGACGTTGTCAGGGGCCGGCGATTCGAGCTGCACCACCTCGAAGACCAGCGGCTCGGCGGTCTGGGTGTGGCTGCTTGCGCTGGGTGTGCTGGGCCTGCGTCGCCGGGCCGGGTGGCTTGCCCTCGCGCTGCTGGCAGCTCCAGCTGCGGAGGCGCAGGTCACGGATGCCAACTTCAACACGTACCTCCCCGGGGGCGGCCGTTTCCGCGGCTTCACGCTGCAGGGCTCGCTCGTGAGCCCCCACATGCAGCCCTACGGCTCGGTCCACTTCACGGTCGAGCGCGAGAGCGTGCGCCTCGTCGTGAACGAGGTGTCCGAGACCCTCGTGGCGCTCCAGTCGATGGCGTACGTCACCGCGGGCGTCGGGCTCTACGATTGGGTGCAGGTCGAGGTGATCGCCCCGTTCGGCCTCACGGTCCGGTCCGAGGACGGCGTGAAGAGCTTTCCGGTGGAGGACAAGGCGGGTCTCGGCGACTTCGTCGTGCGAGGGCGCTGGAAGGGCCTCGACAACACGGCGGGGGGCTTCGGCATCGGCGGCGCGGTCGGGGTCACTCTCCCCACCGGCGACGGCGAGCAGCTCCGAGGGGACCCCGGCATCGACATCCTCGCCGACGTCGCCTTCGACTACCGCGCGAGTCGTATCACCAGCATGCTCAACGTAGGCGGCCGCTTCAGGACGCAGACGGTTCAGATCTTTGGTACCGAGATCGACCACGACCTCACGTTTGGCGTTGGCGTGGACGCCGAGGTCTGGACCAACCGGCTGCGGGTCACCGGCGAGTTCTTCGGGCGAACGCCGCTGACCGCGCCCTTCGTCGACGTAAACAGGTTGTCCATCGAGGCCATCGGCGGCGCGAAAGTGGCGCTGTGGCGCGAGCTCTCTCTGGAGCTGGCGGTGGGGGGTGGCGTGGTACGTGCCGAGGGCACGCCGCGTGTCCGCTTCGTCGGGGGAGTGGCCTGGACCCCCGGCATCGAGGACTCGGATGGAGACAAGGTGCTCGACGTGGCCGACGTCTGCCCGCTGGACGTCGAGGACGTCGACGGCTTTCAGGACGGCGACGGCTGCCCCGAGTCCGACACTGACGGCGACGGGATCCCGGACCTGGCAGAGCCCGAGGAGTGCCGGCTGCTCCCCGAGGACCGGAACGGGGACGCGGACGACGACGGGTGCCCCGATCAGGACTCCGACGGCGACCGGCTCACCGACATCATGGACCGCTGCCCGCAAGACGCCGAGGATCACGACAGCTATCAGGACGAGGACGGCTGCCCCGAGAGCGACAACGACGCCGACTCCATCCTCGACGTATACGACGACTGCCCGCTTCGAGCCGAGACCTACAACGGCTTCAAGGACGAGGATGGTTGCCCTGACCTGACGCCGGCCGTCGCTGTCTCGCCGTGCTCTCCGAAGTGTCAATATCGGGTCAACGTGGCGATCCGCTTCGTCCAGAGCTCCGCGGAGCTCACGGAGGAGGCGCGGGCTACGCTGCGGCGCCTCGCCGAGGAGCTCGAGGCCAATGACTACATCGCGAAGATCCAGCTCGACGGCTACGCCTGGGACGAGGGGGACTTGAAGCAGATGAAGACGCTGTCGCAGGCGCGCGCCGAGGCCGTGGCAGACTACTTGATCCGGCATCGTGTCCGCTCGGACGTGCTCCGCCCAGTGGGCCATGGGGGTCTGGTTCGTGACGGCGGCGCCGAGAGCAACGATCTGCCCCAGGTCCGGACGGTCGAGTTCAAGCTCGAGTTCGACGACCACTGTGGGACCGGCCGCGCGAGCGAGCCGTGCGGCCCCGCGCCGAGGTAGTGCGACCCCCAGACGTTCTTCTCGACGGACCAAGTCACGGCAAGCGCGCAGCTAGTGGGCTGCTTGCGGTGTTGCTGGCGGTGGGCTGCGCAACGGCCCCGCCTCCACCCGCGCTCCCGCTATCGCAGCTGGCGCCGCCGCACACCACGCACCGATTCCCCAGCGGACTCACGGTCCTCGCGTTCCCTCGGCCTGGCGACCCGATCGTAGGCCTCGCGGCGTTCGTCACCACCGGCGGAAGGACCGAGTCAGCCGACGACGCCGGTGCGCTTCACGTCATCGAGCACCTGGTCTTCCGGGGCGGGAGCCCCCGCTTCCCTGCCACGCAGTTTCGAAAGCGGATGTCCTCGCTCGGGGATGAGATCGGCGGGTGGACCTGGGACGACGAGATCCAGTTCGGCTTCGAGGTGCCCGCTACGCGCTTCCCGGAGGCGCTCGACGTCTTCGCCGAGGCGTTGATGGAGGTCCGCTGGGACTCGAAGGCGCTGGACGAGGAGCGCCAGGTCGTTCTGCAGGAGATTGGTACCAGCGAGGACAACCCGTGGACTCGGCTGTGGAACGCCTTCGACGGCAAGATGTTCCGACGACACCCCTACGGCCGCGCAGTGATCGGGGACCGGCAAACGGTGGCGGCCTTCACGGCCGAGGGGCTCGCCGCCTATCACCGCGACCGTTTTGCGCCGAACCACCTCGTGGTCGCCGTCGCCGGCGCCGTGGATGACGGCTTGGTCGAATCGATCGCCGCGCGTTTCGCCCGGTACTCCAAGGGGCCGACCAGCGTTGAGCTCCCCGGGGTGCTGGACGACGGGCCCGCCTCGGGTGAGGTGAGAATCGAAGCGGTTGGGGAGACCTGCCGGGCCATCCTCGGGGCTCGGACGCCCGGGGCGCGGTCAGGGGAGTCGGCCGCCCTCACCGTCCTCGGGGCGCTGCTGGCGTCGCCGACCGAGGGGCTCCCTCCGCTGCTGTTTCGAGAGTCCGGGTGGGTCGTGGACTTCGGGGCGGATCACAACGCCATGGTCGACTACGGGCAACTCACGGTGCGGCTCGAGCTCCCCCTCGATCGCGCCCAGACCGTGCTGGACGCGGTCAACTCGTGGCTCGACGGCGTGGCGGAGCGCGGGTTCTCTCGCGAGGCAGTAGACGCCGCGGCGCGGCGGCTGGTCACGGATGCGGCGCGCGCAAGCGAGCGGCGTGGCGACCTCGCCATGAACGCGGGCATGGTCGTCGCCCGGGCCGGAGCGCAGGGGCCGCGGCTGGCGGCGCGTCTACTTGCGGTCACGCCCGACGAGGTTCGCGCGGTGGCCCGCCGTTGGCTCAAAGACCGCGTCACCGCCCTGGCGCTGCCGAAGGGCCGCTCGCTCGGGAAGTTCGGTCGCCTCCCTGAGCCCGTGGCGCCCGAGCCACCGCCGGACGCGGAGCGCGTTCTGGCGCCCGAGGGGCCGCCCTGGACGGTCGGTCCCGAGGAGATTTCGGGCAGCACCCACCGCTTCGTCTTCGACAACGGCCTGACCCTCCTGGTGCGCGAGCAGCCCGGGGCATCGCTCGTGGCGGCGGTCGCTTACGTCTCGGGCGGACAGTGGCTCGAGGAGCCCGGGCACGCAGGGATCGGCGTTCTGACGAACCGGGTGCTCACCACAGGCACAGCTCGGCTCGCGGTCAGGGAGTGGGACGGAGTCCTCTCGAGTCGGGCCATTGAGGTGCAGAGCCAGGTGGCAGGCGACGATCGCTCCCAGGTGGCTCGGAACAGCCACGCTCGCGACGGCGCCACGCTCGCCTTCTCAGGCACGTCAGCGGACACCGGGCTCATGCTGTCGCTCCTCGGCGAGGCCTTGTTCCGCCCTGTATTCCCAGCGGTCGAGGTCGCGAAGGCGCGAGAGGGCCTCCTCTCGGAGATTCGCGCGCTGGAGGACGATGACCTGGAGCGCACGAAGCAAGGCTTCTATGCGCTGGCTTATCCGAATCACCCGTACGGGCGGCCCACGATCGGCCTCAAGGCCACAGTCGAGCGCCTGTCGCAAGACGACGTCGCTGCCCATCACCGCCGAACCTACGCGCCCGACAGGACCGTCGTTGCCGTCGTAGGCGCCGTGCGCGCCGGGGAGGTCGCGCGCGAGCTGGCTCGTCGTTGGGGCGGCACGCCGGTGGCGACGCTGGGACCGCTGCCATCATGCGACGCCCCCGTGGCCCGTCCCGAGCTGGAGCGCGACGCCACGGAGAGCCGCGGTCGCCCCATCGCTTGCGTGAACCTCGGGGGGCCCGTGCTCGCCGGGGGCGACCCGCGCTGGCCCGCGCTGGAGCTGCTGCTCACCATGACCCGCGGCCAACACTTCTATCAGTACGTCTATGAGCTGGGGGTGAGCTACCGCTCCTGGGTGCGGTACTGGCCGCACCGTGGGCCAAGCCCGTGGATCGTGGAGAACGACCTCGACAAGCGACGGTTCGCCGAGCTGGTGTCCGAGCTCGAAGCGGACGTAGCAAACTACGCGCGCAGTCGCTTCGGTGACGCGGATCTGGCCCTCGCGCGCGACCGCCTCCTCATCCAGGCGACGCTCGACGCTCAGAAGACGCGCGAGTCTGCGTTCGAGCTCGCGTGGGGCACATCCATCGGGCGGCCTTGGGACGCGACCGAGAGGCTTCCGGCCTCCTTCGGCGCGGTGACTCCCGACGAGGTGAACAAGCTCGCTCGTGAGGTCTTCGGCGCCCCGGTGCGTTACCGCTTGCTGACGCTCTGAGGGTCTAGTGGTGCGTGGACGCCGTGGCGGCTCGGGACAAAGCCTTCTGGATATGGTCGAGCAGGAGGCGAGGCGGGAAGGGCTTCTCGATCAGGATGAGGCCGGGGTCGACCACCCCCTGAACGCCGA
>SXGT01897557.1_pt1 | contig 41785 bp, 47 predicted proteins | sample 3176221 | NCBI WGS metagenome assembly SXGT01 (sample SAMN11356862, study PRJNA531348) | freshwater metagenome | isolation source: freshwater sample F1-120 | place: China: Fuxian Lake, Yuxi | collected 2017-12-25
AGCACCAGCATCTGCACCAGCAGAAAGGTCTGTCTTTGGAGGAATATCTTGAGGAACATCATTTTTAGATGAACCTCCTCCACCTGAACTTTTTTTAATAGGAGAAGAAGATTTAGAAGGTTGAATTTGGCTATTTGAGTCTACGCCAACAGGAGCTGGAGAGCTAATAGTTAAAGGATAAAGATGATAATCACCAGAATTATAATTCGCATTATTACCAGCCACATCATTACAATTAATTGTTACAAAATTATATCCCATTCTAAGATCAACAGGAAATAAGAAGTCATTAGAGTTTATATTAACCGGAGATCCAGAGTTTAATGTTGCACTACAAGAAGATGCTCCATTAACTTGTCCTTGTATATGAATCAGAGTTTTATTACTTGAAGAATAATAATTGCCTTCGGAAGGATAAACGTTTGAAATAATTGGAGGTACAAAATCCATATTTAAAGGAATATCAAGATTATTTGAAATATCGTTATATTGGTCAGAAGAAACACAAGCGATATACAAATTATTAGGTCCATTAGGCAAAGCAAGTTGATTAGAAAGTGTACAATGAGCCGATCCATCTCCAGTTTCAACAGTACAAAGGTTCAAAGGAGACATATCAAAATAAGATTTATCAATCACATCCATTCTACAATCATTTCCTAGAGTAAGAAAATTAACTGTGGGAGTCGAATCATTCAAAGCGACTGTTCCAATTAATAAAGGAGGTTCTAAATTAGAAGAGTATCCAGAAGGAACATTAGTTGATCCAATATGACCAATATTAGGATCAGAAGTAGGAGGAGAATTAGTATTTCCAGTATTTCCACCACTACCTGAAGTTGGAAAAGTTCCAGTAGGATTACTATTTGCAGAATTTAAATAATTATTCATCCAAGAATTTAAGTCAGGTATATTAGGAAGAACAACACCTAATTCACTAGACAACTGCATAGAATTGCCTTGAGGTGAATTGATAATATAAAAATCAAGATCATTAGGATTAGTTGTGCTTGTGCATTCAATTTTAACATTAAAAAATTGACCAGCCGGGACCATAATTTTCACACCTGACACAAAAATGCAACCAGCAGAAGGATTTCCAGATTTATCTAAAAAACCAAAGCCTTCGACATTAATCGGTGTGTCTCCTGAATTTTTAATAACTGCCTCAAATAAAGCCCTTTCTGGTTCAACCTTCAAAGAATTATCGATCATAGAAAAAGGAGATTCAAGCACTCTCGTTCTAGCAGTATCATCATTAAATACAAATATAATCATAAATGAAACTGCAAATGCTATACCTAATAATAATAATAATAAGTATTTATAAAATGCCATACACCATCACAAAAATAAATTAAATATGAACTATATAAATCTTACTCAAATAAGAGAAAATTTGAAGAAAAAATTTTTTGCTAAATGCTCAATTTATCACTTGCCTCTTAGGAAATACCTCTTACAATTTTTCCTATTTAGGAAGATTTAACTATAACTATAACTATTCAAGGATAAAATTAGTATCTTTTCTAAATAAATCAAAGAATAGAAGACTTCAAATAGAGTCAATATAACAAAAAGATAAATAGACATATCTTAGAAAAGTATTAAATAGAACTAATTTTAATTAAATAAATGAAAGGGTGGAGCACATTAGAAAAAAGCCTTGTAAGTTTATTTGTGTTTGTTGTTCTTGCGCTCTATTTTCCAATTCTTAATTTAAAAGAAGAAGTAAGAATAATAATCACGACATCAACATTTTTATTTGGAATATTTGCTGGATTCGTCATTGCAAGTCGTCTCACGAGATATGCTAAATATCGCGAACTTCTTACAAATGAAACGGGTTCGCTAATAGCATTATATAAATACGCAAAAACAATAGATGAAAAATATGCGAAAAAAATTGCAGATGCTATAGAAAAGTATCTAATAAAAAGTTTTGAACATGAAGTTTATGAATATCATGAAAAAACAGAAGATGAATTTTATCATATATTCAATCAAATTCGCGAATATCAGGTAACAAAGGAACAAGAACAGATAAAGAACACTATGTTTTCAATGATTCGTGATATGTTAAAAGATAGAGAAGAATTATTTCTGTTAGGAAAAGATAAGATTACATTGGGGTTAAAAACAGTTCTTTATACTTTATCAGGAGTAATAGTGTTTAGCTTATTCCTTACGAGAAGTTCTGAAATTTATTCAAACGGATTAATCATATTGACATCATCAAGCGTATTGATTGTTTTATCGCTCATAAATGACCTAGATAAATTAAATATGTATCGGAGGGCAATGTCATATGAAATCTACTATAGAGTATTTGACGCAATGAAAAGAGATAAACCAAAAATGAGAAAGGGAATAATTCATCCATAAGTTTATAAAAAATAAAAAATCCAACTGAAATAATCAAATTCAATATCTAAACATCAATATTTCGACATAAAAAATTTATAGGTTATTAATTCTTTTTAGCAGAAGATTTTTTATGAACATTTCTGTAAGCTTCAGTCCACGCAGCTCTTTTTCTGTCTCTATGTAATTTTATATGACTCTTATAACATTTAGAACCACAATAATAATTAGTGCTTCCATCGTTTTTGAACATGTAAGTTCCTTTATAATCTTCTTGTTCAATTCCGCAGAAAACGCATTTTGCTGTTGCCATGTTTAAGATTGTGCTCCTTTTGTTGCTCCCCTAGCCCTACGAGCTTCAATTTCAGTTTCTCTTAAAATAAGATAATCTCCTACTCTTACAGGTCCTTTAACATTTCTCCTCATTTCCTTATCAGAATTTTTTCCTTCAAGAATCTTACAATCAACTTGGGTAATCTCTCCTCTTGCACCAGTCCTTAAAAGTAATTTTTGAACAATAGCTAAAACGGGCTTTTCATTAGAAAGTTTTCCAGGAGAAGCTGTAGGTCCTGCATTAGACTGGTCCTTAACAGGTCTCGGTTTATTTCCACCCATTATTCACCTCTTGCCTTATGTAATGCCTGAACTTCTTTGTCAGCTTGTCCAGCATCAATGATTGCAACGGCACTTGTAGAAACAGGTATTCCTACTGCGACACCTAATTTTTGTTTAGAATCGACTTCAATACATGGAATCTTTTTTTCCTTAGCAATTGCTGATAAATGTGCAATTATTTCTTTAGGATTAACATCAGAAGCATAAAAAACTGCTTTGGCTACTCCTCTTTCAATTGCTTTGGTAACCTCGTTAGTTCCCTTATCAATTTTTCCAGTTTTTCTGGCTTTTTCGATTATTGCGTAGTAGTCCATTTTATTATATGCTTAGACAAAAAGAAGTTGCCTCTTAAAGTCATTGGCTAAACTATTGAAAAAACTACCTTTATAAACTTTATCTATTCTAAATTTCTCTATCAATCAGAACAAAATAAAAACTATTTCCAAGTAACTTCAATCATATCTGTTCGCTCTCTCGGAGATGTATTGACTTCGTCCACATTTTTTTTCAGTCCAGATTTAAACAAAATTTCTCCAGTATAAGCAATCATCGCTCCATTGTCTACTAAAAATTCTTTCGCAGGACAAAACATTTTAGCTCCTCTTGATTCACACATCAAACGACACATTTCTTGTAAACGGGAGTTACAGGCAACTCCACCTCCCAAGACTAATTCTTTTTTTCCAGTGTGCGCCATCGCTCTCTCGGCAGCTTCAACGAGCATAGCAAATGCATGTTCTTGCATAGAGTAAGCTAAATCTTCAATCTTAACACCTTTATCATAAAGTTGTTTCATCTTAGTCATCATACCAGAAAAAGAAACATCCATTCCTTTTATTGAATAGGGTAATTCTAAAAATTTACCATTTTTCGCTTTGCCTTCTAAGACAGGTCCAGCAGGAAAAGAAATTCCGACATGTCTACCAAAAGAATCAATAAAATTCCCAACACCATTATCCAAAGTTTCTCCAAACACCCTATATTTACCAGAGACGTATGCGATAATTTGAGTATTTGCTCCAGAAGCATAAAGCAAAACAGCATCCTTAGCTCCAACACTTTGACCAATCTCCAAATGAGCAATACAATGATTAACTGGAATTAGAGGAACATTTAATCTTAAAGCCTGTTTTTTTGCGAATTCAAGTCCAGCATGTAAGCAAGGATCGAGTCCAGGAGCATTTGAAACAGCAATTGCTTCTATATCTTTATCACAACACTCTGCCTTAGATAAAGATTCATCCCATATTTGTTGTGCGACGAGCCTATGATGATTTGCACTAGCATTAGGAATTATTCCTCCCTTTTCAGGTTTATACATATCTTTCACATTAGAAAGAATCTTTCCGTTAGAAACAACACCTACTCCAAAAGTATGAGCCGTGGTTTCAATACCTACAATCATAAAAATAATAAAAAAACAGAATATAAAAAACTAATGGAAAAAAGATTAAATAAAATTAATTATTTCTTTTTCTTTCTTCCGCCGCGAGACATTTTAGCCTCGCAAACATTACCGTGAGCATCAACATAATACAAATAACCATGTTGTCTCTTTACGATATTTTTTGCAATTATTTTTCCCATGAACACCTCCTTTTATGTCGGGTTAATCAAAATTGTCGTCGCTTATATTTAAACCTTTGCTTTTCCGTCGGAAAAGCAAAGATAATAGAATTTCAGCGTCGAATAAACAAAAAATAAATCAAATATCTTCAATCTCATTTTTTGAAATAAAATTCATAAGAATTTTTTTATTCGACGAGTTAAATGGAATTTCTATAAAATGTCTGAATTTTTTAGGAGGAACAACACAAGAAGTAAATGGAAATACTTTTTTCCAAGCAACAATTCTTTTTTTGTCATCTAACCAAACAATCAAGAATGGATAAAAAACAAACCAGGAATGAATCATTATCTTAGAATTTTTGGAATAAGAGAATAATCTTATTTTAGTATTTTTAAAAGTAAACATAAGCCCTATAAATTGAGTAAATAAATTCATTAGCCTAACATCAATGTCAAAAAAATTTTGACCTTTAAAAAAACGAAAGTTCATATCAGATATCTTTCATTTCTGACTTAATCTTAGACATCTTACTTAATTTGTCCGTTATTTTATCTGACTTACTCTCCATTTCTTTCTTTTTGTGAGCAAGTTGCGCCTCCTTGTCAGTCAATTGAGAAATGAGTTTTTGCAAAAGCGCTTCTTTTTTTCGAGTTTCGGCAATGGATTCAGAGGCCTTACCTATTGAATTCTTTAGAGTTGTTCTTTGTTTTGTCAGAGTATTTATTTCAGATTCTAAATCTTTTATAGCACCAGAAAGAACTGATTTTGTATTCACCATCTTATAATATTAATCAAAACAAACGTATTTATAAACGTTTCTTTATAGAAATTTAGAATATTGAGGAGATCTAAATTGATATTAGAAATGTTTAATTCTTACAAACGTTTCTTTATAGAAATTTAGAATATTGAGGAGATCTAAATTGATATTAGAAATGTTTAATTCTTACAAACGTTTCTTTAGGCTTCCGGACATTTTTTCTATTTCAGATATTCCTTGAGCATAAGAAGAATTACTTATGAAATGCATTGAATGTGCTCTTTGAAGAATGCTTTTCTGATATGCAAGTTTTCTAAGTGCCTTGTTTGAATCACTAAATTGGTATTTTTTTATATCATCAAGTTTAGTCTTCCATTCTTTTGCTTGAGTAATAACTCTATGATTCCAAAAATAACTCAAAACAATTAGAGAAGCAATAAGAAAAGTAAATATTCCTAAATAAATCCAATAAGAATAATCTTTTTCGATAATTTGAGGGCTAAATAGTATCTCTCCTGTTTGAGTATTTAATTGAGCAATATCGTATCCAACACGACCATTACTCTTCGTTTTTCCAACTATAATTACTTCTTTCGGAACATTTAATCCAAGATTTATGAATCTTTCAAATTCTGTTGTTCTTGAAACATAAATGCTTTCTTCTGAAGAATAAATTAAATCGCCGTTAATGGAATAAACAAGAACTTCAAAAAGAAGATTATTAATTGAAGTATCATAATCTAATTTATGAATTTTAAATCCGGGAGATAACATCATTTCTCCTGAAATATCTGAAATGTCATAAGGTTGCAGATCTATGATAACATCGTGATTTAAATCAAATGACTTATTCTCTACTACAATAACAACAGGAATTTCAAAAAGTAATTCGTCTCCAAAAATGCTAATTGTATTGAAATAAATTCCTGGATTAATAGAATAAGTGTCTATGCTCAAAGAAAAAGAACCATAAGATTTTTCTTCTACAAACATTGGTGAAGAAATAATTGAGATTATAGAATTTGAATTTTGTAAAATAGCTGTAAAATATTTTTCTGAATCATCATTAAAAAAATTTATACTTTCAATAATTTTTGAATCAACAGTTGTAAAGGTAGTAATTTGAGGAGTCTCTAAATCAACTTTAGCAAAAGAAAGAGGAAGAAGTAAAACTAAAACAATAAAAAATTTAATCATTTTCTTTTTACCTTTCTTTTGATTTCAGAGTTTAGATTATCTAAATTTTTTCGTCTGTAAAACAAAACTAATATTGTTATCACGATTATAGCGATAATTAATCCTCCTAATGCTACCCATGTCTGTAAAGCAATAACTGGAGTTTCTGTTATTCTGAAGTGCGCACTAGATGTTGCAAAACCACCAGGATAAGAAAGTTCTATACCTAAAATATAATCATCAGAATCGAGACCAACCGTAGAGAATTTCTTATTATAACTTTTAGTACCAAGAACATAGAAAGTTTCTGATTCAGAGTATTTAGTATTTCCTTCAAAATCTTTTATTACATAATTCATAGTAACATCAACACCTGTTTCGCCTCCAACTTCCAATAATTCTATCAGCACAGGTAAACGTTGCCCCATTTTCAGAACACGATACAAGTCAGGGATAGTAACTGTTGCGTCAAATAAGACTCCCTCACTAACGACATTAAATAATACGAAAATTTCTTTTTTAATTCCTTGATAAGATAAAATTACTTTACCAGCATAAACTCCAGGTTCTGGTGCATTCAATGTAAAGGTCAATGGAAAGCTTTCACCAGGAAGAATAGTGATTAAAGTGTTATTTAAGAAAATATGTTTATCGATTCCAGTAACATCTACCGAAATTTTAATAGGTACTGGCCCATTATTTAAGATGTTAACTTGTTTAGATTCGCTTTCTCCGGAAACTAATTGAACATTGAAGTTCTCATTATCAATTAAAAAACTAGGAAGAGTTTGATACCCTCCAGCGCCTCCTCCAGCTCCACCAGCACCGCCACCTCCACCATCAGCCCCCGTAGAACTAACTGCGCACGCTCCACAATCAGTTGAACAAGTTGAACAAGTTTCAGCTCCATTACAGATGGAGTCTCCACAAACAGCAGCAGAGGTTTCAACAGAGAATCCTAAATCTGCTTGTGAAGAAGCACGAGTAGAAATTGAAGTACTTAAATCGATAAATAAAGAACTACTAAACAAAACAAATGCGACCAAAAAAAGACTTATGAAAAAAAACAAATACTTTGCATTCACCATATTATTTAATAGTATAACTCCTCTTAAATATCTTATGAAACTCTATAAAACAAAATACGTGCAAATCCTTCATATTTTCCTAAGGGAGAATCGTATTTCGTAACAAGAGTAAATGGCATCGAGCTCGTTTCACCAGGAAAAATTTCTATGTCTGGAGAATCTTCAAGAAAATGAGAGATAGGCCCATAAAATGTAGCACGTACTCTAACAGGAAATAAAAAATCATTTTGTATAGAAATACGTTTTGTAGAACTGCTCCCCCGGACAATACTTCCATAAGTAAGAGCAGAAGAATTCAAATCAAAACCCATAATATCTTCACTTATAAAAACAGATGCACGAATATCTGTAGTTTGTAAGGAAACAGGGCCTGTAAATAATAGATAAATAGATAATAAAAAAGTGACAAAGGATATACAAAATAATACTATAGAAAAGCGCTTCATATTCTTGATATTCTAAAATGACGAGCAACAAGATATATAAAAAGAATAACTAAGAGTAAGATTCCAGCAATAATAACATAAGGAATAATTATATTTTTTGGAACAATAGTAAGAACAGCTGAAACACTCTCATTACTACCTGGATAAACACTCTTTAATTGCATTGTATAAATTCCTTTTAGTTTCTCAGTATCAATATAACTTTCAATAGTTTTCTGTTCCCAAGGACCAATATCTATCGAAGATGTACGAAAACTAATCGATTCACCTAATAAGTTAGTAATATTTACATCCACATATACTCCAACAAATAAAGAATTCCATGAACTCTCTAAAGTAACATAGAACTTTTGAATACCTCCTGCTGGAAGAGTGTCAGTAAAGTTTACAATTTTAATATTTAAAGAACCTACGCGAAAAGTTTCATTTACTTCTCGAATAATATTAGAATAATTTATACGAGCACGAGCAAGATAATTACCTGCTTTAAGAACATCATCTATATATTTTCTAAAATATCTATCACCTGGAGCTGAAATAATAATCGGAGTAAAATTCATTGAATGAAATATAGTATTTTCATTGTCAAAAAAATCAACAACTACTCGTGAAATATTGAGATTTTCTTCTCCACGATTAATAACATAAAGTTCAACAGGAAATTTGTCTCCTAAATTAGAATCTGGAATCGAGAGAGACAATTCCCCATATAAACCTGGATAAGGTATAAAAACATTAATGACAGCACCAATTTCAACAGAGGTTCCAATAAATGCACTTTCTGAAGGTCTTTCTTTCAAAGAAACGGTAATTGTATGTCTACCAGGTTCGGGCATAATTTCAGGAAATTGTAAAGATATAATAAATGAAGAAGACCCTGTAACTGTCTTAGCAGAAGAAACTGCATATGGGGCCAAATCTCCACCGATAGAAATATCTAAAATTCCATTAGGGTCTTCCGAAATGGCAGTAAATGTTAAGTTGACATTTGTGTTTGGGAAAAAATCTATTGTTTTAAGAGCAGGTGTAATTCCCAAAGAATTAGCAAACGGTAAAACGAAAAAAAAGAAAAATACAAGAAAAAATAAACGTGACATAATAATTATGCAGCAATAGCAACTGCCGTAATGAGATCATTTAAAGTTCCAGTCAAAGAGTCCGAAGGAACAGTCAAATTAAAATCAATACGAATAGTATCTGCAGTATCAACATACTGAAAACGACCACAAAATTGGGCAGTAGCTGTTGTATTCACATCATAAAATGTATATAAAGCCATAGATCCAGTTCCTCCACTTGAATTAAGGCAACTATTTGACTCAACATTAGAAATATTCCATTTATATACAGGATTAGTTCCTCCAATAAATTGAGCAGCAGTCTTAGTTCCACTGAGATTAAGAGTAACATTGACATTACCTTGATTTTGCAATCTCAAACCTCCAGCAGTTTGCAAAGTCCAATTTCCTCCAGTAACATTATTAGTAGCAAAAGTATTAAGTGAGGCTGCATCAGAACCTGCACTAACTCTACCAGACCCCCAATTAATACTACCAGTAGTGAAATTAACCAAAGCAACAGTTTCTACAGTAACATTTGCTTCACCAATGGTAGCCTTTCCAGAAAGAGTATTAAACAAATCACGCGAGGAACGATATACTCCAAACATTGCAAACGTTGAAGCGAGTATAGCCGCAATAGCCAAAAAAAAGAAAATCTTATTATTAATCATCAACAACTCCCTTAGGATAAATCTCCTCAACTGAAAATCCTATGTTTCCACGATTAGAATCTTGAAATTGTGAATTACGTTGTTCAACTTTCTTTTGAGTCGCAAACTTAGATACAAAAACATTTAGAGTAACAGAAACAATAGAAAGAACTAACGCCAACACAAGAAGACTAACAACCAATTTTTTATAACTCATTTAACACTACCTCTATAAAATTTAACTATGAAGGTATATAAAGATTGCTAATTTTGAGTACATTAATATTTATTTTTCAGATTTACCCGAAATCTTTTTGCGAATGACCAAAAACCATATTAAATTAAGCAAAACTAAAATTCCAATAGCGACACTCAAGATAACAATAAGAGAATTAGAACCACCTTTAGAACTAGATTTGATAACATAACCTACGCCTACAACATTGATTTCATCATCTGAAACTTCAAGTTTAAAATCATGTTGCAAAGATTGTTCTGCAAATTTAACAAATGCTCTCGCATCGTAATTTCCATTACTTACTCCATCAGTATCCCAAAAAGCAACAAGAAGTTTATTCTCATCAGGAAGAATGTCATAAGTAGCTGATTTGAAATCAGCCATTACAGCTCCCTCTTTATTGAAAACTTGCATTTGGATATAAGCGTTAGCGATTATTTCGCTCCATGTATTTTCCAGCAAAAATTCAAATTTCGCAATTTCTCCAAGTGAGAAATCATTTACCTCAACATTTTTTAGTTCAAGCATTTGTTCACCTACAGAAAATTCTTTCTCAATTTTAACAGAGGTTTCATCATAAATAATATTCGCAATTGCAAGATATCTTCCCTTCTGAACACCAGTCGCATCCCATTTAATTGCCAGCTCTTTACGTTCCTGACTTGGAATAGAAATATCTTCACTAACCAAAGAAGCTATTTTTTCATTTAAAGGAGTGAAAATATCGATTATTGCTTTCGCATGTACAATATTCAAATCTCCCTTACTTAAAATAGGAATCACAAAAGAGAATCCTCCTTCCTTATTCGCTGCAATATCTAGTGAAGTTTCTGCATATTTTCCAGGATATGGCACATCTACAACAACGGCCGTAATCACTCCAACAACTGCACCAACAAAAGTAGATTCTCTACTTTCTTCAGAAGGTATTTCTAAAACAAGAATTTCTCCAGAATGTCTCCCCGGCCTTAAACCTGATGGAATAGTGAATTGATAGGTAATTGTTTTACCTCCGGAATTAGCTTCAATTTTTTCTGAAACCTTAGAAATAGCAATACTTTTATTTAATTCACCCTGTGGTAAAATTACAAGATTCATATTCTTATGTTCAGTATTTACAATATCAAACGACAAAGTTGAAGTCGTTCCAGGAACATAACTAATAATTTTTTGTGCAGGAGTTATTCCTAAAGAACTAACCAAAAATATCTGTGTAAAAAATATTGCGAAAATAAAAAGAGAGAAATTACGGATCATTTTTCACCCCTATAAATTTATCTCCTTTTGTAGATGAGTTTTCAGAAGCACCAACTACAAACTTCTCACTTAAAATTCCTTGATTATAAACTGAAACCTCTAATTCAATATTTCCTGAATTGAGAATAACAGTTCCATCTTCAGATTCACGAATTTGTAAATTTATCACTGATTCAATTGTTAATTGGCGAACCTCGCTTGTCATAGCACCTACTGCTTTCCAATAATAAGTTCCAGGTTCAAGATTCACATTTACAAAGTCATTAACATAAACTTGTTCAGGAGATGTAAAATCAAGATTGTCATCAATCAAGATATAATCTGCTTTTTGAAATTCAAATAAAATTGAACCATTAGTTGTTACAGCTTCGTCAAGTGGAGCAATTATCAATGGTCGAGCATATCCAATAATTCCCGCAATCAGCAACAAACTTCCAAGTATTAAAATCGCGTCAATCGTCAAAATGTGTTTATGATTTACCATTTTATTCTGTAAATGATGCTGTAAATGTGATAAGTGAATTGCGCGCACCAGGTGGTTCATTAGTTGGAACAGTTACGTTTATGTCTACTTCAACACTATCTGTAACATCTGTATGATTAAGATACGCCACACATATTGATTCAAATTCAGGTCTAAAATTAGCATATGTCAAAGGAGTTTGACTAGCTTTAAAGGAGCCATTCTCGCTGATACCATTAGTTGAAACATTGTCTACTTTAAATTGATAGTAAGGAGTTGAACTCTGCTCATAAAGATTCCAAATTCCTCTATTGATTGATAGCGTAATATTAGATAATGCATTTCCGTCATTTACGATAATTAAAGGTTTAGGAGAATTATCAGAGGTATCATTAAATTGTCCCTCTCTAATATTTCCAAAATCGACCGAACTTATATTCAGTGAAATAGCTATCAAAGCTTGTAAACTTAGATTGCGTCCAGAAGTCCAATCACTAAATTCATTAAAATCATCATAAACGCGCATACTCCAATTGTAATAATCTCCCTTATCAATAAAACAAGCCAAATCATTTACAAGCGTCCATGTCTCATTCCCTCCAATCTCTATAATATTAGCTGTATCACCATTATATTTACTATCTACACAATTACTCTGCGCTTTATAACTGAGATTCAATTGTGAAATAAGTTCCTTATTATTAGTTGTGTCCTCATCACTCACAGCCCAAGTAAAAGTGGGTTTACGAAGAGTAGTCACATTTCCATTTGCCGGAGTTAGTAATGTAATATTGGGAGGAGTATTTCTTATAGTAATATTACTTGAATTAACGACGAAATTGCTCACCCCATCATTTATCTGAAATTGAACGCTCCAATTGTGTCCTCGTGTCGTATTACCAGCAGTAAGATTTGCAATAAATACCGTGCCGTTGCTGTAGCTATTATTATACATAATAGTAAATGCTGGTAAACTTGAGTTAAACCAAGTGACAGTCACATTCATACCATCATTACTATCCAAATCAAATAAAGTCGTTCTGACAAAAATGGTTTCATTGCTTCGGTTATTCACAGTAGTTCCGTTCAAAATCAAAGCGCTTAAATTATAAGGAATACTATTCAAGACAGTCACATTTATAGTAGCATTAATTTGTGCAGATTGTGTAGTTCCATCACTTAAAATTAATCCTGCTGTCCAATTATGCCCACGAGTAAGATTTCCAAATGGCAAAGTGGCTATAAAAACAAATCCATCTCCTGTGTAACTATTATTATACATATCTACTGCGTGAAGCACGGAATTATTATACCACTTAACTGTAACATTCACTAAATTTGCTTCATTGTCAACTATATCAGCTTTCACATTTATAGAGTCTATAGTTCTGTTTAAACCAGTAGTTGAATTGATTATTATAGCTGAAGTGTTATAAGGTGCGGAGTTTGAAGAAGTGACTGTAAAAGTATATGTTGCACTGGTGTTTATATTTCCAGCATCATCTAAACAAGAAGTATTCCAATGATAAGTTCCAGCAGTAAATCCAGTAACAGAAACATTAATCATTGTTCCATTTGTCGAGACAACATTACTCTTATTTATAGAAGTACCAATAGTTACATTGCAAAGCAATGAAATATCAACAAAATCAAGAGAAGTCCAGTTTAAAGATATAGAAGGAACATTATCTAAAAAGGAAGTTGTATTGCTTGGCCAATTAAGAGTAACATTAGGGACAACATTATCTACATAAAACAAATAAGTATCTGAATTATTCCATCCGCCAACTGCATCAGTAGCATTAACTCTCCAATAATATGCTCCATCGCGAAGTCTATAAATATCTAATATTTCTGTTGCATTGAGAGTCTTATTGAATAAGGCAAAATCATCAATAATAGAATTGTTCAAAGTATTTAGACCACCTGCCCCCATTATACTTAAGGTGGCAGCAGTATCAACTAAACTGGTATTTCCTAAATCAAGAATTTGAGTTACATTAGCTCTACCATTAACATAGATAGTAGCATTTTGAGTAGTTTTGTTAAAAGTAAAGGCAAGATGATACCAAGTATTATTAGAATTATTAAATGAACCCACAGCTGTAACAATACCTCTTTGTAAAGAACCATTACCCAGAGATAAAGTCCAAGTCTTTGAAGCATTTGTAAAATGAATCAAATAATCTCTATTATTTGTATCAACCTGTTTAGTGACTACTGGAGGAAAACTAACCGCGAAATCAGTACGGGTCATATTCACCCAAAACATAATAGTTAATTCTCCAGTAACGCTTGGAGAATTCAACAAGGCACTATCTCCGAGAGCTATACGAGCTCCACGATTATCAAATCCTCCTCCAATAATACTTCGAACAGCTGGAAATGGACTCAAAGATATATTTCCATCCAAAGAACCAGTTGCAAAATCATTGACATAAGTCTTGTTCTCTCCAAAAAGAGTATTATTGTCAAAATGATATAATAAAAACATACTCGGATAATCAACATATTTCAAAGGAGGTATTGAATAATTGAATTCAACTATCTGTGGGTCAGTGGTCGCATTTAACACATAAACAATATGCTCATTAGTAATAATAGGGGTTTTGGTATCTACATATACGTGAGCGATGCCTCCAGTACCATTATTATCTTGATCGTCAACCAGCATACTAATATTGACACTTCTGGTAGTTTGAGAACTTGCATTTGTTGGAGCTCTTAAAGAAAAATTAGGAGGCACATTAGGATCAATAATATGATCAAACTCAAGATAAGAATCCGCTAAAGAATCAAGACTCAAAACACGTAAATCAAATGTGTCTGTTTCATTCGCTGCACTTAAATTAGTTAAATACACTTTATAATATTGGGTCGTATTAATAACAGGAAACTGAGTTAATTTAGTAGTTGTATTTGGCAAATAAACTTCAACAATCGTACTCCTATTTTGAACATTTCTGGAATAAAGAGTAATATCATTAACTGAAGTTAAATTTTGTACAAAAGTTATTCGAACATATTCTCTATGACTTATGTGCTCACTCCACAATCCATCTAAATTAACAACTTCTGCATACTGATTATTCAAAAAAGAATAATTCTCATCTAAATGAATCGCATCAGTAATATTTATCTGTCCATATCCTGGATCTCCTGGAGTCAATGTAATATTATACTGCTCACCAATAACTAAATTATTTAAAAGGAGCCTCCAGCCTCCAATACATTGTTCAGCAGTAAAGTTCCAATTAGCACATTTATACATACTTTCAGCCGTAGCATTAAAATAAAGTGTGGCATTTGTATAATTTGAAGAAGCAACATCAACAGCAAAAGTTGAATCAAATGATGTTGAGTTGATATCATCTTCATATTGAAACACATTGTTAACATTTCCAACAAGGCTATAATTCCCAAAGCTAATCTTATTTATCTTCTTATTCTCAAATGCGAATTCCATGTTCCAATATCCAGCCTGGGGAAGAAACTGAAGAGTCTGATTTGTACCCTGATAAAATATGTTATTAAAACCATTAGAATTTGCAGGATACATTAAAAAAGTAACATTAAAAATTGCTCCATTGGAAGAAGGAACAGTAGCATTGAGATTGAAATAACTTATTTCCGAGACATTGACATATAATGTTTCTGAACTTTGAGTATAATTCTGCGTATTTAAATAAACAGCAGTAATGTTATACAATCCAATAGTTGCAAAGTTTGTAAGATTACTAAGACTCGCATTACCTTCATTAATAAGAGTATTATTGGAATAAAGTCGCAGAGTATAATTTGCATCCCCTAATATTTTTGTTACATTAAACATAATCGAAGTATCCGGAGCAATAGTTATATTTCCCTGTGTAAAATTAAGAGTCAAGTTTACAATACTTGAAGCTTTATTAATAGAATAATATATTTGTGAGCTTATATTGAATAGCTTTGTGCTTCCATTTCCATATGAAGACCAATTATAATAGTAATTTCCTACACCTAAATTAATAGAAACATTATAAATATTATTTGAGAGATTAGTTGCTGTATAATTGAGATTATTAATTTGAAACCATACCGTTCCATTTGTGTTATTAATTGTTACATTAAATGATGAGATAATTGAAGCATTAAAAAGAGAGCCATTGGTAGGAGTTTCATTATAAAGAAAGAAAAGAGGGTAAGTAGTATCTTGAACAGATGTGCTACAAATGCCATCCCAAATAGAGCCATTCAAATTATAAGATTTTACAACTGAAACATTAGTAATATTAGTATATGCAACAATCCATTTATTAGGACATAAACTTAATTCATTCGCATCATCTTCTCCTAAAGCATACAAAAGACCATCACTAATAGGATCTTCATCAATAATAAATTCATTAGTGACTATTGTTCCACTTCCATTATATACTTTTCCAAGCAGACGAGTATTAGTCTGATTATGCCAAATAATGACAACATTATCAAGATTGGAAGATTGATTTTTTACAGTAGCTGTTGCAAGTTGGGAACGAGTATTCGAACCTGTAATAGAAACGCTAGTCGCAACAAGAATATCGGAATTATTTGCGCTCTTAATTGCGAATCTAACACTTGAACTGTTATGCCATACAAGAACAAATTTATTCTTGTCTAAAGAAGCAACAGCAACTCTTCCAAAATCGCTCGCTGCTGTATCTATATCTGTATCCGTTACAATTTCACTACCAGTACTATTTAAGAAATGATATGTTGCGTCATTATCTGCTGCATCATCAAATTCAAAATATCCTACTCTTGAAGAGTTTATAGTCACACAATCAATAATATTCGTAATATTTTTTTCTGGAATAACTGCCGCATTAACATCTGTTTCAGCAATTCCATATGCTGCATTTGTAGTTGCATTATAAATTCTTAAGTCTGAATCTCCTTCAGTAAAATCAGTATAACAATAGAATACTTTACCTTCCATATAACTCAATTTAATATCGTGAGCACTAATCCCTAAAGAACCATCTCCGAAAGAAGGTCCTGCTTTCAAAGTACCAGTTCTTGTATAAATAGCGCGTCTATCTCCACTTCTATTTGTCCATCCAACCATAAAAGTCGTGCTATTAAATGATGCAACAGATACTCGTGAATAATTATAAGATATATTTGCTCCTCCATCTATACGTATAGGTGCAAGAACAGTTGAACCATTTGTATCAAAAATTGAAAAAAGAATATTATTAGAACTCGCGTTAACATAAGCTATAACAAAAGTTTGATTATCAAGTGGAGCAAGGCTAATATCAGTAGAGTAGTTATTATACGTAATAATAGGATCAATAATATGGTCAAATTCCAAACTACCATTTAAAATCAACAAATCAAAAACATCTTGGCTATAATTTTCAGCCAAACCTGTCAAGAAAACTTTATTGTAATTATTTTCAACAATGTTTGTAAATCGAGCAATTGTTTCATTCTTATTAATTTCATAAACTTCTACTGCAATTTCAGAAATATTCGTTCCATTCACTGCACGAGGATAAATCGTAATATCATTTACATTAGTCAAATTTCTTTCAAAAGTCACACGCACGAAATCGCCAGCATAAATCGGTTCACTCCAAATTCCGTCAAGTTCTCGAGTTTCATTGTAAATATTAGAGATAAATCCTCGTGTTGAATTCAAGTGTTGCGCGTTTATAATTACAATTATGTTAAATGTCTGATTGCTCAATTTTGGAGCAATCCATTCAATATAATCATAGTATCCATTTCCATTTGTATCGTTTGCAGAATAAATCTCTAATTTCTGTGAAGCGTTCTCAAGCCATTCAATTTTAACACTTGTTAAATCATTAATTTTGAAATCATCTGATAAATTAGTATAAATCAAAACATTCTCGTAGTGGACATCACTTGGGCTTGAAACAGCTATTGTCTTGCGTGAACCTTCTGAAAATTCTTCTGCAACTGGAGCAGAAGTATAATACTCAACTGCAACTCCAAAATCTTTGTCACTCAAACTAACATTCACTGCTTGAACAGGCATAGAAACATTCAAAGGATCACTAATAACTCTACCAGTTATCCCAAAAATACGTCCAAAAAATCTCTTAAACCAAGTTTCTCCAGACAAATCAATATTCGCACTTACTCTTCCAGAAATAATCTGTCCAGTAATTGAAATAGTAATCTCTTCCCCCATAGAGCTGTCATTTGCTAAAGAAGTTTGCTGGACAGAAGAAGCATTCGTAATTTCCGAAGAAACATTTGAAACAGATTCCGAAATTTGTGGAACCGAATTTCCTGACCTCGCAATATATTCAGCTTCTGTTAACCCTTCAATTTCTAAATATTCTGTCAAATTAATTGGGGATAAAGTAATATTTTCGGCACTTTCTGGAATTTCAACATGTAATTCAACTGAAGAATTAGTATCAAAAACAATTTTCTTTTCCCAACGAACTGGTTGTCCCAAAACAGCATTAAATTGGGTCACATTAACATTGAACGCACTATCATTTAGAATTTGAACAGTAGTGCCATTAGTAATATTAGTAATATTAGAAATAATAATTGTTTCATTAGTCACCTCAATAATTGTTTCATTGATGATAGAAGCATTGATTTCAGTTTCGTTATTTTCATCACCAATTAAATTTTCATTTTTTTCAACAGAAATATCTTCAGAAGCAGAAACAATCTCATTATCTTGATAAACGAGAGAAACAGAAATTTCTCTGCTAGAATCTGCAATAAAGCCAAACTCACTTAAATCAATTTGAATTTTCTTTTTCTCGTTACCTAAATATTCTTCACCAAATCCTCCCATTTCAATAACATAATCGGTAGTTACAATAACTTCTCCTTTTTTCGTTTTAACTTGAACAACATTATCGTCAAGTTTATTTCCTTTATAATCAATACTTCCACTAACTAATTCTACTGCATCATCTTCAGAAAGAGAATAAATAAAATCTTTGTCTTTAGAAACAACACCATTAATAACATTAGAAGAAATAACATTTCCAGTAATTGCCGATTCTATTTCATCTTGAGAGTTTTCTGAATTAATTTCTTCTTCCTCATTTGATTCTGAAACTTCTTCAATACTTTCTCCGCCATTTGATTGAGAATTTTCCACTTCATTTTGAGAGTTTTCATCTTGAGAGTTTTCTGAATTAATTTCTTCAGGAGTTTCTGGAGTTTCAGTAATCTCATTACTTTCTGAATTTTTCTCAGATTCACTTCCATCAATAATTTTCAAAGAAAAAGAAATTTCAGGATATGTTTTTTTGCTTCCAATCAAGCCATAACCTTCACCACTTCCTGAAAAAGAAACGCCTTCTGCATAAAAATCTCCAGAAACAGAGCTTTCAGAAACAAGTGAGGACAATAAAATTTCTTTTGATAAATCTCCATAAGTAAATAAAACCTTTGAATCTATTGGAATTAGTTCTCCCTCTTTAAAAATAAAGGTCAGTGTTCCATCAATAAACTCGCCTTCTTTGTAATTTGTTTTAATATCAAGAGCTAAATTACCTGTAAAATAAACAGGCAAAAATAAAAGAGCTAAAAAAAGAAAGATAGCTAAAAATGGAGCAATGTTTTTCAAGAAAAATCTTGTAGGAGAATTATTTATTTTAGGATTTTTATTTCCAAGATACGTCGTAATAATTTTATCTCCATTCCTCTTAGTTTCGTAATAGTACGGACCAAATCTTTTTCCATCTCTATATGTATATTTCTTGTGCACCATCTTTTTTTATGAGTTCTCTTACAAAAAAGTAGCAATAAAACTCACAACTATAATGAAGATAGCTATTTATAAGCATTTTCCTTTTAAAAAATAAATAAAGTTTTGTAAGAGAACTAAAAAATTTTACGTTTTAAAACAAAATTTCTATGTAATTTTTCAACATTTTCTTCACAAACATAATCGTGTTGTCTAAAACCTCCACCAAAAGTTTTAGGAATATGCAACAATTCATGAATTATGACTTTTTCCTGTTCTTGTTGAGACATTTTATCAAATAGTTCCAAAAATTCAATAGTATAAAAAGCTGGAACTTTCATTCCCTTTTGCATTACTTTTCCAATAGTGTGGCATCGAGCAATAGTTCTTTTCGTACTACTTCCAAAACTCCTTAAACATTCAACTCTATTCAAATCGACATGATTCATTAAAAGATGATTGACAATTTCAATAAGTTTCTGTTTTATATCTGGAGCGTATTCATACCTCATATTGTAAAAATAAATTCTTAATTAATAAACTTTATCCTATAAAAAAGATTTTATCAGCACCCATATCTCTACGAAGTTCAATTCTATTCTGTGGAACACCAAATTTACGTGACAACATAGTCAACAATTCTGTCCACATAGCTTGTTCATCCAGTCCAGATTGCAAATAAATTAAATATCTATTATTCCCAAAGCTTTCAATCGTATTCTTGTGGCTATTTGGTTTAATTCTAACTGAAACATCCATAAAATAAAAATATAAAGAGGATTTATAAAATTATTTGCCCAAAATCTCAATAATCTTTTTTCTAGATTTTGGATTTTTGATTATTATAGCTCTTGAATGAACGCCTAACTTTTTAGATAAAAGATTAATTAATTTTAAATTAGCTTTGTTTTCAATAGGTTTATCCCTAATTTGAACCAAATAATTCAATCCATCTATTCTCTCAACTGTATCACTTAAAGCTCCAGTCTTAACTTTAACAAAAATTTTCATTCTATCTCGTCATTATTTCTAATCCATCTAAATGTTTAATTTTGTAATCTTTACCAACAGCTTGTTTAGTTTTCAAGTGTATTGCCTTAACAAAATTTTTACCAATATCAGTATGAAGTCTATATGCAAAGTCAAGAGCAGTGGAACCTGGGGGCATTAGAAAACAATCTGGTAAAACATTTCCTTTGCTGTCTTCCATTTTAGAACCTGCGGGAAATATTGCGAGATATTTTAGCAAGTCAAAAACTAAAGAATTTAACACATTTTGAATACCTGTATCACCAAACTCTTTGATCACTTTATTTATTGCATCAAGAGCATTCATTTGTGCAGGACTTAAATCTTTAATAATCTTAAAATTATTTTCTCCAGGAATATAATTTATTAATCCTGCTTTATCTGCTTGTCTCAAACTTAATTCTCCTTCAGCAAAACAAGGAATCATCATATAAGAAAATTGATTTTTTAATCTTTCAAAATTATTTTTTCCTTCCGGTCTATCGACTTTATTTGCTGCAATAATCATTGGTTTTGTATACATTCTTAAAGCTCTTGCAAAATTAAACAATGTTTTTTCATCCCAAGAAGAAGGTCTTGAAATATCAAATTTTTCTTTGAGAACTACATGATTAACATCATCTTCTTTGACCTTTAATCCAGAAAATTGTTTAGCAATAGTCTTCGCAAAATTAGTTTTCTGCATTTCCATCCCTCGCATAAGAACAACCCACGCTTTTTTTAAAATACCTAAATACCACAAATCCAATTCTTTTTCAATAAAAATTATATCTTTGCCAGGGTCATAATTTTCGGTTTGTTTGCCTCCTGCATCCGTCTCTCCAGACATATCAACTACCTGAATGAATCCATCAACGCCTGCTAAATCATCTAAAAATTGATTTCCTAAACCTTTTCCTTCCGAAGCACCCTCAACAAGTCCAGCTACATCAAATAAATCTATTGGAACAAATCTATGTCCTTCACGAACATAACCTTCGCGAGGGTTTGAGATTTTTCCAAAATCAGCAGCTAAATCATGAATTTTTACATACGCCATACCGTGATTCGGTTTTATTGTCGCGAAGGGATAGTTTGCAATAAGAACATCTGACAGCGTAGCCGCTTTAAAGAAAGTACTTTTTCCAACATTTGGCTTTCCAACAAGTCCAATAATCATAAAAAAACATCAAACCAATTCTTTAAAAATTGTTCTAATTCAATTTTTAAGCTTGTGAACCACGTTCGCAGTGTTTAAAAAACCCCCTTATCTCCAATTTAACAGTAGAGCCCATAGCTCAGTCCGGTCAGAGCACTGCTCTTATAAGAACACAATTCATTAGAATTGTGTGTTTAAGCTAACTAGCTAAGAACAGCAGGGGTCCCAGGTTCAAATCCTGGTGGGCTCATAAAGGATTTGAACATCCAGCAACGACTTGCTCATTGCTGTCACAAGTGTTGAGGAATCCTGGTGGACTCATTCATAACCCCAAGTTATGTATTTATCAGATTTCGGATTCAAATCACTTCAACTATAAATCTATTAACTATTAAATTAAACTTATTTGACGCAAGTAACGAGGGCATAACCTCCCTCTTTGTTTAAATTCATATCGTAATGTGCAAAATAAAGATGACAAAATTTTTCAAACTCATAAGAATAATATTTGTATAATACTGCAACAACTAACTCATCACCTGGACTGAAAACAATCAGCTTATCATTGACTTCATTAGAATAATTTTTCTTAAGTTTATAAAAAAATTCTATTCTTGAATGTCCAAAGCGCACATCAAATTCCACATCTTTTTCATCGATACCCATACCATAAAGAAGATGTTTAAACCAATTATGAAAAGATTGATCTTTATATTTATCAATTTCGACAAGTCGCTCTCCAAATCTAACACCATTACCTAAGATGAGGACGTCTCCTTTTTTCATCTCTCGACTTATTTCAAATAAATAAGAATTTATTTCATAACATGAAAGAACAGTTCCTAATAAAAGTAAAACATTTTTGTTATGTCCTTCTTTTTTTATCTCCTTTCCAATATCTCTCATAACAGAACCATCACCTGGAGAGAGAAATGCCCGATAAGATATTTTGTTCGGGAGATTTGCTTTTTTAAAATTATCAATTGCTAAATCAATTAAATAAGGAGAAGCATTAACTGGACAATAGTTTATTTCAAGATTTTTACCATTTGCTTTGTTTAACGCTTTAATAAATTCGACAGCTTTCAAACCACTACCACACCATATATCTACAAGATTAAATGATTCATTTCCTATTTCTTCAGCAATTTTTTTTGCATTTTCATTAATCATTTTAATTTCTAAGTCAAATGCTTGTTTTTTGTATATTGGAAGTTCAGTCAATTTAAGAAATCCTTTAGCTAATTCAGGAGTCAAAAACAAAATTTGTAAGTCAGTAATTTCCCAAGACTTATTACCATTAATTTTTGAAAATCCATTTTTCATAAATGCGTTGAATAAAGCATCATGTAGCCAAAGATTTTGAGCTGCTACCATAAAGAAACCAAATATCAAGGGTTTTTATGTTTTTTGTTTAGATGTTCACTCATACTCAATAACAAATGAAAATGCCCCTGCCGGGATTTGAACCCGGGTTTCGGCCGCGAAAGGGCCGCGTCCTTGACCACTAGACTACAAGGGCTTTTCGTACTCCACCGTGAGTCTCCGAAGTATACGAGGAGGGTCGAGCAAGAGAGGACGAAAATCGTCCTAACATTACATTAAAAAGATACCTTTTAAACGTTTTCAAGAACTATTTTCTATATAACACTCCAAAAATTAACCCGAAAAACATTCCAGAAAGATGAGCTAAATTTGCAACATTACTCGGCATAAAAATTCCAATCGCATCTCCGACAGCCCATAATATTCCTGCAACAAACATAGGCATAGGCAAACCAAAAGCCCAAACTACCATAAGCGGACGCAATACGACTAAAGCACCAATAACTCCAAAAATAGCACCGGAAGCTCCCAAAGAGTTATCATAAAAGTTAATAGAAAAAATATTTGCTAAGATACCAGTCACAAAAAACAAAATCAAAAAACGCCTTCCACCGACAATTTTCTCAAGTATGCTTCCAAACAAGGCCAAAGCAAAAACATTGTAAAGTAAATGTATAAAATTTCCGTGCAAAAAGATAGATGTAAAAAATCTCCAAATTTGAGAATAAGAATAAGAATTAAGTAAAAATAATTGTGTAAATTTATCAAAAAACAATTGAATGATGAAAATGATGAAAATAAAAAGGCAAAGCTTTAACGCACAAAATCTAAATTTGATGTGCATTTCCATTCATTCTATGTTTAACAATTTTTTTCTTAACAAAAAATAAGAAAACAATAACTACAATCAAAATCAAAACAACTAATCCTAAAGAGGATATTTTACTTCCTGAAAAGTCTCCAGTAAATAAACCAGTAATTTTTGATTTTTCAGAACTATGGGGTTGGTTACCATAAAGATAATTATAATTAGAAGGATTTGAAAGATTTTGATTTTCAAGAGAATTATTTGTATTATTCAATGGTGAATTCGTTTCTGTAGTAATAGATGTCCCAGAATTAGAAGAGGCACTATTTGAATTGCTACCAGAATTAGAGTTAGAATTTGAACTTTGAGATGGAACATTGCTCGAATTATTAGTTGTGTTATTTGAAGTATTCGTTTGACTGGTATTCAAAGAAGAATTTCCTGAAGAAGAAATTCCATAATCAAAAAAAGAATAGTTACTCCAACCAGGAACATCAAAAATAACATTTCCAGAGTTTAATGAAGTTAAATTAACACATAAGTTCAATGGACATACAATTCCATCTCTTAAAATCGTAGCATTCGTAAAATTAACAGAAGTATTATAAAAATAAATTCTTGATTGGACATTAAATCCAGAAGTTACACTAGATAATATTGAAGCAAAAGAGTTAGATATAACAATTTCATTTGATAGATTAGTTCCTGAAGATAAAAAATTTCTAAGAAAATATATTTTTCCGGATAAAGTTTTCTCAAAATAAGATAATGAACCATTTGAAAAAGAATAGGATTTTATGTATTGCATATTAATTATTGAATTATTAGATGAATTTTCAGATATATTCAAATCTAAAACAGAATTATCATAAATTGTTGAAGAAATAAGACTATTATTTATTCCCTCAATCATAACTCCATTAGCAAATCCTGAAATATGCAGATTTTTCAAAACCACATTTTGCTCATTAGAAACAATTAAACCTGAAATATTTGAAGAATTAGATGAATTTCCAAGAATTTTATAGCCATTACCTTCAAAAATTATATTGCTCGCATTTATTAAAATACAATCATTTCCAGATGATATTAAATCATTTTGTAAAACATATCTCTCTCCAAAAATATCCAAATTCCCACAAGAACTAACATTTACATCAGCAGATACAAATGACAATAAAAAAATCACACTTACTAATATAATAACATATCTCATAAAAAATAAAAATATTCAAACAATAAAAACCTATCTATGTCAGAATAAAGTTTTTATTAGTGGATACATAAACTTATAAACATAGGAAACGAAAAAACAATATGAATATACAAGCCCAGAGGTTTGTTCATCAGCGCAACTGAAAGCGCATTTTCTAGTTTAAACTTTAATACACGCATTTCAGGTTTTACAAATTCAAAGTCTTTATATAGCACAAATAAAGATAAAAAATTAAATACATGGCGGATGTTGTGTAATGGTAGCATACCAGCTTGTGGCGCTGTTGGAGTGAGTTCGATTCTCACCTTCCGCTTTGATGAAAAAGAAGGTGAGAAGTATTCACTGCAACTTGTAAAAGTTGGAATCACAGATGCGTTATCGAACGTATCAAGTGTCACCTTCCGCTTTAGAAAAAAGGAGTTAAATTAAAATGATATACGAACCAGAAACAGTCAAGGGATTCCAAGATATAATGCCTCCGGAGTCACAGAAGCGTTCAGCAACACGTAAGATAATAGAGCAAACTTTTCAAAATTATGGGTTTCTTCCAATAGAAACCCCATCTGTAGAATATGAAGAATTAATGCGTTCTAATTCATTAGAACAAGAAGACGAAGCGATTTCAGACAGATTTAGATTAAAAGATCGCGGAGGAAGAAATTTAGGATTAAGATATGAATTTACATTTCAATTAGCAAAAATAATAAAGTTAAATCCAAACATAAAAATGCCATTCAAAAGATATCAAATAGGTTCTGTGTTTAGAGACGAGCCAACTGGGACTTCAAGATTTAGAGAATTTACTCAATGTGATATTGATATAATTGGGGACGAATCTATAGATTCAGATACGGAATGCCTTGCAGTGGTCGCTGACATTTTAGATAAATTACAAATAAAATATGAAATAGAAGTAAATAATAGAAAACTTTTAAATGCCATAATAGAAAGTATACAAATATCTGACAAAATAGCAGTTATAAGAGAACTCGATAAACTGGACAAGATAGGAGAAGACGCTGTAAAAATTAATTTGAGAAAATATGCTGATGCAAATCAAATATTATCTCTATTCAAAATTATGGAAAAAGACATATCTTTTTTCAAAAATAACTTATTTGATGGGGCAGAAGATTTATTGAAACTAGAAGAAAAGACTAAAATGTATGGATTCAAAATAAAATTTAATCCTTGGCTTGCTAGAGGTTTATCTTATTATACAGGCAATATTTTTGAAGTTAAAAGTGAAAAACAAACTATAGCTGGAGGAGGGCGTTATGACAAATCTGTAGGTCGTTTTATGAACAAACAAATTCCAGCAGTAGGAATATCATTTGGATTAGACCGAGTAGTTTCTAAAGCCCAAATAAAAATAGAGACTATTAAAGTAATTATTATGTCAATAAATCAAGATAAAGAAACAATAAAATTAGCTCAAAGATTAAGAGAACAAAATATTTCGTGCATATCAAGCTTTGATAAAATAGGCAAATCCTTAGAATACGCTGACAGCTACAAAATACCTTATGCTATATTTGTAGGTAAAGACGAGATAAAACAAAAGAAATTAAAATTAAGAAATATGCAGACTGGAGAAGAATCGCTTTGGGCAGAAAAATCAATAATTTCTAAACTTAAGAAATATTAAATTTCAGTGAGATTAGAAAATCCAGAAACTCCTTCAATCCTCTCCTCTATAATATGCTCATCTTCAAGTGCAGCAACTTCTTGTTTTAATTTTTCTAATAAATCTTTATTCTTTGTTTCATAAACTTCTTTTAGTAATACCCATATTTCTTCAAAATGTCCATCTTGTTCAAGCCAGATTTTCTGTTGATTATCTAAATGTAAGAGAGATACAAAAGTCAAAAGTCTATCATCATAAGACGTTTCAGATAATTTGGAAAAGGCAACTCTTTCATCATTTTCTGAGAACCATTTCTTTAACTTAGAATAAATTCCTGAAATTTTTTCTTGTAAATTAAATAATCTTCTCGGTATTGGTAAATGAGCTTCTAATTCGTGTTGTTTCATCACAACAAATCTTTTGATTCTTCTACTCTCGGTAGAAATTGCATGATTTAAAGCTTTAATTAATTCTTGGAGGGAAACTTTTCTATGTCTCGGCAATGGAGTTCGGGGAACAAGTCCCGGAATTTCTTCATCCAATTCTATTTTTTCTTGGGAATATTCTCTTTCTTCTTTTTTACCATAAAGAATTTCATCAATGCTCTGTAAATCCCTATTCAATAAAAGTTCAGATTTCAGTCTTAAAATGAGAGAAGCCGCTAAAAGAACCTTAGAAGATACAACAAAGTTAGCCTCTTCAAGTTCTTTGATTTTATCAAGATACTTTTTAGATAGAATAGATAAATCAATATCCCATGGATCAAGTTGTTCAGAATTGATTAAATCATAAATAATTGCCTGCCAGCTCAATCCATCATTAAAAAGCAACTCGTGAATTTGTTCTTGCCCCACTCTGCTGGAATTAGGACTTAATTTAAAATTAGATTCAAGATTAACATGATTCTTATTTAAATCAGGAATGGATTGAATATTATGCTCTAAATTAGAAATAGCATTATCATCACTCATAATTACAAAAAAGCAATGACCTTTAAACCACTTTCGGCAGTAGTGTTCTTATTATTAAGTTACGACATAACCGAAAGATTTATAAATAAGCTTGAGTTCGCTTAATTATCATCACCTCTTTTTCCCAGGAGAGGACATCATAGTCTGCTTTTTGACGATTATGGTCTCCTCTCTTCGGGTTTGATTAAAACTATTAATTATAGAATATAAGAACTCTTCAAAGTTTTCAAATAAAGTCCTTGAAAAGGCAAGAAAACGTATCCGAGTTAGAGGTGATGTTCTCCAAAAAATTTATTTCTAAAATTATAAATTCAATAATTACTTAGAAAATTCAGTATACTTACACTTACCACAATGCGATCTATTCAACCCAGTTCCTAAAAAGACTCCTGGACCACAACGAGGGCAGAATTTCAAGGATCTTGAAGCCTTATCTCCTGAAACTTTATAATGTTTATATTTGACACTAGTTGGTTTATTCTTATGCTTCTTCTTGCCACCCTTATCGCCTTTATCTCCCATGATTAAGCTACAGCCTCCTTCTTAATTCTTGGTTTAGGTTCTACAGAGTTTTTGTGTTCAAGAGAGTCATAAACTCTCGCTTCAATATTAAATGAAGAGCTACCAAAACCTCCACGAATTGTGAGAATAACGATGCAGTCTGGAGAAACTTTATAATGTTCGGCTACAAACTCTCGAGCCTTAGCAATTCCAGGATTCGACTCAAAATCTTTCAAAATTAAGACTTCTTTTCTATGCAACAAAACATTATTTATTTCTTTAACAATTTTCATCTTAACCTTAAAGCAAACACTCCTTTTCCTTTTATTCCTGCAGATTTTGCAATTTCAGAGTTTTCAGAATCTAATACAGTAATTTTTCCCTTGAAACTTTCTATACTATCTGTACTTTGACAATTAGGACATGAACTTCCTTCATAAATCATCTTGCAGTGCTTACAAGCTTTTTCTTTGTGAACCATTTATTCTTTCTTCTCCTTTTTCTTTTTACCTTCAGGTTTTTCACCTTTCTCTGCTTTCTTAGCAGCAACAAGAGATTTTTTATAAGCTTCTTCAATCCATTCAATCTTACCAAGTCCTGGTTGCCTCATCGTTAATCCAATCTTAGGTTCCCCACCTTTGTAACTTATAGCGACAATTCTAGCAAGACAATTATCTCCTTTATCTAACGATCTCTTTGTTGTCTTCCCTTGTAAGTTCCCAGTCTTGCTCAAAGAAACAAAATCTTCCATTGTTTGAGAAATATGAATCATACCTTGAGCAGGACCAATTTGCATAAAAGCTCCGAAATTAGTTATTTCTTTAATAGTTCCAGGAATAAGTTCATGTAATTCAGGTTTCCATACAAGAACTGTGAATTTTGATTTGTAATAAGCAGCTCCATCTCCAGGAATTATTATTCCTTCCCCTACATCTTCAACTCCAATAACTGAAATAACAAATCCTAAATCTTTATGCATAGTTTTAACATAAGACTCTTGCAACTGCTCAGAAACAGCATCCTTGGTAGCTAAACCAAAGTGTCTTGGCTCCACACGAACATGATCTTCTACTTCAGCAATATAAAACATATTTGAGATAGAAAAACACGCTTTTTAAAGCTTATTGCTAAAAAAGAAAATCAAGCTCCCTCTTCAACGCCGACTCTGTTTTGTGCTTTAAATATTACAATTCTTTTAGGAATTTTCTTTTTTATTTCTTTATCCAATGTAGCGACGAATATTCCATTTTTTCCTTTCTTAATGAGGCCTTCATCTACTTTTCCTGAACCAATACTGGTCTTTTTTACCTTCTCTTTTTCAAACATTTCAAAGGCAACATCTATTGCAATTCTATCTTCGTGAGAAACTCCATTTCTTAAACGCAAATCTTTCATCTCTTGCAAAACTTCTCGTGGAACAACTGGAATAAATCCTTGTTCTTGTAATTGAGTAAGAAAATCTATTCTTTCTCTAACACAAGAAATAATAAAACTTGAGTCTAATAACACCTGCATATAAACAAAAACACAGAGAGGTATATTAAGTTTTCTAAATTTATTTTTTTCGTGCAGAATTATCGACATCAACACCACCACGATATTTTGCAACATAATCAATCACATGTCCAACATTGCTCATTCTATCAAATTCATCTACTGGAAGATTAATATGGTATTTGTCTTCAATATATAGTGCAGTTTCAACCATATCCAAAGAGTCCATGCCCAAATCATCGCCAAACATTGAATTTCTATTTATGTTTTCCTTGACAACACCAGTATTATTTGAAAAATAAATTATAATTTCTTCGTCAAGACTCATAAATAGAAAAAATAAATCCCATTTAAAAATATTCTCTTTGATAAAAAGGATTTATATATAAAAGAAGACTTCTTTTTTAATGGAAGAAGTGAATCATATAATAGATGTTCTTTCAAAGGCAAAAACGGCATTAGAAGAACAAAATTCTGAAAAATTGAAAATTCTTTCAGATATGTCCATACATTCAGCTTCTGTATATCAACACACAGATTCAATTTTGCTCGCAATAGTCACATATTCATTAAGTAAAATACTTGAAAGAAAAGATAAACTTGAAATAAAAAATTGGCCAGAATTCATAAGAGAAATAACTCACCTTTTAGAAAATTCAATAGATGCAATAAAAAAAGGAAAATACAGATTATTCACAATATTTCTTGAAAAAATAAAATATAAAATTCAAGATGTATCAGATGAGATGAAACCTATGATTCTTGATGTTTTAAAAAAAGCATCAATAAATAAAGCATCAAAAATATATGAACATGGAATTTCTATATCCAAAACAACAAAACTTCTTGGAATAACTCCTTGGGAATTATCAGAATATATAGGTGAAAAAGAAAATCCACATATTAATTTAAACAAAACTATCGACATAAAACAAAGAATTCAAATGACTATGGAGTTCTTTAAATGAAAGTTTTGATTCTCGACGCAGGTCCTTTAATTAATTTATCTATGAATGGTCTTTTGGAGATATATGAAAGAATACATGAAAAGGGAATAAAGATAGTTATAACAAATTACGTTTATCAAGAAGTAGTGGATAGACCGAGCCACATACCTCGTTTTGAATTAGGGGCTTTGAGAATAAAGAATTTATTAGAAAGACAGGTAATACAATTTGCAGGAGATTTAGGAATAGTAGAACAAGAAATAGAAAGTGAAACTAGGAGAATGCTCACGATAATAAATAACGCCGTAAAAACAGAAAACAGAGCAATTGAGATAGTCAGTCCAGCAGAAATATCTTGTTTGGCTGTGAGCAAGATACTATCAAAAAGAGGAATTCAAAATATAATTGCAATCGATGAAAGAACAACAAGAGTTTTATTTGAAAAACCCCAAAACCTTGCAGAATTGATGTCGAGTAAGCTACATAGAAAAATATTCATAAACTCGAGAGAAACCGAAATTTTGGGAAACTTTAGATTCATACGTTCAAGTGAATTAGCATATATTTCATACAAAAAAGGATTCATTAAACTAAATGACAAAAGAGCTCTTGAAGCTCTATTATATGCAACAAAATATAAAGGATGTTCAATAAGCTGGGAAGAGATAGAACAACTTAAGAGGTTATAAGAAGGTTTAAAAGAGAGTTTCTTTCACTCAAAATATGCATACAAGAAATGAATACTTATACATGCGTGGAACAAGTGACGATTTAATTACAAATCCGAGCAAAAATGAATTCTGCATTAATCTTGATCAAGCAAGAAGTGAGTTTGCGAAAATAAAGGGGGAAATTTTGGTTCCAAAATTTATAGGGGTTTATCAGGCAAGAAGCACAACTTCAAAAATGAATGAACTTGAAGAAGCGACCTTCTTCTCAATCAGAGAAAATTTAAAAAACAAGTTCGAAACAAAAATAGCAATTGAAACAGCAAAATTAATTGGAAAAGATGCGACAACTCTTCAGCCATCAATGATTTCTGTACTGTATGATCCAAAACAAGAAACTCCTGATTTAGTAAATTTTTTATTCAATGACCCTTTGCAAAGAATATCCGTATATTCTATAAATGAAGTTCCAAATTTTAGAGAAAAGGATTCTTCATTAAAAGAATTAATCATTGGAAATATTCGAGAAATAGTAAGGGATAAAAATTTGTACGACGAACAAATTAGATTAATTAAAACAAATATAGCTTTGATGGAAAAGGATCGTAAAAACTACGGATTAACTTTGGACGAATGGGTTTTTTTATATAATTCAAAGAGCCTCTGGAGCGATGAATCTAACATCCGAGAACAAAAAAAAATGATCAAAGAACTAAGAAAAACATACAAGAAAATTACAAATGATGATTAGTTAATTTGCGTAATACTTAAAAGGAAACTTTATCTTGAACAACTAAGGGTCCGTCGTTCAATGGTAGGATATCTGGCTCCAGCCCAGCAGACGGGGGTTCGATTCCCTCCGGGCCCATTTCTATTTGGAATCGAACTGTTCGATTACTTCAATTCGATTAAAAAGAGAATTGAAGTTGCCGATGACATCAGTCAGCGAGCACCCTCCGGGCCCATTTTCAATTCAGTAGTGAATTGTATGTTGTGGCTTATTCACAGCTATACTCCGAACCTATTGAAGAGAGCCTATTCAGAGGTTTGAAATAAAATCCTATTCGTGAAAATCTTTATAAACATCTCTCAACTTAATTTAGTATGTCTAAAAAAGAGAATTCTTCCAAAGATGCAAAAACTTCTAAGGAATCTTTAGAAGAACAAACCATTCATAGTTTAATTGAACTTCAGAAAGTTCATGTAAATTTGGCGGAAAAATTTGATAAACTTGCATTACAAATACAAAATCTTCTCACATTATTTGAAGTAGCGGCAAGAAATTTCGCAAGACAACCACAGATGCAAACCACAGAAAGAGACAAAGAATTCTTAGAAAAGATAGACAAACTTTTAGATCAAAATAAAGTTCTTGCAAAGGGACTCACATTAATGGAAGAAAAAATGCGTGAGAGAGTATATGGTTCGGGAGCGAAACCATCATTTATTCCTTCAGCTTCTCCAGTTAATGTATCAAGCAACATAGAAGAAATATAATGGTACAAAGAGATATTGGTGAACTTTTTTTGACAGGTTTTATTAATTCAATAATGTTAGTAAGTAGAAAATCTCCGAAAATATGGGAGTTTAAAGTTCACGAAGAACAAAGAAAAAGAAAAGAAGAAACAAATAATTATATTATTTCTGGAAGAATGACCAATATTCAAACAATTCATCAAAAAGCAGAAACAGACGAAATAGAATATTTTCAAAAATTAAATAATTTTCCACAACAAACTCAAGATCAAAGAAAAACAAAGTTACATGATACAAATATAAAACAGATGTCTGCAGAAGAAAGACTTAATGTACTTATAAAGGATCCAGCAGTAACTGAGATAGAGTGTATTGGTTCAGATGAAGCCTTGTTAGTAAAGAAAGGAGGAGCCATACAAAAAACACGCATTAAGTTATCCGTAGAAGAAATTTATCAATTAATAGCCGAATTCTCACAAAAAACTAAAATACCAGTTATAGACGGAACTTTAAAAACCGCTGTAGATAATTTAATACTTACTGCAGTTTTATCAGAAATACTGGGCCCTAAATTTATTTTGCAGAAGAAAAATCCTTTCAAACCATTGAATTTTAGTTAACTCTTTTTTATTAAATAAATTAATTCTTCATATAATGGAGCTAATTTCTTCTTAGAAGATTCGTTAAGATTTTTGTATGCTTCAGAAATGACTGGAAGTCTTGCAAAGGCTATTTTTTTGTTTTTAGGACATTCCTTTAAAGCATCCCTAATCATTTTCTCAACACTTAAATGATGTCCTCCAAAATTAAAGTTATTTTTGAGATGAACTTTCTGTTCATCATTCAAATTTTGAGATAGTTTATTTTGAGAAAGAATCAGTCTGCTCAAAATAAAGAAAGAAATGAATAAAGCAACAAGAACTATCCATAGAAAATAAGGAATTTTCTTTTTATAATTTTCATCTTGAGAAATTACATTTGATGAAAATCCTAAATTTTCTTCAGATTCAGGGTCGAAAGAATTAAATAATAAATTTTGGACAAATTTATCTATTTTTTCCTTCAAAGCTGAATGAGAAGGAGCCAACATAAAATTAATATCTAAAACTCCTTCTTTTGAGTTTTTAATTACGACTGCCTCATGTGTGAAATTTTCTTCCGCCCAAGTTTGAGGATTTCCTAAAAAGAAAGTATGAACTTGGGCAGGACTATTTCCTCCAGAAGAAACAGATGCAATTCCAGAAGAGGGAAAATTCACAGGACCGATTAAATTTGGAGTTGGCATAGAAGAAACCGAGAGATTTTCAGAGTCACATATTTTTTCACCATTCATTAATTTGCCAGAAGGTAACGTTTCTCTAAAAACTATATAATCCACAGGAACTTTACAAGAATCTTCTATATATCCATTCATAGAAGGGGTAAATTGTTCATAAATTTCATAATATTCTTTAACTTCTTCATCTTTTTGTTCAAATATAATCTGTTCTTCAGCCTTTTTTTTTGCAATATCTTTTGATCTATTTACAGATGCTATAAGGCTAGAATTTATCTGTAAATTAATTTGATTAATTTCAAAGAGAACCTCACTAATCAAATCATAATCTTTTTTAAGAGTCTTATCTGTCTCATATTTATCTAATAATGTTTTGGAAGCGTCCAATTGAGAAGTCACGGCAGATATCGCAGCAGAAATTTGATGTTGAGCTTGCATAAGAAGATTTTGTTGGCAATCAAGAGAATTACATGAGCTTGTAGTTTGCATAGAGGATGAAAAATGCCTGGGAATTTGTGTAGATGTAATTGGAAGATTAGATGATGAATTTGAAGAAACAGGGATTTGAGAAATAAAAACAGAAACAATTTGCAAAACATTTTGAGAATAAGACAAAACAGAAGAAGAAACAGAAACATAACTTGCAGAAGAAGAAATTTCTGAAACTAATGGTGTTGATGGTTGTCCAGAAGACCCTCCAGACGAACTCCCAGAACTAGAAGAACTACTAGGACAACCATAGGTTAAAAGACAATAATTACAGGCAGATATTGGATAAAATTCAGAAGCTATGCAATCATCAACAGAAGAATCGCCCGTAAAAAATCTAACACAAACATTAGTATCGCACCAATCATTAGTATATGTAACAAGACCTGTAAATTTTTTATCTATATTTCCAACATAAAGAAAAGCAAAACTAACAAGAAATAGAGAAACTGCAACAATCAAATAAGAAAAACTATCTCTATAAAATAAATCCATTCTCTTTTCAAAAACCATAAAAAAAAGAAACAAACTTTCTATTAAAATCTATCGCGTTTCTTGTTTTCTAACATATAACCAAGAAGGTCTTAAACATCTATTCAAAATAGCATCAAAAACATCATCATTAGTTGAATCCAATGGATAATTTCCAGACAATTTAAAACCATTTTCAAACATGTCAAAAGAAGATGGATTAAAATGCCTAGAACTTTTCTCAATTTTATCAAGAATTAAGCTCAATCTTGAGTCATTAATAAAATGTGGAGCTCCTTTAATGCTTGGTGAATTAGATATATAATCTAAATAAAAATTATCAAAAAATGAACTCTCTAAATAAATATCCACAATTCCTTGCTTATGTTTATCTGGTTTAACAGAAAAACCAATCGCGAGTCCTAAAATTTCAGGGTTTTTTCGATTAGGATAAGGAATAAAGTTCTCTACAGAGCAATCCGTGCCAGTAGAACAAATATAATTGCACAAACTTAAAGCAAGTTGTCTCGCATCTAACACAAAAAACAAAGGATTTAAAGGTTTAAATAAATTATTACATTAGAGATATAATGAAAAAAAAGACAATTGTTTTAAGTCTTGGAGGAAGTTTAATAGTTCCAGAAAAAATTGAACCAAAATGGTTAGATAATTTTAAAAAAATAATTCTAAAAAATACAAGAAAGTGGAGATTTGTAATGGTTTGTGGAGGTGGTTTCGTAGCAAGAGATTATATCTCAATATTATCATTTGAACATAAAAGTATGAAAGAGCAATCTTTAGCAGGAATAAGAGCAACAAGAGCAAACGCCCAATTGATGATGCAACTATTTGGTAAACCAGCCAACAATAAACTTCCGTTAACAATGAAACAAGTAAAAGATTTATTAGAAAAAAATGAAGTAGTTTTTTGTGGTGCTCTGCGTTATGCACCGAATCAAACATCAGACAGCACAGCAACAAAACTTGCAAATTATCTAAAAACAGATTTCATAAATCTAACAAATGTTTCAGGGCTATATTCTGCAAACCCTAAAACAAATCCCAAAGCGAAATTCATATCGACAATATCTTGGGAAGAATTCAACAAAATGGCAAACAAAATAAAATATCATCCTGGACAACATTTTGTTCTTGACCAAAGAGCCGCATCTTTAATAAAGAAGCACAAAATCAAGACATATATTCTAGGACAAGAAATAAAAAATTTAGACAATTTGTTAAATAATAAGAATTTCAAGGGAACGACAATTTCATAATGATAAACCTTAATAATATAGAATTAGCAAAGAAGGCAATATTTATAAACTTAAAAAATTATACAAGCTAAGGGATAGGAGTAAATGGCATTTTTTAAAGGATTGAATTCAACAAGCAATTTTCTTTTTTGTTTAGTATTTTTAGGATTTGCAGTAATAACTTCATCGTTAATTCCGATAACTAATCAATTATGGGATGATGTATCTTTTTCTTTGATGGGTATTTCTCTTATTGCAAGCATACTCTCTATTTCATTAAGTATAAATCTATTTTCTAAAGGAAATATTTGGAGTAAGATTTGGGCAATAATTTTTATTTTAACCCTTATACTTTTAGAGTATATAGGCATAATAGAATTTATCACAATTTTTTAGTCTATCCTATTTTATTAATTTAAAACTTAATGACTATATATAGAAAAGAATGAAACAAATATAAACTAAATTAGATATAAGTTTGAGAGATAAAATGAGTATCATAAACACCGACAACATAGAAAAAGCAAAGCAACTCATAAAAACAGCACAGGCTCCTATAATAGTCCAAGCCAAAAACGAAGAATTCAACAGAAAGATTATGGAATATGGTAAATTCGATATAATTTTATCATTAGAAAAAGAAAATTTAAAAAATAAAATCCGTCAAACAAACAGCGGATTGAATCATGTATTAGCAAAAATTGCCTCAAAAAATAATATTTCAATTGGTTTTGACTTAGAAGAAATAAAAAAGATGGAAATAAAACAAAAAGCAGAAATTTTATCAAAAATAAAACAAAATATAAAAATTTGCAAAAAATATAAAACTAAATTAGCAGTAAAAACAGGAAGTTTGCATAATGCAAGAGATTTTCTAATTGGTTTAGGTGCATCAAGCAAACAAGCATTAGAAACAATAGTTTTTTAATGCTATAGACTTAATTCAAAATATGGAAAATATAATCAATGCTTTATCCACAATAGAGAAGGCAATAATACCACATCTTAATAAAAAAATTGATGAAATAATAGAATTATCTGGTTTAGACAAGACAACGGTTCTAAGAGCAATGATGTTTTTAGAAAATAAAGATCTACTAAAAACAAAACAAGAAGAAACACGAACAATAGTATTGGGAATAAACGGAATACTTTACAAAAGAAATCATCTTCCTGAAAGAAGACTCATACAAACAATAGAAGATAATCAAGGCAAGAATCTACAAGAAATAGTTGGAAAATCAAATCTTTCGGAAAATGAATTTAGAGCAGCTCTTGGAGCTCTTAAAGAAAGAGCTATGATTGAAATAAAAGACGGAAAAATAAGAATTTCTGCAAAAAAAGAAGAAATCATAAAAAAAATGCCTGAAGAGATTTTACTTGAAAAAATACCTATGTCTGAAAAAGATTTAAGTTTTGAAGAAAGAGCTATGATAAAAAAATTATTAGCTAGAAAGGATATAATCGAAATCAAGTCTGAGAAAATTATTTCTTTTGAACTAACAGAACTTGGCAAAAAGATAGCTGGAAAGAATATTGAAAATGATTTGATAGAAGAAGTTACTTCTAAAATGATAAAGGAAGGCGTTGGAAGTAAAAAATTCAAAAAATATGATTTATCAGTTAGAGTACCTGAAATAAACGGAGGTTCTATTTTTTATATTAATCAAGCAATAGAATATGCGAAGAAAATATGGACAGATATGGGATTCAAAGAAATGTCTGGTTCAATGACTGAAACATCATTCTGGAATTTTGATAGTTTGTTTACTCCTCAAGATCATCCAGCAAGAGAAATGCAAGATACATTTTTTATAAAGGGAGTTTCTGGAAAATTGCCGGAAAAATCTTTAGTAGAAAAAGTTAAGAGAACTCATGAAGTAGGAATAGATGGCTCAAGGGGTTGGAAATATGATTGGTCTGAAGAAGAAGCGAAAAAAGTCTTATTGAGAACACATACAACTTGTTTGTCAGCAAGAACAATAGCTGAAATAAAAAAAGATAATCTTCCAGCAAAATTTTTTGCTATTGGTAAAGTATTCAGAAATGAAACTCTGGACTGGTCCCACTTATTTGATTTTTATCAGACAGAAGGAATAGTTATAGACAAAGATCTTAATTTTGTTCAACTTTTAGGATACTTGAAAGAGTTTTATAAAAAAATGGGTTTTGAAAAAATAAGATTCAGACCAAGTTATTTTCCATATACAGAACCATCAGTAGAAATAGAAATATTTCATCCGGAGAGGCAAAAATGGTTTGAATTAGGAGGAGCTGGAATATTCAGACCAGAAGTTACTGAAACATTAATTGGAAAAGACTTCAGGATTCTCGCATGGGGGCAAGGATTTGAAAGAATAATAATTGATTACTATAAAATAAAAGATTTAAGAGAAATGTATTCCAACGATATAAAGAAACTTAGAGAATCTAAAGATTGGATGAAAACATAATGGCCAATGTAACTTTTTCAAGAAAAGAATTTGAATATGAAATAAAACTATCAAAAAAAATAGAAGATCAAATAAACTTATTCGGGACTCCATTAGAATCATTGACTAATGAAGAAATAAACATAGAAGTTTTTCCTAACAGACCAGATCTTTATACGATGCAAGGTTATCTAAAAGCGCTAAAAGCATTCATCGGAAAAGAAAAAGGCATAAAAAAATACACTCTAAATAAACCTGAAAAAGATTATAGGATTTATGTTGATAAAGTTGTGAAAGAAGTAAGACCTTATACAGCATGTGCAATAGTTAAAGGATTGAAATTAAGCGACGAGAATATTAAAGAATTAATGAATGCTCAAGAGAAACTCGCATCAACATTAGGAAGAAACAGAAAGAAAGTAGGGATAGGTCTTTATCCTTTAGATAAAATTATGTTGCCCATAACTTATACTGCAAAAAACCCAAAAGAAATAAATTTTATTGCCTTGGGACTGAAAGAAGAACACAACGGAGAAGAAATATTAAAAATACATCCAACAGGAAGACGATATTGCCATTTATTAGATAAACAAGAGAAGTATCCTGTTTTTATAGACAAAAATAAAAAAATCCTTTCAATGCCTCCAATAATAAATAGTGAAGAAACAGGCAGAATAACTAAAGAGACAAAGGATGTTTTCATAGAATGCACCGGAACAGAAAAAAGTTCCGTAGAAAAGGCACTCATAATTTTAACTTTGACTCTTGCAGATATGAATGGTAAAATTTTTCAGATGGAAATAATAGACAAAGAAAAATATAACACTCCAAATCTAACAACTCAAAAAACAAAACTCTCATTAAAAAATGCCGAACAAATAATAGGAATAAAATTATCAGAAAAACAAATAGAAGACTTGCTTTCAAGAATGGGCCATTCATATAAAAATGGAATTGTTGAAACTCCTGCTTGGAGAAATGATATTCTTCACGAAGTAGATTTAATAGAAGACATAGCAATAGCATTCGGATATGATAATTTGATTCCGGAAATACCTAAAATATCAACAATTGGCGAAGAATATAGAAATAGCATACTAAAAAGAAAGATAAGTTCAATAATATCCGAATTAGGATTTAACGAAATTTCTACATATCATTTAATAAAACAAGAAGAAAAAGAATATTTCAAAACAAAAGAACAAATAGAACTTTTAGATTCTAAAACAGAATACAAGTTTTTAAGAAATAGTTTATCAATTCCTATGATTAGAATATTATCTGAGAATAAAGATGTAGAATATCCCCACAAACTATTTGAGATAGGAAAAGTATTTTTAAGAAATTCACAAAAAGATACGGGCATAGAAGAGAGAGAACACTTGGTTTTCGCTTTTTCTCCATCAAATTCAACAACAATAAAACAAAATATAGATTATTTGTTTAAAAAAATGAATTTGAAATACTCAACAAAGGAAGTTATTTTAAATAGTTTCATCGACGGAAGATGTGTAGATATAATATTAAATGAAAAATCTATAGGTCATTTTGGAGAATTACATCCTAATTTTCTTAAATCTGTGGGAATAAAGATGCCTGTGTCCTTAGTAGAGTTGAATTTAGAAGAAATTTACAAAGAAATCAATTAAAATAATTCTTAGCTTTGTTATTAGTATTTACATTGCTCTTTGAGTTTCTCTCAAGAATCCCTATAATTGATTCAATATTACTTTTTTGGGTAAACCACACAGAGTATATTTTATTTATAATTTCTGCTTCTTTGCTCTCTGATGAATTTACATCTAAATAATAAGAAGAAATCTCTAAGTCTATGAAAACAGAGAAAACTTCCTCAATAATCTTTTTATCTTTTGCAGTTATTTCTCTAAGTAACAATAAAAACATAGGAGATGCCTGAGAAGGATTCAACATTATCTCAATAAGCCGAACATAATGAGCAATCTTCTCAGTTGCAAATTTACGCACATCTCTCAATAGATTTCCTGAATCAATTTCAATCCTGCCTATCTCAAATGATAAATTCATATTATCAAAGGAAGGAAGATTATACTTTTTTTCAAAATTCCCATAGATTTTTTTTAGTTCGATAAGTTCCATAAAATGATAGCACTATAAGGCATATAAAAAGCTGTTGGAAGTAAAAATAAAACTTGTTCAAATCCCTAAAATGCTCCTGCCGGGATTCCTCATAACTCATTAGAGTTTGAGGCCAGCAACTCCGAAGAGTTGCGCAGTGTTCAAATCCCTAAGCCTCTGCCGGGATTTGAACCCGGGACCTCGTCCTGTCTGGATTGTTCAGTCAATCCTGAACACCATCAAGAACCTAAGTTCTTGAGGTTACCAAGGACGCACTCTACCGGCTGAGCTACAGAGGCATTATTCATGAAAGTTAGAAGTATCTTATTAAAAGGTTTCTGATAGTTAATTTATTCCCTAGGAAGTTCTGGAAGCCAATCACTTCCTACAACATATCCTACTACAACAAGGCTATGATCAAAAAGTTGAGAAAGCCAAATAGTATATTCAGAAAAGAATTGGGCTCTATTTTCAGTAGAACTCATCTCTAAATTTTCATTACTTATAATCAACAAAGCACCTATAATAAAAACTTTCATCAAAATTAAGATAGTTTTCATCTCTTGCCTCCAAGACTGGAATTTTGAGTAACATTCCAATTTATTGATGTAACTTGCCCAGTAATTTTGGTAGCATCTTTTCCAAAATTAATTAACCACAAAAAATAAAATTTAGCTCCCATCATAAATCCCTCAACAGAATTTAGTTTAATATTGTTATTTTTCACAACGCTAAAAAATGAGAAAAGAAGGAAGATCATAAGCACAGCGACAAAATATGTCCACCATCTTTCATATCTAAATGAAGTCACCTTAAAAAAAAGAAATACAAATAAGCAAATCATCGCAATAATTACCCAATTCACCATTTTCTCTCTAAAAATACAGCTTGCTGTTTTATAAAAGGTTTTCTATACTTGAAGTCAAATCCCTAAAATGCTCCTGCCGGGATTCCTCATAACTCATTAGAGTTTGAGGCCAGCAACTCCGAAGAGTTGCGCAGTGTTCAAATCCCTAAAATGCTCCTGCCGGGATTTGAACCCGGGTTTCGGCCGTTCTCCACTACCGCGTTAGCGGCAACGAGCATACCTCATGCTACTCGATAACGAGTAGGAAGGTATAGTCTCATCGACATAACCTCACATGAAGTTGTATGCGA
>SXGT01316206.1_pt1 | contig 41775 bp, 39 predicted proteins | sample 3176221 | NCBI WGS metagenome assembly SXGT01 (sample SAMN11356862, study PRJNA531348) | freshwater metagenome | isolation source: freshwater sample F1-120 | place: China: Fuxian Lake, Yuxi | collected 2017-12-25
AACCCCGAGCAGATGTTCATGCTTCTCGTTTGGTCCATTCCTGGATCACTTCGCCTCGACTGGAGCTGATCGATCGGTGCCATGTCTGGTGACTGGGTTCCCCTCCGAAAAATTTTCCTGCCAGCAAAATCTTCTTACCCTTAATTGCGTAGCTTGGTTCGCGACATCCCGCGGCACCGATGGGCTCAATTTCAGCGTACGACTCAGCAGCTCAATCCAGCGGCGGAACAAAAGGAAACTGCAGGACCTCCCACAGATTCAGAAAGACCACAGATGCGAACCCCGGCATCCGACCATCTGCGGTCTTTCTGAATCTGCGGGAGGCCGCCTTTGCAAAGGGAGACCACACCCTTGACGTCCGTTGGAATCTCGCGCGCAGCCACTACGCCTCGGCGCTGACGCCGCCGGATGACGCCGCCGACCGCGAGAAGCGCGCCGCCGCCCTCCGCCAAGCCATCGCGCTGCTCGACGAATCCACGGACGAGGCGAAGCAGCTCTCCGAAGCCCGCGAACTCCGCCGCCTGATCGACGAGGAACTGGCGCGGCTGGGGCGGAAGTGAGGGACGATGCCGAACTTCTCACAGTGCCTCCCCCGGTTGACGATCGCGCCATTTCCCGCACCCAGTCTCGAACCATAAACGCGGAGCTAGCGGAGCTAGCAACTCAAGCCTCCGCGGACTCCGCGCCCTCCGCGTTTCAAATCAATGGACTGGGGAAAGAGGAATATCGCCCCGCCTGACTCCTCCGAAGCACGTTACTCCCCGACCAAGCGCAGTGCTTCGCGCCGCACGGCGGGCGATAGGTAGAGTCCGGCTTTGGTCGCGGCATCGAGCACCGCCGCCAGATTCGGAGTGAGTCTTGCACGCTTGGCGCGCATCAAGATTCCGACCGTGCCGCACACCGTTACCCCGAACACGTCGGCGCAGCGGCGGGCGGCGCGATCATCTAGGATCGCGGTAAAACCCGGATTGCGGCGGGCCCACGTCAGCACCGCGCGTTCGCCGGCCCCAAGGTCCCACGCCGCAATTTCCGGGTCGATTTGATCAATCGCGCGCACGTGCGGGGCGCCGACTGCCTGCAGCCACCGGCGCGCGGCATCTCCTGGCGGACCGTTTTCGATTTCCTGCGCGACTCCGGAGGGAATCACGACTTCGGTCGCCAGTTGATCCAGCCAGTCGAGGTGGCCGAGTTTGCCGAGGCAGATCAGCGGCGAGGCGTTGACGACCCACTTGTCGGGACCGGCCATCGACGGCACTCAGGACGGGCCGAGTTCGCGGGCAAGTTCGCCCGGCTCGACTTGGAAGGGCGAGACGCGGAAGCGTTCGAGCGCGGAGATGAAGTCGGCGCGGCTGAGGCCGGCCAGTTCGGCGGCCTTCTCTTGGGAAAACTTGCCCAGCTCATACCATTTTACCGCAGCGGTCAGGCGCAACTCGGCCGCAAACTCCGCCTTGCTTTGGCGCAGCGCGGAAAAGGCGCCGTCCGGCAGATCGATGGTGATTTGCGTGCTCATCCCGGAGTTGAACCTAGGCGCGATGGCCGACGATGCAACGGCTTTCTCCAATCCCATCGCGGGACCAACCCGGATCCGCAGTGGCTGGCCATCGCACTCGCCCGACAGGGACGGCTGGCCGAAGCGGCCGACGCGATCGCGCGAAGCAAAATGCAGGACCTGCAGACCGCCTACGCGAAAGGAGACCACACCCTTGATGTCGGTTGGGATCTCGCGGGCAGCCACTACGCCTCGGCGCTGACGCAACCGGACGACCCTGCCGGCCGCGAGAAACGCGCCGCCGCCCTCCGCCAAGCCATCGCCCCGCTCGACGAATCCACGGACGAGGCGAAGCAGCTCTCCGAAGCCCGCGAACTCCGCCGCCTGATCGACGAGGAACTGGTGAAGCATTGACTTGCCGACGTCGACCGACGCACTAGCCTCCGCGTCATGAGCACCGTTCAGGAAATCGAACTGGCCGCGATGAAACTCTCGGCGAAAGAGCGCGGGCAGCTGGCCGAGCGCCTGTTCGAAAGCTTGGAATCCAAACGCGAAAAGAAAATCGCCGAGACGTGGGCGGACGAAGCCGTGGCGCGCTCCGTGGCCTTCCGCAAGGGCCGGCTCAAAGCCGTGCCGCTGCGCCATGCCTTCGGTTTTGAGGTATGAACATCGAGGTTCTCGACCTCGCACGACAGGAGTTCGACGAAGCCTTTGTTCACTACGAATCGCAACGCCAGGGTCTGGGTGAGGCGTTGCGCGCCGCCGTCAAGGTTCAGGTGACGAAAATCAAGGCGCATCCCGATGCCTGGATGCTCGTGCGCCCCGGCATCAGAAAATACCTCGGCCACCGCTTCCCTTACGATGTCATCTATCAACGAATCGGCGACGACCTGCTGATTCTCGCCCTGGCGCACAAGCGCCGCGCTCCGTCGTATTGGGTGGATCGCATCAAGAAGTGAGCGGTAGCGACGCCGCCGGCCGCGAGAAACGGGGCGCCGCCCTCCGGCAGGCCCGAGCGCTGCTCGATGAATCCACGGAGGAGGCAAAGCAGCTCTCGGAAGCACGCGAATTCCGCCGCCTGATCGACGAGGAGCTCGCGACGCTCGAACGGAGGTGAGAGGGACCTTTTGCGGACACCTGGTCAGTCACGGTCGACGGCCTTGCCGCAAAGCCATACCGGCCTTGACCGCCGAAACTCGTCTGGGCAAGTTCCCGGCATGCCGCAAAAGACCATCAGCGTTGATCTCGAGGCTTAGCGCACGCTCAGATCCGCCCGGCAGTCAAAACACGAATCCTTCTCCGCCGTGATCAAGCGTGCAATCGAGCGGCCGCCGGCGGGAAATTTTTCCGACCTTCTGGAGCAGCTAAAGGAGTTTGAGGGCACGGGGGTTTTCTCACCCGCGGAGCGCGCCGAGTTCCGCCGCCGGCAACGCCAGCCGCTGCGTTCCCGCGCGCGGGTGACCCGGCCCGGCCCTGCTTCTTGACACGAGCTACCTGATCGACCTCGAAGAGGAGCTCTCCGAGCGGAAGTTTGGTCCGGCGCTGGCGTTCGCGCATGCCCACCGCAGCTCGGCACCGCACATCAGCATCATCACCCTCGGCGAACTCGCGGCCGGAGCCGGCGACGAGGGCAACACGCGTCGCTTCCTCGCCCGTTACCGGGTGATTACGCTCAAGCCGGAGATCGCCTATCTCGCCGGCCGCCTTGAGCGCGCGCTTTCCGCCAAGGGCCAGCGGCTGGGTGAAAACGACAACTGGATCGCAGTCACGGCCCTCTACTATGGCGAGCCGATCGTGACGAATGACAACGATTTTGTCCGGGTAACCCGAGCTGGCCTGCCGCTCAAGGTTCTGCGTTATTGAAAAGCCGGCCATTGCGCTTACCCGTCAAGGACGACTGACCGCAGCGGCCGACTGCTGCCCGCATCGCGCATCGCCGGAGCAAAGGTAGGAAGATTTTTTGGGTAAGAAACTTTTCCTACCAGTCGCAGAAGAGCTCGGGCGGCAGTGAACGCGAAGCGCGCGGAGGACGCGGAGCGACCAACTCACGCCTCCGCGGGCTCCGCGTCCTCCGCGTTTCAAAACCGGCTGGTCCGCCGGAGGCATGGTTATCCAACCGCTGGCTGGCGACCGCTGGTCACCGCCGGTTGGGCGGGTGCTCGTCCTTCCGACCGGATTCATCACCATGACGATGCACCGCGGGGAATCCCGGGCGCAGCATTGACTTGCCGGCTTCAACCGGCACACCACCCGCCCCGCCATGAACACCGTGCAGGAAGATTCATTCGTGATCGGTTCGAGCCCCCCAAAAAAAACCGATTCAGCTTGGTTCGGTGGAAGGGTTGATGACTGGAGCCTGGGGGAGGTTCGCGCCGTACGCTTACGGCATTGCTGACCGCGCGAACACGTCGCGCAACAACTGGTTCGCCGCCTCCACCAAGAGCGTCCCGCATTCATCCGTGCCGGCGCCGGCCACTCCCACTTCGTAGCCGCCGCGCGCCTTTTCGCCGGGCATGCCCACGTAGTGCACGCCGCCGCCGTTGGTGTAGCCGAGCACGAGCGTTTGCGGAAACGGCGACTTTTCCCGAATCGCCAGCCCGAGTTCCGTCATCGGCTCGCCGGGCAATCCGACAATCGCGAGCGGGCCGCACACGATGACTTGAATCTCCGCGTTAACGCTTTCGGCGCCGAGGCGTTCTTTCGCCGCCGGCATCAGCGGCAGTTTCACCAGCGTCCGCCCCGTTTGCAGCGGCGCCACCTTGAGTTTCACCGCAAATTTCGCGGCGACCTGCGCCTTCGCGGTGAAACCGGCGGCCATCTCCGTCACCGCCGCAGCACCGCGACGCCACGGATTGATGTCACCGCCGCAGCCTTGAAGAAAAAGCGCTTCCCCGCCAAACGCCGCACTCAGCGCGACCGAGGTCGGCCCCGGCCAGTCCGCGGAAATCGCCGGGTTCGACGGATAAATTGAAACCGAGTGACACGCCACGTGGAAGAGCGACGCGATGGTCCGCTCCTCGGCATCGCGAATCGCCACGAGCGCCAGCGTGCGGTCCAGCGGGCCGAACGCCGCCCCACCCTGCTGTACCTCCGGGTTCCAATCAGCGTGGCTGTAGTTGATCGTGGGCGCAGGTCGCGCCTCCGCCAGGCCCCACGCCGGCGCGCGCGGCCGGCGGTTGTGGAGGTACTCGTTCACGGCGATTCGCCCAATGGAGATGCTCGCGGGCCGGGCGGACGCGGCGGCATTCTTCGCCGCCTCCACACACGCGGCAAGCAGCCGTTCCATCCAGCGCCGGAAAGGCGGAAAATCGTTTTGCGCCGGCATGTAACGAAGCGCCCACCACGTGTCGCGCTCCTTGCCGCGATCGCCGGCGCGGTAAACCGGCGCCCAGGGAGCCGAGTGAGTGTGGCTGGCGTTGATCAGAATATTCTCGCCCGGCATCGCGAGGGCGGAGCCGACCACCCGGCGCACTTCGTCGCGTGCCGACTCGGAAACATCCACGAGATCCCAGCGGATGACGGCCGCTTTTGTACGGCCGTCATCCAGCACGAGCGCGTGGACGAACAAGGGATCGCGCACGGCACCGTAGGGTTTGCCCGTCACCCAGTTCAAGACGTCGACCCCGGGCGTGATGTCAGCCTTGGCGGCGCCGACGCGCAGCACAAAGTCGGCCTCGCCAGCGCGCGCGACGGCGAAGAAGAGACAGCAACTAACGAGGCGGAAGATCATGGGAAAGAAATTCATGGCGCCGCCGAAAATGCAATCAACTCAGCCCCGCCCTGCCGCATTTCGCTTACCCCACTCTCAAAATCTTCCCATCACACCCGCGACGACCTTGGCGACGACGATGCGTGTCTCGGCGGGGCGATCCTTGGTGCCGAAATAGGTTTCGGTGATCGGTGACTTGTTGAGATTCTCGATGTCGCAGAAGACCGAGAGCCGGGGCTTGAAGGTGTATTTTGTCTTCAGGTTGATTTGCATTTTCGGTTCCTGGTAGCGCAGGAGCGCGGGATTGGTGGAGATGCCCACCAGGTACGTGTCGCGCCAGACGGCGTTGAGCCGGACGTTCCAGCCGTAACCGAGATAGGAGAGCGCGATGTTGCCGGTCTTGGGGACGAAACCCGCCACCTGGCTGGTCGCCGAGGTCCCGCCGTAGTCGCCCTGCGTGCTGAGCTGAGTGTAATTGGCGCTGAAACCGAAGCCACGCCAGAACCCGGGCAGAAACGTGAACTGCTGCTGGTACGCGAGCTCGAAGCCGCGGTAACGCGCGCTGCCGCCGTTGCGCGCCGTGGTGATGCGATAGCCGACATACTGGCCGTCGAAACCGTTGTCCTGGCCGGAGCCGACGAGCTGGCTGTTGTCGGAAAATTGAAAATCGCGCACTTCCTTCAAAAACACGCTGGCGGTGACGGACCCGACCGGTTCGAAATAATATTCCACGGTCGCGTCGAAGTTATCCGAATACTGCGGGCGCAGCGCGGAGTTGCGGATGTTCACCGTCTGCGCGACCTCGTTCACCGTATCGAGCGGAATCAAGGCGTCGAAGGACGGCCGGCCGATGCCCGAGGAGTAACTCAGCCGCGAAACGAGATTCCGGTTCGGCGCGTAGCGGAAGTGCACGCCGGGAAAGAGGTCCGTATAGTCGCCTTTCCGGCGCAAGCGCCCCGGCGTCGTGCCCACCGTCACGGGGCCCTCCGCATCGGTTTTGGTCTGCTCCACGCGCAGGCCGCCCATGATCGACAGGCTGTTGATCTTCGTGTGGCCCATCACATAACCGGCGGAGACGGTCTCGGTGATCTTGCGATCGCCGTTGAGCCGCGAGGTGTTGGTGAACGCCACATCCTCGCGCCAGAGATTCGGAAACAGCGCGGCATGGCGCGACACCGCGAAAGGATTCGCCCAGGGCGGCGACCGGTAGCCTTCGTTCGAATCCGTCCACTTCGGCGTGGTGTCGAGAAACTGGCGCAGGTTGTCATCCGGGCTGTTCTGAACGCCGTCCGCCCCGACGTAGTTGTAGCGGCGCGCGCGATTCTGGAGCGCGCGGTCCTGCCGGCGGAGGACGCCGCCGATCTTCACATAGGTCGGCACCGGCAGGTCGATGACCTTTTTCACGTTCAGCTTCGCCGTCTTGATTTCGTCCTGGCCTTCCCGATCGGTCTGCGTGACGAGCAGGGTGCCGTAGTTGTTCAGGTCGAACATATCCGGCCCGACGGTCTGCGAGAATTTCGGCCATTTGAGATTTTCGCGGCGGTCGATGATGAAGCCGATGTTGGCGAGCCGGTAGGAGACCGTGGCCTTCGGGCGCGACTGAAAATGCCGCCCGCCCGGCGCGTAGTCATAGTAGGTCTGGGAATTTGAAAGACTGACTCCGTAGTCGATCTCCAGCCCGGCGAACCGGTGTTTCACGGAGGGCACAAACTGGTAGGTGCGGCCCGACTTGTCGTCGGTGCTGAGGGTGACGGCGCTCGCCGAATTGGCGTTGGCCACGACTTCCTCGAGGAAGCTGGTGTAACCCGGACGGAAGTTTGTCGCTACCGCCGTGGTGCCGAGGAGCATCGCGCGGGTGTCGTTGGTCTCGTGAAACCAATTGTAGGCGGTGTTGAACGAGAGGGTCGTCCGATCGCTGAGTTTGTATTCGATCTTCGCCCCGGTCGCGAGCCGCGTGCGCGGCGCCCCGGCGGGCCGCGGCACCGTGATGTTCTGCACGTAATACGGCTCGGTCAGCACGCCCTGGTAATTCGCCAGCGCCGCGGTGTCGCCGCCCGGCTGCGAGTGATACGTGCCGGTGAGGGAGAGGCCGATGCGTTTCTCCGCACCGAGGCGGTCAGCATAGGAGAAATTCAGCGACGGCCCGATGTTCTTGATCGGCTCGCGGAGCCAGTTGTCGCTGCGCGTGAAATACTTTGGCCGCCACACGCCGCCGATCGAGTAGTTGAACGTCCGCGGCTGGTTGCGATCGAACGCGCTCTTCGAGATGATGTTCACGTTGCCGCCAATCGAGTCAGCGTCCATGTCCGGTGTCGGCGCCTTGGTGACCTCGATCAGCTCGATGTTGTTCAACGAGGCCTGCTCGAACTCAAACGTCCGGCCCGAATTGGCCGACTGGGAACTCGCCATGCGGTCGCCGTCCATCGTGACCGAGTTGAGCGCGCCGTCGATGCCCCGAATCTGCACTGAACGCACGTCGGCGCCGACGTACACGGCGGTGATGCCGGGCATCTGTTGCAGCAGGTCGCCGATGTTACCGTCGGCGATGTTGCCGAAGCTGTCGGACGCCACGACGTTTTTCACATTGAGCGCCTCGCGCTGCCGGGTGATCGCGGCGGCGCTGCCCTCGCGCGGACCGGAGACGTTGAACGCCTTCATCTGGTAAACTGCGGACTTCAATTCGAAGTTGTGCGTCGCCCGTCCGCCCTCGGGCACGGTGATCGAGAGGCTCTGCGACTCAAGCCCGAGATACGCAACCGTGAGGGTCGTGGTGCCCGCCGGCAGGGTGAGCTCAAATTTCCCCTCGCGGTCCGTCAGGGTGCTGCGGCCGCCGGCTTTGGCCTCGACCACGGCGTCCGCGAGGAAAACCGAGGTGGCGGCGTTGCTCACCTGGCCGGTGATGACCCCGGTGGTCTGGGCCAGCAGCGAGGAAGCGGCAAGACCAAGTTGCAGAACAACCGCCGCGCGCAAGGCGACGCAGCAGCGACCAAGGGACGCGAGAATTTTCATGGTGAGACGGTGGGGATGGCACGACGAGTGCCGGAGTGAACATAAGGTTGGCCCGTGCCACGGGCGCAATTCCAAAGCCAGTGGCGGGCGCGACCGACGCGCGCGTCCGGGTTGGCGGCGATCGGGGGCAAGGTCGGAGGGCGACGTCCGGGACCCCGAGCCGGTCGAGGGGCGCAGCCCTCCGAAAATCAGGATGAGGGTAGGTTGCGACACTCGCCAACGGCCAACTGGAGCTGCGCTCACCGCACGAGGCGACTCGCTCCGCAAAATTCAGTCAGTTTCCGGCAAGAATCGCCGAGCCAGCCCGCACCTGAATCGCCACCCTGTCCCCTGGCGCACGTCGTTCAAAAAACCCTTCCTCTCCCCGCCTTGCAGCGATCCGCGAAACGTTTTACGTCGCGCCAAAATCCTGTTACTTGCCGGTCCCGGCACCTCTTTCCCGTCATGAGCATCCTTCGAATTTTTCCTGGCCGTCTCCATTCAGTCGAGGTGCGTTTAACCTCTGAGAGCGAAACCACTAAATGGTGGAACCCGATGTCCTCATCGGGTTTTGAGCCGTACGCTCTCAAATCAGCCCGTTGGGGACAACGGGTTCCACCTCGGACTGAATCGTTACGGCATACGGTGGGCATAGGCTCAGACCGGACCGGCGGATGCGCGTGGAGACTCCTCGCCGCCGCCGTCGCCACGCTGCTCGCGAGCGTGGCCGCCACCGACCTTATCGCAGCGACCGCCGCCACGCCGGTCGCGGTCGCGTCGGCGCCGCGGCCGCCGGAGCCCGGGAGGCGCGTGATCGACGACCTCAACCTCGAACTCATTCACGTCGCCGCGGGTTCGTTCACGATGGGCAGTCCCCACGACGAACCGGAAAGAAACAAGGCCGAGGGACCGCGCATGCAAGTGACGTTGAGCAGAGAATTCTGGTTGGGGAAAACCGAAGTGACGCAGGCGCAGTACGAGGCGGTGATGGGCACGAACCCGAGCACATTCAAGACGGCGGGCAAAGACGCGCCGGTCGAACGCGTTTCATGGATCGATGCGATGGCGTTCTGCCGTAAGCTGACGGAACGCGAACGCGCGGCCGGGCGATTGCCCGAGGGCGAGGCGTTTACACTGCCGACTGAAGCGCAATGGGAGTACGCGTGTCGCGCCGGCACGACCGGGTCGTATGCCGGCGAGCCCGACGCGATGGCCTGGCACGACACGAACAGCGGCGGCACCACTCATCCCGTGGGCCTGAAGCGACCGAACGCCTGGGGCTTTCACGACATGCCCGGCAACGTACTGGAATGGTGTTACGATTGGTATGGCGACTACCGCGGTGGAGCAGTGAAAGATCCCTCCGGCCCCGAGCGCGGTCACTATCGGATGGCGCGCGGTGGAAGTTGGAGAACGGATGCCCGGCTGGGTCGTTCCGCCGCCCGCTCCGGCGGCTCGGCCGGACGTCTCGACTACACGATAGGATTCCGTCTGGCACTCGGCGCAGCCAGGTAAGACCGACACACGGTTGCGGGAAAACTTCTCCTTCTCCAATCCGCTCAAGCGTGTTTTTCACAACGTGTATCCCACAATTGACGGAGGAGACCCTCGATTCGCCGGACCGGCGGTTTCCCAACCGCCGATGGAACCCATATCGTTCCGGGCGCTTCGGCGAGCGTCCCTCCTTGTTGACGCGGAGCTACTCGCTTGAATCGTCCTTGCTTGAGCGTTTGAATCGCAGGTAAATCACCATTGTCCTTCCGGTTGCCATCGGCAGGAAAAATCCTCCCCACCTCGTCATGCCTCGTCCACTCACGCGCCGCGCTTTTCTCGGCAGTGCCGCCACCGTCAGCTTGACCGCCGGCCTATCCCGCGCCGCCACCGCCGAAAAACCCGTGGCGAAAGCTCCCGCCCCGGTGGCTGCTGCAAACAAAACTTCTCCAACACCGGAGTGGCCGGTCTGGGATCAACGCGAGGAAACCGCGCTCCTCGATGTGCTGCGCAGCGGGAAATGGGGTCGCACCTCCGGCGCCGCGCGCAACCGCGAGTTTGAAACCGCCTTTGCCGCGCGCATGCACGCGCGCCATTGCATCGCCACCTCCTCCGGGACGACCGCGCTGCTCACCGCCCTCGGCGCGCTCAACGTTGGACCGGGCGACGAGGTGATTCTGCCGCCCTACACGTTTGTCGCCACGTTCAACGCCATCACCGCCAGTTTCGCCCTGCCCGTCTTCGCCGACAGCGACGCCGCGAGTTTTCAGGTTGATCCGGCCACGATGGCCGCCGCAATCACGCCCGCAACCAGACTGCTGCTGCCCGTCCACATCGCGGGCACGGCCGCCGATCTCGATGCGCTCACGGCGCTCGCGAAGGCCCGCAACCTGCCGCTGATCGAAGACGCCTGCCAGGCACCGCTGGCCGAATGGCGCGGCCAACCCGTCGGCACGGCCGGCCTCGGAGGTTGTTTCAGTTTTCAGGCGAGCAAGAATCTCACCGCCGGCGAAGGCGGCGCGGTGCTCACCAACGACGATAATTTCGCCCATCTCTGCTACAATTTCCACACGCCGGGCGGAGCGAAGCCGGCCGCCAGCTCCGGTCGGGGCGCCAACTACCGACTCACCGAATTTCAGGCCGCGCTGCTCATGGCGCAATGGACGCGCCTGGAGGCCCAGGCGAAACTCCGCGACGCCAACGCCGCCCACCTCTCGAAACTTTTGAGCCAGATTCCCGGTATCGCGCCCGCCCGCCTCGCCGCCGGCAACACCCGCAACGCCTGGCATCTCTACATGTTTCGCTACCGCCCGGAGCGATTCTCCAATCTGCCCCGCGCCAAATTCATTCAAGCTCTCGCGCAGGAAGGCGTCGCCGCCAGCAGCGGCTACACGAGCCTCAACACGACGGCGCACGTCCGGGCTCTCGCCACAAATCCCCACTACCAGCGGATCTACGGCAAGGCGGCGATGGCCCGCTGGCTCGAACGCAACCAGTGCCCGGTCAACGACCGCCTGGTCGAGGAAGGCGTGTGGTTCGGCCAGGCCAAGCTGCTCGTGACCCGGGCCGAAATCGAGCGCGTCGCCGAGGTGATCGCCCGCGTGCAGAAACGCTCCGGCGAACTCGCCCGCGCGTAAAACGCGCAACGCGTTCGCGGATTCGCGCCTTTACGCCTTCCCTCTCGTGACCAAGGGTGACGCAACCATGGCGTCCCCCAAAACGAGAAAAACCGCCGCTGGGCCGGGCGCCAATCTGCGGGCGCTGCAACCCCAAGGGAAGCTGCGCACCTTTGCCCCAGGCCAGATCATCTTCTCGGCCGGCGACGCGGGCGACGGTTGTTACCTCGTCGTCACCGGCCGGGTGCGAATTTCGGCGGTCATCGGTCCGCAGGATTCGCGCGTGCTTGCGAGCATCGGCCCCGGCGATTTTTTTGGTGAGATGGCGGTGGTCGATGACGCGCCGCGGTCCGCGACGGCCACGGCGGAGGTGGCGACGGGGACCCGGTTCATTGCGCGACACAAACTGCTGCAGCTGCTGGCGCGTCGGCCCGGGCTGGCGCTGAGCATCATGCGCGAATTCAGCGCCCGGATGCGCACCCTGAATCAGAAATACGTGGAGGAAATCATCCAGGCCGAGCGGCTGGCGGTCGTCGGCCGTTTCGCGACCACCATCGTGCACGACTTCAAGGCGCCACTGGCGATCATCGGGCTGGCGACGGACCTGGCCTGCAGCCGGGGCAGCCGCTGGAAGCAGCGGCGCGAATTGCGGGCCATGGTCACCCACCAGACGGTGCGGATGAAAACCATGCTGCAGGAGCTGATCGACTTCACACGTCCGGGCGGGCAGCGGCCCCAACTGCGGCCGATGAAGTTTTCGACCTATCTGAATTCGCTCGCGGAGGAGGCGAGCCCTGAACTGGCCCAGCGAGGCGTGCAGCTGGTGCTGGATTCTCCGCCACCACGCGTGCCGGTCAGAATCGACCCGCATCGGCTGTCGCGACTCTTCTACAACCTCCTGAGCAACGCCGCCGACGAAATGAAAGACGGCGGGAAGATCACGCTGCGATTCAAAAAAACCGGCCTCGAGCTGCAGGTCGAGGTGCAGGACGACGGTCATGGCATCGCCCCGGAATTGGCGGAGTCGCTGTTCAAGCCCTTCGCCACGCATGGCAAGCCAAACGGCACCGGGCTCGGGCTCACCATTTGCCGGAGGATCGCGGAGGATCATGGCGGCCGGATTTGGGCGACCAGCATCCCGGGCAAGGGCGCCATCTTCTCGTTCACGCTGCCGTTGGTTGATCCAGCCAACCCGGGGTGAACGACGTCCTCACCGAGGACGATTCGGCCGAAACTCAACCCTTGAAGCGAAAGAGCGTGAGGTTCGTCCTGTCCTTGATGAGGACCTGATCGCCGACCACCGCGGGCGACGCCCACACGGGCGAATCAGCCACTTTGTATTTGGCCAGTTCCTTGAGCTCCCCGCTTCCTTTTCGCCACACCGACAAATCGCCCGCGTCAGTGACCACCAAGAGCACGGCCCCGACGTCGGTGATGGAAGCATTGGCACCCAGCCGCCCTTCGCCTTTCCATTTCACGGTTCCGGTGGCGACATCGATCGTAAACAGCGAACCGCGCTGCTTGTCGGACATGCCGTGCAGCATGGTGCCGTTCAAGATCGGTGTGCTCATGTACATCGTGAGTTCTCGCGTCTCCCAGGCCGTCTCCGCCTTGGCGCCCGTCACCTTCACCGCAAACGTCGGCTTGCCGATCCCGGCGAAAATCACGAGGTCGCCCGCCACGACCGGCGTGACCGAGTTCTGATCGTAGGACGTGGTGAAGGGGATTTCCCAGAGCAGCCGGCCGTCGGCCGGCGACACCGCGAGACAGCGCTTCTGCGATTGCGTGAGCAACTGGCGGACGCCGCCGAGGGTCGCGATGACCGGCGAGGTGTAGGCCGGACCATCGCCGGCCCATTTCCAGGTCACCTTGCCGCTTGCGACATCAAAAGCCGTCAGCGCTCCGCCGCCCTCCCCTCCCACATGCACGATGACATTGTTGCCGTCGACAATCGGCGAGACCGAGGCGCCAAAGGCCGGCGAAGTTGACTTAAATTCATCGGCAAAGCTCTTCCGCCAAAGCACCGCGCCACTCCCGGCGTCATACGCCGACAAATGGCCGTTGATGCCCAGCGCAAAAATACGGCCGGCGGCGACCGTTGGGGTGGACTTCGGCCCCTTGCCGTGACCACGGGCCGCCGGGTTCATTTCGTAGGGTACGGCATAGGCCTCCTGCCAGATCACCCGGCCATCGCCGGGCGCGAGGCAGCGCATGACCTCCTGGTCGCCTTCGCGCGCAAAAACGTAAACCCGATCTCCCACCACCACCGGCGAAGAATGCCCTTCGCCCACACTCATGGTCCACTGCTTGACCAACGCATCGGCCGACCAGACGGCGGGCGCCTTGAATCCGGTGACGATGCCGTCACGTCTGGGCCCGCGCCATTGATCCCAATCTCCCGCCGACGCGACGGCGCTGGCGAGCAGCCCATAAACGACGAAACCAACTGGTATCACGAATTTCATGAAAAGGTGCCTGAGGCACGGCCTCGGCGGGATCACTTCAAGCCGCTCTTTCGTTTTTGAACAAGCGCTGAATGCAGGCTACCGTCTGTCGCGTTCCGTGAGCGGCAGAATGGCCCCGGCCGTGAACGGTCCCGGCACGGTCTCAAGACGTAACTCGGTCGCGTCAGTTCTTCGGGAAATTCGGATCGGCCTTCACCTCGTCGATCTGTTTGGTGTGCCGTTCGCAGTGCGTGGAGACAAAGAGCACCCACTGATAGGCGTCGAGTTTCCGGCCGATCGGACTGTCAACGGCGTGCTCGCGCAGGTCCTTGGTCGCCTTGAGAAACATGAGTGTCTTGGCCCGGCTTTCCTTGAAATGCTTCTCGCTGCCCGCGGTCGAGCCGAAGCGGTTGGTCGGGGAGAGCGGCCCGGGAGCCTCCGCCTTCTGGCTGCGATCAGCAATCACCGTCGTGACGAATTCATCGATTTCCTTCAGGTTGGCGGGCTCGCTGCGCGCGGGAGCCTTCATCACTTTATCCCGCACCATGTTCATGAGGAAATCCTCCGTGGCCGCAATGTGCTCGGCCACCTCGGCCACGGACCAGCGGGTCGGGCCCGGCTTGAAGTTCAATTGCGCGTCCGACAGACCCTTGGTGGAGGCGAGAAAGGCGGCGCTGGTTTTCTTCAAGTGGTCAGTCGCGCGGGTCAGTTCCTCGGCTGAAAGCGCCTCGGCGTTGAGCCAGGGGTTGACGGCCAGTGAGAGGCAAAGTGTGACGAGCAGACGTTTCATGGGGACGTGGGATGGGTGGGTTGAGTCGCCAAACGAACGTTTCGTGGATAGGTGCGGAAGCGCCCGACGCAAGTCTGCAGAACCGGACACCTGCCGGGATTCTGCCACCGCGGTCAACCCGCCTCGGCCGGCACGAACGGATGCGAACGCACCGCCAACAACCCTTGCTTACGGCACCCTGAGCCGGACATCTTCCCGGCTTCATTTCAGCCCGAACGCTCACGATGCCAAATCCTACCTGCCCCGCCTGCTCGCTCGAAGACGTGCTCAGCCTCGCCGAGAAGTGGGAGTGCGCGACCTGCGGACACGAATGGGCCAAGGAAACCGCCCAAGAATCGGCCCGGATCGTGAAGGACGCCCATGGCAATGTGCTGGCCGACGGCGACACGGTCGTCTTGATCAAAGACCTTAAGTTGCGCGGCGGTTCGGGCGTGCTGAAGGGAGGTACCAAGGCGAAGAACATCCGGCTGGTCGACGGCGACCACGAGATCGACTGCAAGATTGACGGCACCGGCATGGCGCTTAAAGCTTGCTTCGTGAAAAAGGCCTGAGGCGGTCGTCAGGGGCCAAGCTTCGTCAGTCGCTCGTGCCGTACTCATTTGATCCGTGGCGCTTAAAAAATATTCCCGCAGGTTCGGAGGGCGCCGCTTGGTCGGCGCCGGGGAGACACGTCCAACGACCGGCTGCGGCAAAGCGCAGCCCTCCGGGCGGTGACCAGCGTACCATGATGACACGGTGGAAAATCCCGCGTCCCGCAGGTGATCCCGGGGCTTCCCGGTTGAAACGGTGGGTCGGAGCTTGCCTGCTCGTGCTGGGCGCGGCCACCGCCGCCGGCCAGCAGATTCCCGATCCAAATTTCGATGTGACGGTCGCCCGCCCCGCGGCCAACCAGACGAAAGTGCTCTTCGATGAGGCGCATTTCAATTTTCACACCACCACCGGCCGTTATCAGTCGTTTGCGCGACTGTTAGAACACGACGGCTGCGTGATGACGTCCAACCAACAAAAGTTTTCGCGCCCCACGTTGGCCGGCTACGCCGTTCTCGTGATCGCGAACGCACTGGGCGCAGCGAACATGGGCGCGGCCGAAGCCGGCAATCCGGCATTCACCGAGGAAGAGTGCCTCGCGGTGGCCGCGTGGGTGCGAGCCGGCGGCGGTTTGCTGTTAATCGCGGACCACTCGCCGATGGGCGCGGCCGCGGAGCGACTTGGCCGGCAGTTTGGCGTCGACATGAGCAAAGGCTACACGTCGGACCCGGAGCATCACGCCATGGAATCGAAGAACGAGGGCTTTCTTCTCTTCAATCGCGAAAACGGCCTCCTCGGTGAACATGCCATCATGCGCGGGCTCTTACCGAACGAGCGCATCAGTCGCGTGCAATCGTTCACCGGCCAGTCGTTGCGCGGACCGGACGGCAGCACGGTCTTGCTGAAGCTGGCGGACACCGCGATCGATGTCGACCGTACGACCAAATCCCGCACCTCCGCCGCCGGGCGAGCCCAAGGCATCGCTCTGCCGTTCGGCGAAGGGCGGGGCGTAGTCATGGGTGAGGCCGCGATGCTCTCAGCGCAGTTGGCCGGACCGGAGAAAAGAGCGATGGGGATGAATCAGCCCGGCTTGGACAACAAACAGCTCACGCTGAACATTGTTCATTGGCTCGCGAGAATCCTGCATTGAAGGCCGGCACCGGCGGCGACGGATCGGCGGCACCGCGGGGAGGGTTTCGCCCCATCCCTTCCGCCGGCGGTCCGCTGACCGATGCGACTTTCCGGGCCGCGTCAGTCTTGGCCTGTCCGCCGTGCGGCCCCGGACCCGCCGCTTCGCCGCGCGGCGTTATCTTTTCCCGCTTTTTTTCGCCGGTTGATTGGCCGCGGACTTCTTGAATTTCTTCAGAGGATTCTGCTTCTGCTGAAAACGGAGACTGGCCCGCAAATCTTTGATTGTCGGTAGATATTTCGCGCCCATCCCACCAAGGCCGTCGAAAAGGCGGAGGCGGGCAACCAGAATCGCGCCGGGCGACCTCGTTAGAACAGCCGCACCTTCGCGTAACTAATCGTGTTACCGGTGCCCGCCCTCAGCCCGAGCAGCTCCAGCGTTTCCGCCGGCGGCGATCCACCCCGCACCGTCGTGGTGAAAAAGCTCTTGAACGGCTTCGCCACCGGTACGCGCGCGGATGCCCCGATCCGGCCGCCCGGCAGAATCTCCATGAGGCGATTCTCCGCCACGCGCCGGCCATCCGGCTCGGGACCGGCGGCGTAAAATATCACGAACAGCCGGCGATCCGGCGTCACCTGAAAACGGCCCCCCGAACCGATGACCCCCGGGCGGTCTTCGGTCGATTCCACCAGCGAGCGGCGCAGCACCACCCTGCCCTCGCGGACGACCGCGTAATTCAACGCATGGCTCTGCTTCTCCTCCGGGAAAAATCTCGCGCGCAGGCGCTCATCGATGGCCCGCTCGCTCCAGAGCAGGTGCACGTCGCCGTCCGGCGCCAGCCAGAGGTCGCCCGGGGTAATCCAGCCGCCAGTCTTGTCCCGGCTCGCGATTTCAACCCACGCGGAAAACGGCTCCCGGGTGATGTCGGGTGTCCAGGCGTAAAACAGCCGGCGAAAATCGTAGTCCCACTCCCGGCCGGTCAGCTCGCGCTTGAAGTCGCGCCAAGCCCCGTAGGGTTCGACGATGTCGCTGACCCCGCAGAAATGCACCGACCGCCCCCGCATCGCCACGGTCGGATAGCAGACGCGGGCCGGCTGGGGTTTGTCATACTCCGCGCCCCACGGCCACGGGAGCTGACCCCGCGCGCTCCACCGGCCGGTGCGATCACGAAACGTCCACTCGGCATGCGTGTATCCAACATTCTGAAACAGGACGAGTTCCCCTGCCGGGCCGTCGGCCGCGAAACTGCGGTAGGAGTGCTCGGTGAATCGCGGCGCGCCCTGCCACTCGGGCGCCAGCGCCAGCGGAGCGGCGGTCGGGTCACCAGCGGCGAATTGAAGCACGTCGGGCCGCGCCGGACCCGCCTTGCCCGGCGGCCCCACGCCGAGGGTGGGATTCGCCGAGAGCAACACGCGCCCGTCCTGAAACGCGGCGAGCGGGGCCGGCTCGCGCGTGAGACTGTCGTCCACGCGCACCCGCTCCCAACCCCGGACCCCGCGCTGCAACAGAATCCACCGGCAATTGTTGAGCGGCTGCGCTCCCGCAACCGTCTCGAGGCCGCTGGCAAACACGTGGTCCCCGGCGCGCACCAGGGTCGTCGAGCCCCCGCACCACATCGGCCCGGCCCCGTTGCCCGCATCGGTGAAGGAATAAACATCCTCTTCGATCTCGACCACCGGCGCGAGATCGGCCGCGGCGATAATCAGCGGCACACAGAGGAGGGCCGCGGCAAAGGGAGTTTTCATGGCGGATTTTTTCGGCGGTGGCCGGGCCATTCCAGGATGGCGTATTACTCAAGCCGAACGTCATACTTCCACCAAGGAGATATTTTCGGGATGAACACCAGCGAGGCTTCGCCTCAGACCACGGGACCACGGACCAACATGACAACGAGACGTTTCCGAAGCTTGACCTGTGCACAACGAGTCTGGGCCTTCAAGAACACTGGCCCGGCCCTTCTTCGCGGAGGGCGCGTGGCCGCCGCGCTCAGTTTTCTCCCGCTCGGCAGTCCCACGATCGCCGGGGCCGACCGCGACGACACGATCCGCCAGGTGCGGATGGGCACCCTGGTGGTGGCGACGACGCCGGGCGCGGAGGTCCGCGTGGAGCAACTTCGCCACGAATTTTGGTTTGGCGCGGCGCTGGCCAACCAGGCCTTCGGCACCCGGATGCGCACAGAGGATCGGGAGCGATACCTCAGCACCTTTGTCGTCAATTTCAACGCGGCGGTGACTGAGAACGCACTCAAATGGCACGCGATGGAGCCGCTCCGGGGCAGCATCGACTACTCGACGGTGGATGCCATCCTCGCCTGGACCGACAAGCGCGGGATTCCCCTGCGCGGACACAATGTTTTCTGGGGCGTGCGCAACCGGGTGCAAGCGTGGCTGCAAGCCCTGCCCGACGAGCAATTGCGCGTGACCCTGCAAGCCCGGGCGGTGGACATCGCGCGGCGCTACCACGAGCGTTTCGCCGAATACGATCTGAACAACGAAATGTTGCATGGAAACTATTACGAACAACGGCTCGGCCCGGACATCACCCGGGACATGGCCGCCTGGATGCGACAGGAAGATCCCCGTGCGGTGCTTTATCTGAACGACTACGAGATCGCGACCGGCCGCCGCGTCGAGGACTACGCGAAACAAATCCAGAAGCTGCTGGAACAGGGCGTGCCCCTCGGAGGCATCGGTGTGCAGGGACATTCGCACGGCGATACGTTCGATCCGGTTGCGCTCCGGCAAGCGCTGGACCGGCTGGCGGAGTTCAAGCTCCCCATCCGCATCACCGAGTTCAATTTCCCCGGTCAGCATTCCAAGCATTACGGCAAACCCGGCGCGAAGCTCACCGACGAGGAGGAGCAGGCCAAAGCCACGGCGCTCACGGACTACTATCGGATCTGCTTCGCCCATCCCGCCGTCGAGGGCATCATGATGTGGGGCTTTTGGGAAGGCGCCAATTGGATCCCGGTGTCATCGCTCTTCCGGCGCGACTGGTCCCCGACCCCCGCCGCCACGGCGTACCGCGAACTCGTGTTCAAACAATGGTGGACCTCCGCCCAGGCGAAGGCCGACGCCGCGGGCCGCTGTGAAATCCGCGCCTTCTTTGGGAGCCACCGGGTGACGGCAGGCGGCCGGGAAACCGTCGTGGAGTTGCGAAGGAAGGAACCCACGAAGCACGTTTCGCTGTCGTCGCCGTAGGGCGAAGGCTGCTTCCTCAAACGAGCCGGGCCGTGAGTTCCGCGATCTGCTTTTCGAGTTCGCGCATCCGCACGATCATTTCGGGCAGCTTCTGAAGGCCGATCCACTGCCGCTTCGCCTGCTTGTCGGGCACGGCGGGATAACCGAGCACGGTTTCCTTGTCCGCGACATCGCGCGTCACGCCGGACTTCCCCCCGACGGTCACCTGGTGGCCGATCTTGAGGTGCCCCGCGACGCCCGACTGCGAGGCGATCACGCAGTAATCGCCGAAATGAGTGCTGCCGGCGAATCCACACTGACCCATGATCAAACAGTGCCGGCCGAAAACGACGTTGTGCGCCACGTGGACGAGGTTGTCGATTTTGGTTCCGGCGCCAATTACGGTGGAGCCGAGCGCGGCGCGGTCGACGGCGGAGTTGGCGCCGATCTCGACATCGTCCTGGATGATCACGTTGCCCACCTGCAAGATTTTCGCGTGCCGGCCCTGGTCGAAAACATAGCCATAGCCGTCGGAGCCGATGACGGTACCGGCATGAATGGCGACCCGATGGCCGATTTGCGTGCGCGCGTAGAGCACGACGTTGGGACACAGGCGCACGTCATCGCCCAGCTGGCAGTCGCGCCCGAGGTGATTTCCGCCCAGCAGCGCGGAGCGGGCACCGACCACGACGCCCGCCGCGATCACGCAACCGGGCCCCACGTGGGCGGTGGCGTCGACCCTGGCCGACGGTGCGACGCTCGCGCTCGGATGAATGCCGGCCGCGAATTCATCCGGCGGGAAAAACAGCGGCAGCACGCGCGCCGCCGCCACGCGGGCGTTGGGCACGCGGATGATGACCTTTGTGGCCGAAACGAATGGCCCGGACACGAGAATGGCCGACGCTGCGCTGGCTTCGGCGGCGGCGAAGTAGGTATCTTTTTCCGCAAACGTCAGATCACCGGGGCTCGCCCGGTCGGCGGAAGCGAAGCCGGAGAGCAACACCGAACCGTCGCCGACCACCTCACCCTTGAGCTGTGCCGCGAGGTGAGCCGCCGAAAACGTCATGGCGAAAGGCCTACAGACCGCGCACGCCGACCATGCGTTGCGTCTCGACGTCCCAAACCTTGAGACTGAGGCAGCGGGCGATATCGGTGGGCCACAACGACGTCGTCTTGGGCGACTGCAATTCAGGAATCGCGCGAAGGACCTCGGGCAGCCGGTAGAACGGGATGCGGGCATTCAGGTGATGAATGTGGTGATACGCGATGTTGGCGGTAAACCAACCCATGAGCCGGCCGGTGCGCATGTAACTGGATGATTCCAGGGCGGCCTTTTCATAGGTCCAGCCGTCGCGGTCGCTGAACGAGACCCCGGGAAAATTATGCTGGGCGTAGAAAAAATATGCGCTGACCGCGCCCATCACGAAATGCGGAATCAGCTGGGTGAGCACGAGCGCCTGCCAGCCGCCGAAGAACAAAAGCGCCGCGCTGATCGCCAGGTGGACGACGGTCGCGATCAGGCAGTCGAGATGCTTGCCCGGATGATTGAAAAACGGATTGAGGCACATCCCGTGGAGGAACATGAACACGTAGCCAAAAAGGATCGTGAGCGGATGGCGGACAAAGAGGTAGGACCAACGCCGGGACCGGGAACTCCGCTTGAACTCATCCTTGGTCATGATCGGATAGGATCCGATGTGCGACCCGCGCAGCTTGGAGTTGTGCTTGTGATGGTAGTTGTGCGAACTGCGCCACACACTGCTCGGGCTGATGGCCAGGACGCCGAAGATCCACATCACCCCTTCGGCCAGTCGCGAGTGGGGCAAAATGGCGTGGTGCTGCTGATCGTGGTAAATGACGAACAAACGCGTGAGCAGCAGGCCCGCGACGATGCTGCAGGAAATCTGGATGCCCAGATGGATCTGCCAGAGCGTGCCGGCGAGAGCGACGACCAGGAGCGCAGCGGTCGACAGAATCACCCACCAGCTCTGGATCGGATTATCCTTCGCAAAACGCCTGGTCGCCAGGGTGAGTTCCGACGCTGTCCGCGCCTGATTCGTGCAGGTATTGAGTTGGACCATGGACTAAGTCACTAGATGAAGACTTATCTCCCTCGTGCAAGAATTATGTCGCCGCCCATCACCCTGGAAGCGGGATTGGCGGAGAAAAACGGGCGTTCATTTTCGGTGGTATTCTCTGTGACCTCCTGCCGGGCCTCAGTGACGTCTGTGACCAGAGGTTCGATTCCCTCGGTTGCGGTTGCCGCGGCGCGAAATTTCCGGGCTACGGAACCAGCAGTCGCCGCGGCGGGCGCATTTCGACCAGCCCGAGGAGCAGAAAATAGGCGGCGCCCATCGCGAGCGCCTTTTCGGGTTGGTCGGTCCAGGCGCCACCCCCGCGATTCGGCCACACCGAGTCCAAGATCTCCGGAGTGACGCCACCCGGTGGCACCGGCAGCACCAGGGTTGTGAACAGCAACCCGAGGTAGAGCAGGACACTCGCGGACATCCGTCGTTGGGCGATGGCCCGATCCATCTCGCCCATGCCATGAAACACCGCATAGAGCCGGCCGGACATGACAAGGGCGAACGACCCAAGCAACCACCAGCTCTTGAAAACGAGCGCGATGCTGGCTCCGAAAAGCAGATACAACCCGATGAACCCCAACACCTGCTGCAGAGGGTTCCACGCGGCCTTTTCCACCATCAAGTGATGCATCACGCCGCCGGAGTGAACGAGGATGAACTCCAAAACCATGACCCCCACCCCCAGTTTCACCCAGCGACCATCCTCCAGTTGGAGCGGCCACCACCAGGCGGTGATGAACAACCCAGCCATCAACCAGCAGGAACCCGCGGTCCACCAACAGTTGCAGGTGTCGCCCCACGTCGCTTTCAATCCCCCGGCAGGGAATGCGACACGGTAGGGCGAGACAGCCATGCCAACAGCATAGGTCCCTGCGGTTCGCCGGCAATACCGCAGTCGGGTCAGGCCGCGATCCAAAAGAATGGCACTCGCCAGCGTGCGGGTGACTCGCCAGAGAAACGTGCCCATGGCCGCCCCGACTCGCCTCTCCCCACGTCGCTGCTCAAAAAAGAGCAGCGAAATCGCGGCCCTCCTCCTCGCTTGCTGCTTCGCCTCGAGCCTGCTCCCGGCCGCCGAGGCCATCGCGTATCCGGAACTCACCTTTCATGCGCCGCCCCGGCCACTGCCCGCGGGCGCGGCGACTGCCGACTGGCCGCACTTCCTGGGTCCGCGGCACAACGCCACCACGGCCGAGACGAAGCTGCTGGGCGCGTGGCCCAAGGGCGGTCCGAACAAAGTGTGGGAGATGGCGGCGGGTGAAGGTTATGCCTGCCCGGTGCTCGCCGCGGGTCGCCTTGTTTATTTCCACCGCCTCGATGGCCAGGAGACCCTCGACTGCCTCGATCCAGAAACCGGCCGGCGCTTCTGGCGCTTCTCCTACCCGGTCGAATACCAGGATCGCTACGGCTTCAGTCCGGGTCCGCGCTCCAGCGCCGTGATCGACGATGGCCGCGTCTATGCCGCCGGCGTGACCGCCCTGCTGCATTGCCTCGATCTCGCGACGGGCCGGGTGATCTGGCGGCGTGACCTGATGGCGGACTACAAGATCCCGCAATACTTCTTTGGATACGGACCGACCCCTTGCGTTTGGCAGGACCGCGTCATCGTGAATGTCGGCGGCAAGGCCCGCGACGACGGCCGCGGCACGTGCGTGGCCGCCTTCGACAAGGTCACCGGCCGGACCCTCTGGGAAGTGGAGGACAGTTGGGGCGCCAGTTACGCCTCGCCCATCGTGACCCGGCTCCGCGGCCGCCACGTCGCGCTCGTCATCGCCGCGGGCGAGAGCCGGCCCAGCACGGGCGGCCTGCTGACGATCGATCCGGCGGACGGCCGGGTCTTCGATCGTTTTCCCTGGCGCGCCAAGGTCTACGAATCGGTCGTCGCCGGCACGCCCTTCGTCGTCGACGAACAGCGCGTTTTCATTTCCGAGTGCTACGAAAAGGGCGGCACGCTGCTGGAGTTCGACGCGCAGCTGAAATCGCGGCAGCTCTGGACCGAGCGGGGCTTCGGCCTGCACTGGATGATGCCGCTCCAGCTCGCCGGCCACCTCTACGGTTTTGCCGGGCGCAATCCGCCCGACACGGAATTCAAGTGCCTCGACACCGGCACGGGCAAAATTGCCTGGAGCGACGACACGCGGTTCGAGCAGAACGGCCGCGTCAACAGTTTCTTCCGGGCCAGCCTCCTCCAGGCGGGCGATCGGGTCTTCTGCCTTGGAGAAGACGGCCTGCTGGCCGAATTCGAACTGACGCCGAAGGGCGCGGTCACCCGGCAGCGCGTCCGGCTCTTCCAAGCGCATTCGACCTGGACCCTGCCCGCGCTCCATCGCGGCCTCCTCTACGTCTCGCACAACACCCGCGACACTCGCGGCGACAAACCGCCGCGAATCATCTGTTACGACTTCCGCGGGGAGTAAAACGACCGTGCCCAGACACTTTTCCCACGCCGAGGATCCGTCCGACCACGAGATCTTCAGCACGCGTGAATTCAGTGCGTCGCGCCAGCGGTTGTTCGCCGCCGAATACTCGCGGGTGGGAAGTTTCGTCGCCGGGGCCAACGAGGAAAACTTCGACCGCCTGGCGGCGCACCTGACTACGATGGTTGGTCGGAAGGCCTGAATCGGCCCGCGACCCACGTCCGGTATCCCAGCGCGGCGCACTCGCAGCCGACCCTGAACCCCCAGCCTTTGGACAGATGGCAACGAAGCAAACGAAGGGAGCGGCTTCCGGCCCGGAGGGGGATCGGCCTCCAGCCCGGAAGGAGACGCACGATTCTCCGTTCCCTTGGTTGCCTTCGGTTCAAATTCCGTGGCTGAAAGCTGCAGGCGGGAACGCAACGTGTGCAGACATTGGATTACAAAAGGCGCAAGATTTGCCCCGACGACGTTTCAAGTCATTTTTCACCACGGAGAACACGGAGAGCACCGCGGGAAGTGTATCCCCCCGGCCTCCTGCTCCGTGTTCTCCGTGGTGAGGCCTGGTTGAACTACTGCCCGAGGCAGGTCGGAGGAGCCGTCGGTCGGCCGAATTTGGGCGTTCTGCTGGCAGCAGAACGCCCCTCCCTTGCCCGCCGGAAGCGGGTTGCGGTCGCCGCGCGCGTTGCTTATTTCTTCAACGTCGCGCAGAACCGCGCCAGCCGGCTGACGCCCTTCGCGATGATTTCGTCGCTGGTCGCGTAGCTGACGCGCAGGTAACCCTCCGCGCCGAACGCGCTGCCGGGCACGGCGGCGACCCTTTCCTCGTCGAGCAGACGGTTGCAGAAATCGAGATCCTTCAGGCCGAAGCTCCCCACGTTGGGAAAGAGATAAAAAGCGCCCTCGGCCAGCAGGCACGTGATGCCGGGGATCTGGTTCAACTCGGCGTGGAGGAACTTCCGCCGGCGGTCGAAGGCGACGAGCATCTTTTGCACCGCCGCGGCGGTCTTCTCCTTTTCCTTCAGCGCCGCGAGCGCGCCATATTGGGCGAAGGTCGTGACGTTGGACGACATCTGGCTCTGCAACTCCGCGATCGCCTTCGCCACCGGGGCGGGTGCGACCGTGGTGCCAATCCGCCAGCCGGTCATCGCATACGTTTTCGAAAAGCCGGCCACGGTGATGGTGCGGGCCTCCACCTCCGGGCTGAACGTCGCGATGCAGGTCGGCCGGGCGCCGTCGTAGATGAGATGCTCGTACATCTCGTCGGAGAGAATGTAGAGATTGTGCTTCAGCGCCACGGCCACGATGGCCTCGAGTTCCGCGCGCGAATAGACGGCACCGGTGGGATTCGAGGGTGAGTTGAGGATCAGCAGTCTGGTCTTCGGCGTGATCGCGGCCTCGACCATCGCGGGGGTGAGGCGGAAGCCGGTCCGGTCGTCGGCCAGGACGAACTTCGGCACGGCCCCGGCGAGCTTTACCATCTCCGGATAACTCACCCAATAAGGCGCGGGCACGATTACTTCGTCGCCGGGCGAGCACGTGGCGAGCACGGCGAGGTAACAGTTGAACTTGCCGCCAGGCGACACAATCACCTGGGACGGCGCGGCCTTCAGGCCGTACTCCGCGGCATAGCGATCGACGATGGCCTGGCGCAGCGGCTCGATGCCGGGGGTCGGGGCGTATTTTGTTTTGCCACCGCGCAGCGCGGCGATGCACGCCTCCTTGATGTGCTCGGGAGTGTCGAAGTCCGGTTCGCCGGCGGCGAAACCACAGACATCTTCACCCGCCGCCTGGAGGGCCTTCGCTTTGGCGTCGACGGCGAGCGTCGGTGATGGCGAGACATTGCGGGCCCAGGTCGAGAGTGGCGCGGGAGGATGGTTCATGGAAAAACGCCCGACCAAAAGATTGCGGCGCCCCAAAGGCAAGCCCCGTGCACGCGGGACCGCGCCCCAATCCCACCCATAAAAAACGGCGGTCGATCGACCGCCGTGCAAAACTTCGCGCCGTGGGCGGGAAGCGACTACTTTTTCTTGCCCGCCCTGGTCGAGAGCGCGTCGATCGCGAGACGGAGCAGTTCACCGACGCTCGCGTCTTTCTGCTTCGAGTACCGCTTCAACGTCGCCCGCTGGTCCGCGGTGACGCGCACGGAAATCTGGCGATGGGGATCACGGTCCGGTTTGCACGACGCAAAGTCGAAGCCTGAAATGGCGGCCCGGACCACTTCACTCGCGGTGGCCAAACCGTGCCCTTTGCGGCAGGATTCGATTCGCGCGATGAGCGACACGGGCAGATCAAACGTGAGAGGAGCGGATGGTTTACGGGATTTATTGGCCATACATCGAACGGGCTGAAGCTGGGAGTGATCAGTAGCAGGTACTTGCATTTGCCCGACAGCAACGAAAAATTTCATCAATCCTTCGTCTTCCGTTCGGCGCCGTATCCGGTTCGAACCGACCGAGCTCTCGGCCACCCGGTTCAGGCCGGCCGGCCGACGCAACGACGGACTTCCGCGAAGGCCTCCGCCGGGGTCGATACCACCTGCCGGCACTTCGCCAGGATCGCCGGCGCAATCTCCCGCTCGTGGCGAATCAGCACGGCCGCCACCCCGCAGGCGTCCGCCCCGAGCACATCGACATCGGCGTCGCCGACCAGCAACGTCTCCGACGATTCCAATTCCAGCCGTCGCATGATTTCCCGCAAGCCGGCCGGATCCGGCTTGTGCGAAGGCAGATCGTCCCCGCACACCACCGTTGCAAAAAATTCCCCCAATCCGTTTGCCTGCAGCAGCCCATCGGTCGAACGCCGATCCCGCCCGGTCCACAGGGCGGACTGCCGTCCCACGGCCCGCAATTGTTGCAACAGCTCCCGCGCCCCCGCAAACGGCCGAATCAAGTGCGCGTTGTCGCGATGATAAACAAACATCCGCCTCATCGCCTCGGGCACGTGCCGGGGATCGTCCACCAGCGTCGCCATAAATTGCGCCGGTGGCCCGCCGAGCCGGGCAAATATATCCATCGTCGGCTCCGCTCCAAACGGCCCGATCCCGTGCCGGATCGCCGCCAGCACCAGCGGCAGGCTGTCGACAATTGTCCCGTCGAGATCGAAGACGACTGCCCGCGGCGGTACCGGCCCGTTCACGGATCAATCCTCACCCAGAGTTCCGCTGCCGGTGATTCCAGGGACTGCGCGAGAGCCTCCGGTTCAAAAACCGTCCGCGGCAGCCGCAGATTGAGCACCGCCGCGGTGACCTGGAAGCGGGTTTTGTCGCGGGTGATTTCGTTCTTATAATCGGCCTGCTTGGGGATGTACTGGTCGGCGACTTTCTTCAGGCTGATCAGCGCAAAGGTCTTCACCACCCGACGCGTGGGGCCGAGTAGTTCAGTCTGCATCAGGGCGTTGAATTGAGTGTCGAGAAACGCCCGGGCCGCCACAATCGCGGTCTGGCGGGCGGCGAGCTCCGCCGGCACCTGAAAAAGGTAGGCATAGGCCGGACGACCGAAGACTCGCGCAATCTTCTCCAGCGTGGCGTCGGGCCAGTACAGAAACGGCATTTGCAGATCGAAAGCCGAGACCTCCACACCGGGCACGAGCGGGGCAAAGAGCGCGGTCATGTCCAATTCCGTCGCCTGCCCGTCAACCAGTCGCCAGGCCGAGGCCTGCTCCCCATTCTGGATCAGCAGGCGCTGCACGACTCCGGCGGCATCAGCCAATTCGACGCGAAACACGTTTCCCCGGGCGGTGCGTCCTCCCCACAGCCGGCCCTTGAAGCTCCGCTCCTCCCCGCGCCGTGGCAGTGCCCGCAGTTCGAACTCGAAGAAAAATTCACCGATCACACCGGCCCGGCGAAACTGGGCCAGAATTCTCGCCGCCTCTTCTGGCCCCGGTTTGCCGACCTGCGCCAGATCGGGCGCGCTGCCCACCGGCACCGCGCCACGCGCCGCCAGCGCCAGTGCGGTGCCGAAAAAAAACGCCCGCCAGAAAGTGGCGGGCGCCGATTTGCGCTTCAAAAGCATCGCGCCAGTCCGGAACGCCTACTTTTTCGGCGTCTCGGGTGCTGGGGTTGCGGTGGCAGGTGCCGGGATCGCCGCCGGGGCCGAAGTCGTGGTGGCCGCCGGGGCGGTGGCCGCCGGAACTGCAACCGCCGGGGCCGTGGTCGCGGCCGCGCCAGCCGCCGGAGCGGACGCAGTTGCCGCTGGCACCGCGGGGGCGGTGATCGTCGGGAGCTTGTTGCCTGAGGCCGCGTTAACGTGGGTGCGCTCGTAGATGCGCCCCAGGTAAAGCACGAAAGCCAGAACGAAGAAGAGGATCGCGGAATACTTCGTGGCCTGAACGAGCACATTGCTCGTATCGGCGCCAAAGGCGGCTTCGGCCGCGCCGCCACCCAAGGCGGCGCCCATTCCGCCATCCTTCGACTTCTGCATCAGTACGATGAGAACGAGGAAAAGCGAAACGAGGATCAGGATGAAGGTGAGAATACCGAGGACTATGCTCATGGGAAAGGTTCAGGAGTGCCGAGCCCGATGGAGCTTGTCAATCGCGACTTCGTGCGGCCGGGCGGCCGGGATTTCTGGCGGGAAAACCCCCGAATTACGCCTCGACGCCGAGCTTTTCCAAGAGTCGCTGAAGGTCTTCGTTGCCACGATATTCAATCACGATTCGCCCCTTTTTTGGGGTGTGGAACATCGCCACGCGAGCCCCAAGGTGCGACGTCAGTTTTTTCTCAAGGCCGGAGACTGCCGCCGCATCTTTGGCCGAGGGCCGGGCCTTGGCCGCGCGTCCGCCCGTCGCCGCGGGAGAGGTTTTGGCCGATCCTGCGATCTTTTCCGCCGACCTCACACTGAGCCCTTCCTCGATGATTCGCCGGCCCAACAAACCCCGAAAGCCGGTGTCATCGATCCCCAGCAGCACCTTGGCGTGGCCGACACTCAGGAGATTCTTCGTCAGATAGCCCTGCAGGTCCGCATCGAGGGAGAGCAGCCGGAGACAATTCGCGACGGTCGCGCGCCCCTTGCCGACTCGCTCCGCAGCAGTCTCCTGCGTGAGATCAAAATCTCGGATGAGGCTCGCATAACCATGGGCCTCCTCGATCGGGTTGAGCCCTTCGCGTTGCAGGTTTTCAATCAGACCGATGGCGGCCGAAGACGCGTTACTCGCCTCGACCACCCGGGCCGGGATCGACTTGATCTTGAGCAACTGAAAAGCCCGCCAACGGCGTTCACCCGCGATCAACTGAAAGCGATCGCCCGCCTTGCGCACGACGATTGGCTGCAACAGGCCCTCCGCCCGGATGCTCTCGGCCAGTTCACCGAGTTGTTCCGCAGGAATCTCGCGCCGGGCCTGGTACGGGCTGGGCTCGATCAGGTGCACGGCGATCTCATGATAACCAGGCGCGCCAGCGAGAGCGGCGACTGCAACCGGCGCGGTGGGACGACCGTCCACCGCGGGAACGCCAGTGAGCGCGGGGGAAGGGTTGGGCGGCTTCGAGGCGGCGATCAATCCGCCGAGACCGCGCCCGAGGCGGGATTTGGGTGCTGCCGACATATGATGTTATTTTCCTCCGGGAATGAAGAGCGTCTGCCCGACCGTGATGCGAGAAGGATCTGCGAGCTTGTTGGCGTTGACGATGTCCTGCTGTTTCGCCCCCGTCTTCCGGGCGATTACCGCCAGCGTGTCTCCCCGCAGCACCGTATAGCTGACGCCATCCCTGGGAAAATCGTCCGAAAACGTCGTCGCTCCCGCGGGCCGCGAGGCCGGCGCCCTGGTCAGGGAGTCGAGCGCGGTATTGGTCTGCTGCGCGAGTTTCTCAATCTGGGTGGCGACATGTTGCAACGTCTCGGTCTTCGCGGCGGCGACGACCGCCCGGAGCTCGCGATCCAGGTCCGCCACGGCTTCCCGCACTTGCACGAGGGTCGCCCGGGACCTTTCCCCGGCGGTCGCCTGCCGACGCAGTTCGGCGTTTTCGCGCTCAACTTGTTCGAGGCGCAACGCCATTTCACCGACGCGCTGCGTGAGCCCGCGCACGTCTTCCCGTAAATTCGCGAGCTCGATCTGCGGGCTCTGCGCCAGGGCGGGCCCGACCAAGATCCCGGCGGCAATCAAACATTTCCACATGGAGCCCAGCATGGCGAAACCGGCGCTGAAAACAAGGGGCATGTGTTGCACCGGAATTGACGTTCGTCCGCCTCTCGCAATCATCGGTGGGCCGCCTCGCGGCAGACCCGCCACATGCCTGTTCTCGCCCGCCTCCTCGTCGCCGCCAGCCTGATCACCCAGGCTCCCGCGGCTCCCCCCGCCGGCCTCGTCGCCGCGCTGGAAACCCTCCGTGATCAGAAAAGCTACTCGTGGGAGATCATCAATTCCGACCCCGGTCCGGTGGAGCAAAAAATCGAAACCCGCCGTGGCACCGTCACGACCGTGCAGCAGAATACATCGCCCAATCTCAAGGGGCAGATCGACCGCAACGGCGACATGCTCATCCGCCGCGAATGGGCCGACGGCCTCCGCCTCGACACCGTGATCACGGCCACCGGCGGGATGGTCACCAACACTCCCGAAGGCTGGCTCGACGACCGCGAGATCCTCACCGCGCAGGCGGAAGAGCGCCTGCGCGGCCAGGCTCCGACACCGCGCTTTGCGTGGCTGCGCCGGGCAGACCGCCCTGACATCCGCCGGCCGGATCAGGAGCTGGTGCCGTTCTTGAAAAGTCCGGGCCCCTTTGAGTTTACCGGTGACAGCTACATTTTGCGGATGCGCAGCCGCTCCGGCGATCCTGCCCGCCCCAACGAGGACAACGCCGAGCCAGCGACGAGCGTGACGGTGACGATGAATTTGCGCGGTGGCGTGATCCGCGATTATGAGGTGAAGATCGAGGGCACGCATCGCACGAGCCGCTCGCGAATCGCCATCCCCGTCAGCGAACAACGAATCGTCATCCTCACCTACGTGCCGGTCTCGCGCATCGACCTTCCGCGGGAGGCCCGCGAAAAACTCGACCGCTCCCGCCGACCGGCCGGCGCCCGGTAGCCCGGAAATTGCCCAACGTGGCAACCGCAACCGAAGATCTTCGGAGAACTTGAAATCGGGCAGCGGGCATTTTCAATCTGTCCTGGGAAGACCGGAACGGGGTTTCCAATTTCAAGTTGCCCGATGACCGATGCCCGATTGTCAAACGGTCGCTGCGCTCGGTCCAGGCTTTCTGAAATCGTCGCAGCAAGGCACGATGCAGACGGATGGCAGCACAGCCATGAAGAGGTTTCTCAGGGAAATTTCCGTCCCCCGACTTGTCGGGAGAGCGATCACCTCGCGGTTTGCCCCGACGAAATCGGCCCGACCGGGCGAAAATTTCACCCCTCCAAGGGTGCAAGCTTCGGGGGAGAATTCTTCGAATGCGGGGCTACGGGTTCGACTCGTAGATCTCGACGAGGGCGATGCCCGTGTCGACTCCGGCGGGGGCGTTGATGGGGCCGCGCACCACGGCCGTGTACGCGCCGGGTTCGAGGAAGATGAGGATGGCGGCATCGAGACTCTGGTTGCCGAGGGCAAAGGCGCGCACGCGTGACGCGGCGTCGCGGATCAGCGCCGCCTCCGGGTCGCGGAACCAGTCATCATTCGTGCGCACCGCCGCCGATCCGCGGAAAATTGAGACCTGCGGATTGGCCAGCACACCGGCGACATTGAACGGGGCGCCGGCGAGCGCCGGACCGCTGGCGCGAACGAGCACCCGCTGCGGCGCAGTGCCGCCGATGACAAATCCGGCGATCAACGGAAAATCGGTGGTGATCAGTCCGAGGGTCGATGTGTTGACCAACCGGCGGGCGCCCGGTGCCTCGTTAGTCTCCGGCACTTCATAAATCTCGGCGAGCACGACGCCCGTGCCTCCGCCAATCTGCACCGAATACACGCCGGGTTGCAGCGTCGTCAGGAGCGCGGCATCGGCGCTGCCGGCGGGGAAAGGGAAGGCTCCCACGCGGGTGGCGGCCGCGGCGAGAGTCGCGGCAGTGGCGGCCGGCGCGCCCCAATCGTTGTTCTGTCCGATGACCGTACTGACCCGGAAAAGCTGGAGCGTGGGATCAGCCAGCGCGCCGGTGACGTTGAAGGGGGCCCGGCCAATCGCGGGGCCGGCGGCGCGGATAAGAACCTGTTTCGCGACCGTGCCGCCGATGGCAAATCCAGTGATCATGGGGGCGGCGGGTGTCGTGATGGCACGAACGGAGAGATTAACCAAGTGCTCGGTGCCGGCGATCCCGTCGATGGCGCCCACGATTGTGCCGGTGGTGCCGGCGGTCCCCGGGGTGCGCACCGTGCCACGGAGTGCGCTCTCGCTGAAGCCAAGGTCGAGGGCCGCCTGGGTCGTCGTGGTGGCGAGCAGCCGGCCGGTGGGGCCGAGTGCGCCCCGGGCGGAATCGACCGTGGCGCCAGAGGCGGTGAGCACGAAGACCTGACCATCAGGGGCGACGATCGCATAGCCGCCCCCCGCCGTGCTACCGACGAGGGCTGCGGAATAAAGGCCGGCCGAGGCGAGCGGCGGGTTGCGCGACACGGCGCGGGTGCCCTCGAAGCTCGTGTTGAGTTCGGCCAGGGTGCCGGAAACGGTGCCTGCCACCTCATCAATCGCGCCGCGGAGGGTGACGTTTCGCGCGGTCGCGGCGACCAGGGGCAGCGTAGCGGAGAAATTTCCCGCCAGGTCGACATTGACCACGAGGCCGACCACGCCGGCCGAGAGCGTCGGCAGGTGGCCGAAAAACGCGGCCGTGCCGTTGGAGCGTACGTGCAGCACGGCGTCGCCCGCCTCGGCCGCGAAACGCCCGACATAGGTCCCCGTGAAATCGCGGGTGACCACGGTGAGGGTGGCGGCGGGGCTGGTGGTGGCGCCGAGGGCGTTCGTGACGACGACATCGAAGTTGCCGGCGTTGACGCTGGTCACGCTGGCGAGCGTGTAGGTCGCCCGGGTGGCTCCGACAATCGCGGTGCCGTTCCGGCGCCACTGAAAGGTGGGCGCGGGAAATGCCGCGGCTTCCACCCTCAGGCTGAAGGCACTGCCGGCAGCGACCGTCTGGCTCGCGGGCAGCGTGGTCAGCACCGGCGCGGAACGCACCGTGACCTGGGCGGAAGCGGAAGTGGTGCCGGCGAGATTGGTCGCGGTGACGGTGTAGCGGGCCGTGTCGGCGAGGGTGAGACTGGCAAAGGTGAAAGCGGCGCCGGTCGCACCCGGGATGGCCGTGCCGTCCTTCTGCCACTGATACGAAGGTGCCGGAGTCCCGATGGCGGAGACCTGCAACGTGAGGCGCGTCCCGGCGGGCACGGTCTGGTCGGTGGGCGGGGTGGTGAAAAACGGCGAAAGCACGCCTGCCACAAAGGTGATCGCGTGCTCCACCGAGGTGGCGGCGGCGATCAGGGTGTTGCCCGCCTGAGCAGCACGGACGACGAGGCTGCCGCCCAGGCCATTGACCACGTTGCCACTCAGTGAGCCGGCGCCGGACGCGAGGGTAAAGGTGACTGGCAGGTTGGAGGAGGCCGTGGCGCTGAGCGTGACGCCGCTGCCCGCGGCGGCGACGGCCACGGGCGGCGTGAAGGTGATGGTCTGCGGGCGCTTGGCGACGAACACGACGGCACCCATAGTGGTGACGGTGCCGATCGCGTTGGTCGCCACGAGGGTATACAGTGCGCTGTCAAAGGTGGCCGGCGCCACAATCGTGGTGGTCAACACCAGGCTGGGGTTGGTCGCCCCGAGGATGGCGACACCCTCTTTGCGCCACTGATAGGTGAGCGGCGCGGTGCCGTCGATGGTGGCGCTGAGGGTGACGGGGTCGCCCGGGTACACGCTGAAACTGGCGGGATGCGTGACCACGAACGGTGGCACCTGCCCCTGGACGAGGATGGGGGTGACGCTGGTAAAGAGGAGGCAGAGCGCGAGAAAGTCGGAACGCATGGCAGATTTCAACCAAGGTGAAGACGCGATGTCCATGGCGTGGTTGCGACAATCTGCACGGCGATCGACCCCGCCTTGAAGAACGCCAAGGTCTTTCCGGCTCCGGAACCTTTTCCGTCCAGAATCACTCTGTCGAACCCCGAACTTGAGCCAGAAAAAATTCCCCGGACCCGCCTCCTGCGTGCACAATTGCCGCTTTCGTGGCATCTTCTTTCCGGAGGTACGCTGACTGGACACGGTTTGGACACAGGACTGGCACGCAGAGAATACCCAAGACCGGCGGAGTGAACACTCCCGATGGAATTATTCCGGCTGCTAGCGCGCGACCAGCAACGCCGGCATCGCGTGCGACGAGAGCCGCGTGCCGGCTGGAATCGAAAAGCCGCGCAGAAATTCCCCGGCCGGCAGCATCCGCCCTCCCGGGCGCTGCAGACGCCGCACGCGCAGTACGCCGGCACCCGTGCCAACCAGCAACCCGGCGGCATCCGCACCGAGCACTTCTCCGGGGAACGACGGGGTCGCCACGCCGCCGGCCGCCGTTTCCACCACATCGGCCAGACCGAATTTCACAATCAACCCGGCGAACCCCGCGGTGCAACAGGGCCAGGGAAACAAGCCATTGATTCTCGCCGCCAGCTCCGCCGCCGACACTGCAAAATCGATCACCCCATCCTCCTTGGTGAGTTTTCGGCAATAGGTGGCCGCGCCTTCCTCCTGCTCCGAAAATAGCAGCGCCCCGGCAGCCAGTCGCGCCAGGTTTCGCGCGAGGAGGGGCACGCAAGCCGCGGCGAGCTTCGCCTCTGCCTCCACCGCGGTATCCAAGCGGTCGATCGCGATCCGTTCACAGTCGGCGACCGGACCGGCGTCGAGCCGTCGCACGATTCGCATCAGGGTCACGCCCGTCTCGCGTTCGCCGGCGGCCACTGCCGTTTGAATCGGCGACGCGCCCCGGTATCTGGGCAGAATCGAAGTATGGAGATTCAACGTCCCCAGCCGCGGCGTCGCGATGAACTCGTCACGCAGGATGTGCCCGTACGCCATCACCAGGGCGACGTCGGCCACCAGCGCCGCCACCGTCTCACGCACCTCTCCGGTTAGTTTTTCCGGCTGCCACACCGGCAACCCCCGGAGGGTCGCCCATGCTTTGATGGCGTTGGCTTGCACTTTTTGGCCACGCCCCACCGGCCGGTCGGGCTGCGTCAGGACGCCCACCACCGTGGCGAGGCCGGCACCGGCGCCGCTGAGCCACTCCAGCGACGGCAGCGCGATCGCGTCGGAGCCAAAAAAAACCAGCCGCAGGGGAGTGCTCATCGTGAAACGGGGCGACCTCCGTTCAATTCCGGTTTTCGATCGAAGCTGCGGCCCGGCGTCGCCGGATTCGTATTGGTTGCATCACACATCGCTGGACCCGGGTGGTGTAGGTCCGCGCTCCGCTGATTCAAAACAATTCGGCCGCGACGGGCTCTTCCCGGGCTCATCGCTGACGATCAAAATGCCCCACGGGAGTTTCTCCGCGGCTTTCCCGATGAGCACGGCGCGCTCGAATCGACGACCGAGCGGCGTAATGCACCGCAGCGGCGCACCCAAAGTCGCGATGACGGCATCGTCCCTCGTGGCCTCGAGGTCGTGGTGTTTGACCGAGCGGGGCCTATTGCCGGCGCCACCGGTGCGCGCCAGCCACCCGTGAGGATGCCGGATTTCCGGGGGATCGAATCCGGACGGGTTTTGCCCGTTGACCGCGATGGGCCCGGAGGTTTGCTTGGTCGCACGGTGGGAGAACGGAGCGATCTGTCCGTGCACCCCGCCAACCACTCCCCACCCTATTTCCCGGCAGCAATCATACTTTGTTGGAGACGAACGAACCCATGCCTCGTGATACAGCCGATCGCAACGGCACCGCGCCGTTGACCATCATCGGCAGTCGCTCGCCAGAGTTCTCGGTCCAGGCCATCGTCGGCGGGAAAATCGTGAACCTGACGTCACTGGATCTGCTCGATCGTTACGCGCTCCTTTTCTTCTATCCCAACGATTTTTCCATCGTCTGCCCCACGGAGCTGATGGCGCTCCAGCACGCCCTGCCGGAATTCGAGCAACGAAGCGTGGAAGTGATCGGCATTTCCGTCGACTCCATCGAGGCCCACCAGGCGTGGTTGCTGCAGCCCGAATCGGACCACGGCATCAGTGGCGTCACGTTCAAGCTCGTCTCCGATGTTCGCAAGGAACTCGCCCGTGCCTTCTGCGTCCTCGACGAAGACGCCGGCATTTGCCATCGCGGCGTCTTCCTCCTCGACCGGGACAGCCTCGTCGTTTACGGCGCGGTCAACAATCTCGACGTCGGCCGAAACATCGAGGAACTCCTGCGCATCGTCGACGCGGCGCAACACACGGAGCAGTACGTCGAGTGGTGTCCCGCTGACTGGAGGCCCGGCGCGCGAACGATCGGGCCGGGACAAGAGGGCATCATGAAGTACTACGGGGCGCGGTCGGCCCGAAAATAGTCCCATGATTGTCGATACTCGATTCCTGCGGAAGTTAAACCCGATGATCGTCGGTACGCGATTCATGCGGAAGTATCGCCCCATCCTCGAGGAGGTGACGAACCTCCGCTGGCTCTTCACGGCGGTGACCCTGTCGGCAATCGCGATTCTTGTGATGTTCCTGCACTCGATTTCGAAACTCCACATCGGAGAAGCGGAACTCGAGCTTCAGTCGCATGATCAAGTGACGCTGGATACGGCGAAAATGGGTGGACGCATCCTCAAGGTCGGACTGTCAATCCGGAGTTTCCTCAAGTTCGACATGACGGAGGACCTCTTCGAGTTCGACGGCATCCTCTGGTTTGAAGGCGACCCGCGGCTGTTGGAGAAGACGCCCATCGACAAGTTCTACTTCGACAGGGGCAAGCTGATCGAGCACACGGAACTCCCGCCCCAGAAAGATCGACGCCTGTTCAAGGTGCGAGCCCGCGTGCAGTCGAATCTGGAGTATCGTTACTTTCCCCTCGACGATCATCGCCTCGACCTCGTGCTCAAAAACGTCGCCATGACCGCCGCCGACGCGGTCCTGACCACGGACCTTGATTCGTTGTTCGTTTCCTCCAAGGCCCTCGATGAAGGAAGCTGGAAGCTGCTGGAAAAAAAGGTGCGATCCGGCTTTGAGGTTGTGCCGCTGCGGGTCGACGCGAACGACAAGGTCTTGGACCACGCCACCGCGACGCCCGAGGTGGTGTTCTCACTCGACTTCAAGCGCAAGGGCCTTCGCCCCGTATTCATCATCTTCGTGCCGCTGTTCTTTATTTTCTTCCTCGGCTTGGCGTCGTTGACCCTCGATCCGACCCTCGATTTCAGCAACGTGCTCGCCCTGTCCCTGGCAAGCCTGACTTCGCTGCTCTACTACCAAATGGTCGTCCAGGGTATTACACCCCGCGGGGACTACTTCACGCTCTCCGACCGGATCTACACCCTGTTGCTCATCATCTCGACGGCGACGTTTCTCCTGCTGATGTTGCACATGCATCAATACTGGAAATGGAAGGGGAAAACGGAACTCCCCGAGGTGCTGGAATACATCCGCGTTTCGGGGGCCATCTTGCGGCGACTCGCGTTGATGCTGTTTTTGGTCGTGATGCTCGTCTGTCTCCTACTGCTCATGCCATGAGGAGGAACCCATGATCATTGTGGGATCGCCAGCACCGGTCTTCACCGCCGACGCCATCGTCAACGGGCAGATTGGCACGGTGTCGCTCAAGCAATTTCTCGGAAAATTCGTCCTGTTGTTTTTCTATCCGGGCGACTTCAGCCACGCCTGCCCGTCGGAATTGCAGGGGCTCCAACGTCACCTGGCCGACTTTCAGGCCAGAGACGTCGAAATTCTCGCCGTGTCCGTGGACTCCCACTACACGCACCAGGCGTGGCTGCAAATGCCGGTGACCAAGGGCGGCGTCGAGGGCTCGACGATTACGCTGATCTCCGACATGAATCAGCGCATCGCGCGAGCCTATGGTGTCCTGAACGAGTCAACCGGCACCGCGTTGCGGGCGTCCTTCGTCATCGACCGCGCGGGAATCACCCAATACGGTTCGGCGAACCTGGAGCGTTTTGCCCGGAGCATCGACGAACTCCTCCGGGTCGTCGACGCGATTCAATATTCGGAGAAACACGGCGTGCATTGTTTGGTCAACTGGCGACCCGGCGATTCGCAGACGCCCCCCCGCTCCGCCTAGCCCACGGAGTCCGGTCGGCGAAATTCGCCACGCGAAAATCCCGGCGCCGGTGCGCCGGGGATCGCGCGGGTGTTCGATCACATTCTCCGGCGTCCGGGCACTTCGTAAATCTTCAGCCATGCGACGGCTGTCGCGCCACCCACCCCGTTGACCGGCGCCGTAGAGGTTCCCGGCCGCAGCCTCGCCCTCAACGCGATGTCGGCCGATCCTGCTGCCAGCGGAAACGCACCCCGGCTTGCCGCCACCGCACTGTCGTCTCGCGTCGACCGGGGAAGTTTGCCTCGCTCGGCACCAGCCCATGCCCGACTCACCGATCGCGCCGGAGACCCACCATCCCTACGCCGCGCTGCGCGTTACCCAATACCGGAACTATCTGGTCGGCAGTTCGCTCGCCCTGCTCGGTCGTCAGGCCGTCACCGCCGCCGCGATCTGGCAGGTTTACGAGTGGACCCACTCGGCCACCGCGCTCGGCCTCGTCGGCCTCGTCAACGTGCTGCCGCTCCTCGCGCTGTCGCTCCCCGCCGGCGCCATCGCGGACCGGCACGATCGGCGGCGCCTGATTGCCCTCGGCACCGCGGTCGTCGCCGTCGTGAATGTCGCGCTCGCCGGGCTCGCCTGGTGGTCCCGCGCGGTGCCGGACCTCGAGCCCCTCCGCTGGGCCAATTCCGTCCTGCGGGCCACGGCGCTGCTGTTCGAGCAGCAGGCCGACCCCGCCACGCTGCGGTTCGACGAGCCGGCGCTCCCGCTCGTGTTTCTGCTGCTGCTGGCGCACGCCAGCGCGCGCATCCTTATCTGGCCGGCGCGCTCCAGCATCACGCCCCTGCTCGTGCCGACCCCGGTGCTGGCCAACGCGATCACCTGGAACACGAGCAGCTTCGAGATCGCCACTGTCGCCGGCCCCGCACTCGGGGGCTTCCTGATTGCCTACGCGGGGATGCCGTGGGTTTACGCGCTCGGCGCCGGGCTCGAACTGGTCTTCCTGCTGACCCTGGCTCGCGTAACCTATTTTCAAGTACCGGCGCCGGCGGCCGGCCGGCGGAGTTGGCGCGACATGCTGGCCGGGGCCGGCTTCATCCGGCGCCACCCGGTCATTCTCGGCGCGAGGTCGCTCGATCTCTTTGCCGTGCTGCTGGGCGGGGCCACCGCGCTCCTGCCCGTCTATGCCGATCAGATTCTGCACGTGGGGCCGATCGGCTTTGGCTGGTTGCGCGCCGCGCCCTCGATCGGCGCGTTTGCCATGGCGATGTGGATCGCCCATCGGCCACCCCTGGAACGACCCGGCCGCGCCCTGCTCTGGTCGGTGGTCGGCTTTGGCGTCGCCATCGTCGTCTTCGGCGTTTCCCGCTCGTTCTGGCTGTCGCTCGTCGCCCTCTGTTTGACCGGCGCGTTTGACAACATCAGCGTCGTGGTCCGGCAGTCGCTCGTCCAACTGCTGACGCCGGACGAGTTGCGCGGTCGGGTGACGGCCGTGAATCAGATCTTTATCGGTTCCTCCAACGAGATTGGCGCGCTCCGGGCCGGGCTGATGGCGGGTGCGGTCGGCCCGGTGGCGGCCGTGGTGCTGGGCGGCATCGGCACCATCGCCGTCGCGGCCATCGTCGCCCGTGGCGTGCCATCCTTGCGCCGGCTGCCGCCGCTGCACGAACTCCGACCGGGCGTTTAGCGCGGATTTTTTCGCAACGCGGAAACCGCAACCGAAGGTGTAGCCGCGCTTGAGCCGAAGGCGAAAGCGTGGCCGTACGTGAGGCCACGTTGTCGCTCCGCTCCAACGCGGCTACGCGATCGCCAAATCGCCGGCCGCCGGGCAACACCCGGCCGCGTGGAATAATTGCGGGCTAGACTTCACCGCGCGCGCGCGCCTTGCTCGCGTCGGACATGGTCGAGAACCGCAAGTCATTCCTCATTCTCGGGCTGGCCTCCAGCTTGGTCGTGGCGCTCATCGCGATTGTCGCCGATGCGGATTTGCGCGATCGGCTCGGCAGCGTCTACTACATCATCACCCTGGCGATCATCGGTTGCGTGCTGCTGATCCTGGCCGGTTACGCGTGGGATCGCACGCTGATGCAGCGCGTCAAGTCGCTGCGCACCTCCGTCCCGGCGACCGTCGGGGAGCTCGACAGCGAATCGAATCACGACGAAATTATTGGCCTTGCCCGCAACATCGAGCGCATGGCCCAGGCACTCCAGAAAACCGAGGCCAGTTACCGCGGCATCGTCGAGGACCAGGTCGACCTGATTTGCCGTTACCGGCCCGACGGCCGGCTCACGTTCGTCAACAGCGCCTATGCGAAGGGTTTCGGCCGCAAACGCACGGAACTGGTCGGCCACGCCTTTCCCTTCTTCGCCCCCGGCGCCGCCATCGGCGACGAGCCCTACACCTTTGAACGCGAGCTCGAATTCGCCGACGGCCGCCGCCGCTGGCTCCTGTGGACCCAGCGCCCGATTCGGGACGACGCGCGGACCACGCTGGAATTCCAGGCGGTGGGGCACGACATCACCCTGCGCAAGGAGGCCGAGGCGGCCCTGCTGCACGCCAAGGAGACGGCGGAGGCGGCGGATCGTGCGAAAAGCGAATTCCTTACCATCGTCAGTCATGAAATCCGCACGCCGATCAACGGCGTGATCGGCTTCGCGCAAATCCTCGCCGACTCTCCCCTGTCGCCCGAACAACGCGAACACGTCGCCATCATCAAGACGAGCGGCCAGGCCCTGGAAAAATTGATCACGGACATCCTGGACCTGTCCAAGCTTGAAGCCGGAACCATCGAGATTGAATCCGCCCCCTTTGCGCTGCACCGGACCATCGATGAGCTGCTGGCGTTTTTCCAACCCCGCGCTCGTGCCGCCGCCCTGAATCTCTCCGCCCACATCGATCCGGATGTGCCGACGGTGGTGAACGGCGACGCGGCGCGTCTGCGCCAGATCCTCTCCAATCTGGTCGGCAACGCCCTGAAATTCACGGAACGGGGGCAAATCACCGTGCAGGTTTCGTGCATGCGGGGCGAACCGATCAGCCAGCGCGATTCGCGCCGCTCGGTGCGGATTTTTTTCTCCGTGGCGGACACAGGCATCGGCGTTCCGACCGAAAAACTCTCCCGGTTGTTCAAGCCGTTCAGCCAGGTCGATCACTCCACCGAGCGGCGCCGCAGTGGCACCGGCCTCGGGCTGATCATCTCCAAGCGGCTGTGCGAACTGATGGGCGGGACCATTTCGGTCGACAGCAAGCCGGGCCAAGGATCGATCTTCCGGTTCTCGGTGGTCGCGGACTTCGAGAAACAGGCGGTTCCAGCGCGCGAGACCGCGGCGGCCCGCTAGCCCGCAGCGCGGTCCAGGGAGGGCGGAGCGCCGTCGGCTCCGTCCTGCCGCTTTGACCCCGGGACTCAGTACCGGTAGTGCTCGGACTTATACGGACCTTCCACCGGCACCCCGAGGTAGGCCGCCTGGTCTTTCGTGAGTTTCGTCAGTTTCGCACCAATCTTTTCGAGGTGGAGTCGCGCGACTTCCTCATCCAGGTGCTTGGGCAGCCGGTAAACGCCCACCGCATAGGTGTCGCGGTTCTTCCACAGGTCGAGTTGGGCCAGCGTCTGGTTGGTGAAGCTGTTCGACATGACGAACGAAGGATGCCCGGTGGCGCAGCCCAGATTCACGAGCCGGCCCTCGGCCAGCAGGTAGAGACTGCGACCGCTGGGGAACGTATAAAGATCGTACTGCGGCTTCACGTTGACGCGCCGGGCGTCGGACCGGTTCAGCCGGTCGACCTGGAT
>SXGT01063067.1_pt1 | contig 41733 bp, 36 predicted proteins | sample 3176221 | NCBI WGS metagenome assembly SXGT01 (sample SAMN11356862, study PRJNA531348) | freshwater metagenome | isolation source: freshwater sample F1-120 | place: China: Fuxian Lake, Yuxi | collected 2017-12-25
CAGTGCCCGCAAGGGCGTGGGGGTTCAAGTCCCCCCTCGCGCACAAGAAGTCTCCACCGTCGGCCGCGGCGTGCGACGAACGGTGGCACACGAGGGCTTTTCGACGAGGATTCCCCTTCTCCTCAGCCCGACCTGCGCCGAGAGCACACGCCGTGCCGGCCACACCCGGCACCGACATGTCCGCTAGCGGAGTGCTTTGGCGACCTCGCTGCTCGCGAAACGTCGCGCAGTGACGATCGACACGACCGCGAATGTGGCCGCGTAGAGCGCGACGGTCACAACCCCGGCGATGGAGCCCGCAACCAACGCGATCACGGCAACGACCAGCAGTCCGGCGAGCCGAGCGGGAGCCAAGCCGCGGGCGAGCCGCCACTGGATCGACAAGAACCCACCGAGCAGCAGGAAGCCCGACCCAGCGAGGAGCAACCGGTCGGCGGCCGCGAGGTGATCTCCCGGTTGGCTCAGTACGTGCTTCGCGACCACCGCGTACGTGATGATCCCGCAAACCAAGGGAAAGTGGGCGAAGCTGCCGACGTCGCGTGCGACCGTGCCGCGATCGTTGCCGCGGGCAGCGCCGAGCGCGTGCTCGAAGACTTCGGGGATGTACGCGAAGTAGCTCCACCACAGTGCACCTGCAACTGCAGCGGTGGCGACCAACGCGACGACACCGAGGCCGTCGAGCGAGTCGAGTGCCGCGCTGTTGACGCCGATCGCGACGAGCACTTCGCCGAGGGCGATGATGACGAACAATCCGTGGCGCTCGGAGAAGTGCGACGCGTCGACCGCCCACTCCCCCTCGTCGGCCTTCCCGGCCAGCAACGCCGACGTGACGAAGAACAGCGCCGCGAGGATCCAGACCCAAAGACGCGCGGTTTCGCTCACGAGCGCGCCGACGACCATCGTGACCGGCGCGATACACGCGAAGGGTGCGTAGCGGAGGAACGGACCTCGCGTCGCATCGTCGCCCCACACCGACACCGCCTGGATCGCGAGCACCCAGAGCTGCACCGCGCAGTACGCAACTGCGAAGAGGACCGCGCGGTCGGTCAACGCTCTCGGCAAGGCGACCGCGACAAGCAGCACCGCGGGGATGAGGCACAACACCATGACCCGCGCCGCCGTGTTGCGCTTCAGGTCAACCGCGGTACCGGCCCACGTGAACGCCGTCCATTGCCACCACGCGAACCAGGCGAGCAGCAGGCTCTTCGCCGCGCCTGAAGCCGTGAGGTTGGCAGCCAGGTAGGTCGTGAGCTGTGCGACCGCGAACACGAACGCGAGATCGAGGAACAACTCGAGTGATGTCGCGTTGCGTCGGGCTTCGCCGGACGCAACACGCCCCGGATCGCCTTCTTGAGACACGGGCGAAACCGTAGCGGTCGTTGTGAGCGAGGATGTCCGGGCCCGGCGCCATCCGTCGGGCTCCCGCCGGGTCACCGGCCTGTACGCGACGATCGCGGGCCGCGTCGCCTCTGCCGTGTTGATGTTCGGACCGGACTCGGCGCGCTCACCCCTCGTGTTCTCGACCGACGCACGCGGGTCTCCGCTGGCCCGTCCCCAACCGCGCAACCGGCTGGTGACAGGATGACCGAATGTGGCGGATCGGACTAACGGTCGGGGCGCTGGCACTGCTCGGTGCTTGTGGGGCAGACAACGACTTCAATCGTGACACCGCAATTGCACGGGTCGAAAGCGAGGCCCGGCTCGACCGAGATGCGGCCGTATGCATCGTCGACGGAGTGCTCGCCGAGGGCCTTTCGGCCACCGATTTCCTCGATGATCCCGATGCCGACCCGCGGTTCGCCCGGGTCTTCGAGCGAGTGGCCACGGTCTGTCTCCTCTAGCGTCGTCCCTGTGCGAAACCGCTGGTGCGCTGTCGTCGCTGTCGTTGGCGCAGTCGCGCTCGGCACGGGATGTTCGCAGGAGCCCTACACCGCTGGCGATGGTCGTACCGCCCTCATCGAGGTCGGGTATTCCGAAGCCGAGGCGGACTGCGTCATCGACGGGCTCGATGCGTATTTCCGTGAGGAGTTCTTGGCGCTGCAGGCCAGCGAAGGGATCGACGCCGGTGTCGTACCCGAACGCCAGGCCGACATCTTCGTGAAGAACCGCTTTGCAGGGAGCCTCGACGTGCCTGCGGATCTCGCCGATGAGGCAAATCGGCTGATTCGCGTATGTCGGCCCTGATCGCCGTCCGTGGATTGGTCACCGAGATCGTGCCCGAACTCGTACGATCGGTCGAACAGGACGAACCAATCGAACGGAGCCCAGGAATGAAGATCAAGATTGCGGCCGTGTTGGCCACGATGGCGTTCGGTATCGCGGCATGTGGGAGCGACTACGACCGCGGCCAGGCGATCGAGGACCTCGAAGAAGCCGGCATGACCAACGAGCAGGCGGTCTGCATCGTCGACAAGGCCGAGGACGAGTTCGGGATCGACAAGCTCGAGTCGACCGACGACCTCACCGAAGAGGACGAGGCGGCGATCCTGGAGATCACCACGTCCTGCATGGGCCAGTAAACCTGAGCGCCGTCTGCGGCCGGGTCAACCGGCTGCCTTGAGCTCCGACATCGTGAAGAGGGCGGTCAGCGTGAGCCCGGCTTCGGCCAGGTTCTCGCGGCCGCCCGATTCGCGATCGATGACACACACCACGGGCCCGAGCTGCGCGCCCTGAGCACGCAGTTCGCGAGCCGCGTCGAGAATCGCACCCCCGCTCGTCACGACGTCTTCGACGATCAAGAGCCGCTGGCCTGCGATCTCGCCACCCTCGGCCAGTCGGCACGTGCCGTAGTCCTTGGCCTGTTTGCGGACGTACCGCGCGGGGAGACGAGTGTGCTGCGAGAGCATGGTCGCAATGGGGATGCCGCCCAGTTCGAGGCCGGCGAGTGCATCGATCCCCGACGGAACGTGGGGTACCAGCGCTCGGGCGAGGTCGTCGAGCAACGCCGGGTCGGCCTCGAAGAGGTACTTGTCGAAGTACTCGTTGCTCACGGTGCCTGATCGCAACGTGAAGGTGCCGGTGATGTGCGCGGCGCGGTAGACGCGGGCTGCGAGATCGTTCGTCGTCATGGCGGCGAACCTACCGTCGCGACGGTCCGGATCCGACGTTGACGAGACGCCCGGGGCTGCCTATCGTGCGACCCGCGGAGGTGGGGCATTCGCGCTGACGGGAGACACCTCTGGGTGGTCGCCTGATGCAGCGTTGATGCGGGGGTGGTGGACTCGGGGGGATCCACCACCCCGCATCACTCGCCCGCCGACATCGTCGATGTCGAGGTTCCCGTGGCTGTCGATGCGGATCTGCGGATCAGCGAGGAAGCCCGAGGACTCGTTCGGCGATGATGTTGCGCAGAATCTGCGTCGTCCCGCCCATGATCGTGTACGCCGGTGCGTAACACACGTTGCGAGCGACTCGGCTCGACAGCATCGTGTCGGCGCCGCAAACCGCGGCCGCGAAGCTGCTGACGCGTTGTTCGTACTCCGTGCACCATGTCTTGGTCGCGGCGGAAAACGCCTTGGGCGCTTGGCCCATCACCTCGCGCAAGACGAGCAGACGACCGATGCGGTACTCGCCGAGCAGTGTCGCAAGCGTGCGACGCGCGATCGGATCGGAGCCGACCAACAGCGCGCTGTCGCGCAGCAACGCGCGGTTGCTCGCCAAACGATCGATGCCACCGCGTTCGTGTTCGAGCTGGCGCATGGATTGCGCAAAGCTGCCGTTGAGTGCACCGACGAGTTGTTCGACCGGCACCTCGACAGCGTCGAAGTGCACTTCGCAGAAGTGAGCCGCGCCGCTCATGTCGTGGATCGGGCGAACATCGATTCCCGGCGAACGCATGTCGACGATGAGTTCGCTCATGCCTTGGTGGGCGGGCGCGTCAGGATCGGTACGACAGATCAGATAGCAATAGTCGGCGGTGGCGGCGAAGCTCGTCCAGATCTTCTGACCGTTGACGACGAACACCGACCCGTGTCGTTCGGCACGCGTTCGTACGGCCGCGAGGTCACTTCCGGCGTCGGGTTCGCTCATGCCGATGCACCACGACGAACGTCCCGACAAGATCGCTGGCAGATGTTGGCGCTGCTGTTCGGGCGTGCCGTACTGCATGAGCACCGGACCGATCTGGCGATCGGCGAACCAACTCGCGGCGATCGGGACGCCGTTGCCGATCAGCGTTTCGGCGAGCACGAATCGATGTAACGGCGATTGCGCCGCGCCACCGAACTCGGCCGGCCAGGTGATGCCGAGCCAACCGCGTCGACCGAGCGCTTCGGAGACCTCACGCGAGTAGCCGACGAGCCAGGAGTCCTCGAGCACGTCGAGTCCTGCGGTTGTCTCGGCGGCGAACTGTGAGGCCTCGCGTTCGAGCGCGAGGACATCGGCAGGCCAGTCGAAGTCCATCGGCGCGACTCCTCAGACGATGCGACTGGTCTTGTTGCCCCAGTAGCGATCGCGGATCAAGCGTTTGTACAGCTTGCCAGTGGGTTGGCGGGGCAGGTCGGGATCGAAGTCGATCCGGCGAGGACACTTGTACCCGGCGAGGTGCTCACGACAGAACGCCAGCAGGTCGCGTTCGAGATCGGGCCCGGCGGTGTTCATGTCGATGGGTTGCACGACTGCGTGCACGCGTTCGCCCATTTCTTCGTCAGGGATTCCGAAGACTGCGACGTCGTACACCGCGGGATGGGTGATGAGCAGGTTTTCGGTTTCTTGGGGGTAGATGTTCACGCCACCGGATACGACCATGAATGTCTTGCGATCGGTGAGGAACAAGAAACCTTCGTCGTCGAGGTAACCCATGTCACCAACGGTTGCCCACCCGCGCGCGTCGACGGCTTCAGCGGTCTTGGCGGCATCGTTGTGGTACGAGAACCCCGCGTTGGTCGCGCCATCACGCGGCGCGAACCACACAGTGCCGATGTTGCCAGGCCCGAGCACGTTGCCGTCGTCGTCGCAAATGTGGATCGGGCCGAGCAGGGTTCGACCGACCGTGCCGGGACGAGCGAGCCAGTCCTGCGGCGACACCGCGGTCGCGCCCATGCCTTCGGTGGCCGAGTAGTACTCCCACACGATCGGTCCCCACCATTCCAGCATTTTCTGCTTGACCTCGATCGGACAAGGTGCCGCCGCGTGGACGGCGCTTCGGTGCGACGACAGGTCGTATCGCGAGCGTTCGTCTTCGGTGAGTTTGAACATCCGCACGAACATGGTCGGCACCCATTGGCTGTTCGTCACGCGGTACCGCTCGATGTATTCGAGCGCGCGCAACGCATCGAAGTGCTCCATGATGACGACGGTGCCGCCGAGGCGCTGCGTGCTCAGGCAATAGAAGAGCGGGGCCGAGTGATACAGCGGCGCGGGTGACAGGTAGACGCTGTCCTGTCCGAATCCGAACAGTGCGGTCATGAGCAGCAGGTTCGCCGGCATCTGACCCATGGGTTCTTTCTTCAGGTTGTACCGGATGCCCTTGGGGCGTCCGGTCGTCCCCGAGGAGTAGAGCATCGGCGTGCCTTCACACTCGTCGGGAACGGCCGTTGCGGGAAACTGCGCGATGGCGGTCTCGTACCGTTCGTAGCCATCGAGGTCGCCGCCGACGATCAAGCGAACTTCGACCTTCGGCATGCGTTCGCGCAACTCGGCCGCAACCTGTCGAGTTGCGTCGGACACCACCAGCACACGCGCGTCGCAGTCGTCGATGATGTATGCGGCTTCGTCGGCGGTGAAGTGCCAGTTGATCGCCGTGAAGAGCAAGCCCATTCGTTGCGCGGCCCAGCACACCTCGAGGTAGCGGTCGTTGTTGTCCATCAGCACCGCGATGTGGTCGCCGAAGCGGAGCCCCGCGGCCCACATCAACTGGGCGAACCGATTCGATCGGTCGTTCAGCTCGCGGTAGGTGGTGACGGCTCCGGTCGAGGCCATGACGAACGCAGCTGCGTCGGGCGTCTCGGCCGCCCAGTGTCCCGGATAACTCACAGGCCCTCCCTGGACGGAAACCCGTTTCCCGGAGCGTTGGTCACGTCGAGCGCAACGAACACTCCGGGAAACGCGGAATGCGGGTGAATCAGAAGCTTGTGATGACCGATCGAGTGACCTCGCGGTTCTCCATGGCGGTGAACGCGTCGTTCACCTCGTCGAGCTTGATGTGGCGTGACACCATGCTGCCGAGGTCGAGGCGACCGGTTTCGGTCAGCGACACGAAACGCTGAAAGTCCCGACGTACTTGCGACGAGCCGTACTTGCAACCCTTGATCGTCTTTTCGTTGTAGAAAAGGTCGAATGTCGGGATGGTCATCGTGCCCTCTTGGCGCGGCATCGACACCATGACCATGGTGCCGCCCTTGCGGGTCATGCCGTAGGCCTGCGCCAGGATCTCGGGCGCACCGACCGTGACTTCGAACGCGTAGTCGACCCCGCGTCCGCCGGTGAGTGACTGCACCTGGGCGACCGGGTCGCCGTCGGCGGCGTTGACGTAGTCGGTGGCACCCTGGGCCTCAGCCGCCTGGCGCTTCTCGTCGCCGTGTTCGACGGCGATGATGCGCGACGCGCCCGCAATCCGTGCACCCTGCAGCACTGACAGGCCAACACCACCGCATCCGATGATGGCGACGGTCGCACCGGGGTGGACCTGCGCCGTGTTCAACGCCGCGCCCACGCCGGTCGTGACCCCGCAGCCGATCAGCGCAAGCTGGTCGAAGGGAATGTCGGTCTCGACCTTGATGACCGAATCCTGGCTGACGGTCATCGCCTCGGCGAAGGTTCCGAGGCCCGTCATGGTCATGTAGGGAGTCGAGTCAGCGCGCGTGCCGCGCGGTGCCATCATCACCTCGAACTCGCGGTCGCACAGGTGCGACTGGTCCGACAGGCATGACAAGCAGACGCCGCAGGCCGGGATGAAGCTGGCGATGATCTTGTCGCCCTTCTTCACCTTCGACACTTCCGCGCCGACATCGACGACGGTTCCGGCGCCCTCGTGGCCGAGCACCATGCCGGGCGGCATCATCACGAAACCGTTCTTCAACGAGAGGTCAGAGTGGCAGACCCCAGAGGCACCGAGTTGTACGACCACGTCGGTCGGTCCTGGTGCTGACGGGGTGATGTCCTCGATCGAAAGAGGTTCGCCAGCGGCGACGAACATTGCTGCCTTCATGGGGGGCCATCCTTTCGGGCAGCCCGTTGCCACCCGCGAGGCAAACTACCAAGATCCCCCGAAATCACGCACGGCCGCGCCAATCCGGCGCGCCGGCTGGCCGCGCCGGCCGTGGTCTTGGGGTGAGTGGCGGACGCCGGAGCGGCAGCCCGCCGTCGAGGTTCACCCGCCGCGGATGGCGTCGAGCAGATGGCCCACGGTGTAGTGCGACTCGAGTGGATGGCGGAGTCGTCCGCGCCGTAACACCCGGTAGCGATTGCGGCGACCGACGCGCTCGCGTTGGAGATAGCCGTCGGTTTCGAGGTCGGCGATGATGCCCGAGACCGCACGTTCGGTGATGCCGATCCGAGCTGCGATGTCGCGCTGGCGCGCGTTCGGGTCGTCGGTCAGACACACGAGGACGTGGGTGTGGTTCGACAAGAATGTCCAAGTGCGTTCGGGCATGGCAGGTCCTTCGGACGACGCGGCCGGCGAATCAGGGAAGTTTGATTCACGAATCAGACGCAGGCAAGTACTGACGCCAACGATGCGCGCACGATGCGCCGACCGGCGGCACTGAGCGCGGCGTAGTCGCCGTCGGCTTGCGCACGGAGCAGCTTGGCGAAGCCGTAGCCGCGTCCCGGAATGGCGACGTCGACGTCGCCGGTCTCGACGATCTGGATGAAGACGCCGGAGTTCGGCCCGCCCTTGTGCAGTTGACCGCTGGAGTGCAAGTACCTCGGTCCGATGCCCACCGTGACTGCGCAACCCAACCGATCGCGCAAGCGGGTGCGCAGCGCGGCCAGTTGCATGGGCGTGTCACCTTCGGGGTCGACGAACGCCTGGAGCACCACGTGATCACCAGCACCGACGCCGGCGAGCAGGAACGCCGGATCGCCGATCGGGGGCGAGTCGGCAGCCGCGCCTTCGAGCACGGAGCGGGCGCTGCGTTTGGCGCTTTCGACGTCAGGTTGATCGAAGGGGTTGATCTCGAGCAACACGCCGATCAAGGCCGTCGCCAACATCCAACGCTGCAACTCTGCGCCGAGTTGTCCGGCGGCTGCGATCGGTCCGAGGTCGAACACCGGATGCCCGTCGGCACGGATGGCTTCGACCCCCGACACCGCTCCGTAGGTGACGAAACACCGGTCGGGGCCGTATCGGTCCGCGGCCGCGGGCGATTCGTCGACGACCGGGAGCAACCCGACGCCGGACTTACCCGTCGATTCGGCCACGAGTTGTTCGACCCACGCTCCGAATCCGTCGAGGCTCTGTGGCGTGAGCAACGTGAGCTTGTCGCGGCCGACCGCGTGCGCAGCGGCGAGAAAAGTCGCGAGCCCGACGGCGCCCTCAGCGGGATGCGCGCGCGTCAACTCGTTCATCTCGATCGCTGGTTCGATCAACGCCGCTGGGTCGACGCCCACCAACAACGTGGCCGCCATGCCGAACGTCGAGAAGGCCGAGAATCGTCCTCCGATGTCGGGGTTGGCGTGCCACGTGGTCCAGCCGCGATCGGCGGCGAGCTCGTCGAGTTCGCTGCCCGCGTCGGTGACCACGGCGACCGCAGCGGCCGGGTCGGCTGCGGTCAGCGTCTCCAGGTGCGAGCGCGTTTCGATCGTTCCCCCCGACTTCGAGGCAACCACGTACAAGCGCCGATCCGAACGCGGTCGAGCAAGAATCCGCGCGACCGGCGCGGGATGGCTCGAGTCCAACACGGTGAAATCGGGCGACGGCCGGCGCGGCACCGGCGACCGTGCGATGAGCTCGGGAAACAAGCTGCTTCCACCCATGCCGCACCAGACGATTTCGTCGATCGCATCCGTCGCGGCGCGGATCGCGATGTGCGCCGCGCCGGCTTCGCGTTGACGGGCGGGTTCGTCGACCCATCCGAGTCGATTCGCGCACTCTGTGGGCTCGGCCCCCCAAAGCGTGTGGTCGGCAGCGAAGAGCCGTTCGACGGCGTCGCGTTCGATCAGTTGCCGAGCGCGATCGTCGCGGGCAGCCTCGAAGTCTTCGGGAGTTGGAGACATCGCGCCGAGTGTAGGAAGACGACCGCGGGTCTTGGCCGCGGGCGGACGCCTCGGTGGTGCGCAGGTCGTGCGCGCCGACGGTTCGAACGACGCCTTCGACGGTGTGCCGACTGCGACATGCACCTGCACCAATTCGCCAGACGATCGAAGCGACCGGGGCGTTGGGCGAGGTCGATGTCGTATCCGTTCCCGAGGATGTCCGCCGCCAGTCGCTCGAACGCGTTTCGAGCGAGCCGTCTAGCCACCCGCGCTCGATTCATTTCCGAAGTAGATTTCCGGTATTCTGTTGCGGTGCAAGCGACGCCGCCCCCCGATCCCACGGTCGCACCCGATTCGGCCGGCTCCGCCTCGGTCGTCGACCGACTCGTCGAGCGAAACCAGATGCAAGGCTGGTCGACCCGAACGCCACCGGATCGCCGACCCCGGCTGCGATTGGCGATCGTCACCTGTATGGATTCTCGGATCGACGTGTTCGAAGCGTTCGGACTCGCGCACGGTGACGCCCACGTGCTGCGCAACGCCGGCGGGCTCGTGACCGACGACGTCGTGCGATCCTTGGTGCTGAGTCAGCGACTGTTGGGAACGACCGAAGTCATGCTCGTTCACCACACCGACTGCGGGGTCCACGGACTCGACGAGGCCGCATTCTCCGCAGGACTCGCCCAAGAGACCGGCCACGAACCGACAGGCGGCTTCGGCGCGTTCACCGACATCGACGACGACGTCCGGAAATCGATCGAGCGCGTACTGCAGAACCCATTCATTGCCGCCAAGCAGTCGGTGCGGGGATTCGTCTACGACGTGAACACCGGCCTGGTCCGCGAAGTCGCCACAGCCTGACTGTCCCGGTCGGTCGGCGACTCGAATCACCGGTCGAATCGGCAACGATCAGATTGGTCCGACGGACTCGGACGATCACGCGTACGATCGCTCGGTGCGCACGGTGACGTTCTTCGGCCCAGAAGGGACCTTCGCCGAAGAAGCGCTGTTGTCGCAGCCCGACCTTGCGAGCGCCCAGCGAATCCCGCAGCGCTCCGTTCCCGACGTCATCGCCGCCGTCGAGCGCGGTGAGTTTCGTGCCGGGGTCATCCCGATCGAGAACATGATCGAAGGTTCGGTGTCGGTCACCCTCGACACCTTGGCCTTCGAGAGCGACCTGCTGATTCAACGAGAGATCGATCTGCCGATCTCGCTGTCGTTCTGCACGCGCCCCGGCGTTGCGCTGCGCGACGTCCGAACCGTGCTGTCGTTTCCGATCGCGGCGGCGCAGTGCCGTGGCTGGCTGAGTCGAAAACTTCCCGAGGCCGAGTTCCGGGCGTCGAACAGCACCGCCGACGCTGCACGCGAAGTCGCTCGCAGCAAACGAGCGCTGGGCGCGATCTGTAATCCACTCGCCGCGAATCGCTACAACCTGAAAGTCATCGCGCGCGACATCGAGGACCATCCGGAGAACGAGACCCGGTTCGTCGTGGTCGGTCGGGGGGTTCCCGCTCCCACGGGTCATGACAAGACATCGATCGTGGTGTTTCAACGAGCCGACCGTCCGGGTTCGTTGCTGACGATCCTGCAAGAGTTCGCGGCGCGGTCGGTGAACCTCAGCAAGTTGGAGTCGCGGCCGACGAAGAAGTCGCTCGGCGACTACTGCTTCTTCATCGATCTCGACGGCCACATCGCTGACGAGTTGATTGCCGACGGACTCCGCACCATTGCCGCCAAGCAAGCGCGGGTGAAGTTTCTCGGGAGCTATCCGGTGGGAGGCCCACAGGAAGCGGGAGTGTTGCGACGCACCGCCGCGTCGAAAGCGTGGCGCGACGCCGCCGGATGGGTCGACGAACTCCGCGCGCAGATTCGATCCGACGTCGGCCTCGGTCTCGACGAGGATTCGCAATGATCGATGTACGCAAGTTGCGCGACGATCCCGACTTTCGGCGGGGGATCGAACGGAAACGAGTTCGGCCAGGACTCGTCGATGCGGTGCTCGCACTCGACGAACGTCGCCGCGCGGCGCACGTCGCCGTGCAGGAGTTGCGCACCGAACAAAATGCCGCGAGCAAAGCCATCGGCCGTGCCGCCGCCGACGAACGACCGGCGCGCATCGAAGCGGCCGCGGCGCTGAAGGCCCGGTTGGCCGAGGAGGAGGCAGTCCTCGACCAACTCGAAGCGGAATTGCATGAGTTGGTGCTGCAAGTTCCGAATCCGGCCCACGAATCCGTCCCCGACGGCGGAGAAGACGAAGGCGATGTCGTGCGGGTGGTCGGTGGGCCGCTGCGCGATGGCGTGGGGCGTCCCCACGCCGAGTTCGGAACCCAATTCGGTTGGGTCGAGCGCGAGGTCGCCGCCGAGATGAGCGGCTCGCGGTTCGCGTACCTCATGGGCGAAGCGGTGTTGCTCGAGTTCGCGCTCGTGCAATGGGCGATGAGCAAACTGGTCGCTGAGGGGTTCACACCAGTGGTCCCGCCGGTGTTGGTACGCGAACAAGCCATGATCGAAGCCGGTTTCTTCCCGACGGACAAGCATCAGGTGTATGAAGTCGACGGTGGGGAGCTCTTCCTCGTGGGAACCGCGGAAGTACCGCTTTCGCTGTTGCATCGCGACTCGATTCTCGACGCCGACGCGCTGCCAGTGCGTTATGCCGGGTTCTCGACGTGCTTCCGCCGCGAGGCGGGAACTGCCGGCAAGGACACGCACGGCATCTTCCGCGTGCACCAGTTCGACAAGGTCGAGATGTTCGTCTACACCGACCCGAGTTCGTCGTGGGAAGAACACGACCGGATGCTGGCGATCGAGGAGTCGATTCTCAATGGGCTGGGGCTGCCATACCGAGTGGTCAACATTGCGGCCGGCGATCTCGGCAATCCGGCCGCAAAGAAGTACGACATCGAAGTGTGGTTGCCGTCCGAAGGGCGCTACCGCGAGCTGACGTCGTGCTCGAACTACCTCGACTACTCGGCGCGGCGGTTGAAGACGCGTCTGCGCACGGAGCACGGCAACGAACTGGTGCACACATTGAACGGAACTGCGTGCGCGATCGCGCGTACGTTGACGTTCTTGTTCGAGCACCACCAAGAACCCGACGGCGCGTTCCGAGTTCCCGAAGTGCTCCAGCCGTATTGCGGTTTCAACCGAGTCGAGCCCCGAGGCTGACGCCTAACCTGGGTTCGCGGGAGGGATGGCAGAGCGGACGAATGCACCGGTCTTGAAAACCGGCGTGGTGTTGAGCCACCGTGGGTTCGAATCCCACTCCCTCCGCCAAATCGCTCTCTTTCGAACCCAGGACGAAAGCCGTTGACCTTGATCGTGACGTTCAGGTAGCCGGGTGGTGGTTGCCCCTCGCCAGTTGACGAGCCCGATGTAGTACGGGTTGCGCAGCATGCGTGCTTGCTGATGCCGAAGCGCTCGTTGAAGCGCATTTGGTTCGGCACTGGCCAGGACATCGTGCGCTGAGCGGTACCAAATGTCTCGATCGATGATCGGTTCGTGGTTGATCGTCGGGCGGCGGCGGGTGGGGAGGATGTCTACTTTCACGCTGAAAACCTTCAATCCTCAAGACAAAACTGGGGTTACCCGTGAAATCGCATCGCAACAATCTGACACCGGAGGTGTAATGGTCGCGCTGTCGCTCTTGGACGCTCCGGTAATTCTTCTGCTTGCATTGCCCACACTTGCCCTTGTTATTCTCGGATTGTTCTTGGGAGCGAGCTTCGCGCGTAACTCTGAAATTCGAGCAGCCCAGACAGCACCCAAGGCGTTGGTCGTGGCGGGCGGATCGGCGATTACGTGGATGGCGTACGTCGCTATGGTGCCGAGTGGGGAATGCCGGGCCGGTCTCAGCAACGGTTGCTTAACTCTGTTCAAGCATGAAGCGCTACTAGCTGACAACCCCACCATGGCGGCAGCTCTCCTCGTTCTGGGCTTTGCTGCGATTGCTACGTGGTCGGCACTGACGAGCAGTATTCCCGCACTTGCGATTGCCGCACTTCTCGCCATTGTCCCCGTCCTATTGCTGCCATGGTCGGCGCCTCGCGGAGACGGCGATGGCCTTTGGATTCTCGCCTATTGGTTCATACCCGGTATTGCAGCCCTCTGCGCCCTACTTGCTCACACAGCACGGCGAATACGTGCTGCCTCGCTCCGCGAGCCGGTCGATGTTCAGCTCTCAGCCAAAACCGTAATGCTCGGCGATCGCCTTTCGGGGATGGCTGTTGATGCCGTAGTTGTTGGACTCATCGTCTACTGGCCTCTGACGAGTCTGTCTCGTAGTGGCGATGAGGCGGCGGCGGTTTTGGTAGGTGTGCTTTTCGCGGTTTCGTATGAGGCGGTTGCAATATCGAGGTTCGGCGGTACGCTCGGCCATCGATTGTTGGGTCTCAAGGTTATTGAGTCTTCGACAACTACCGTGCCATCGCTGGCACGAGCGTTCTCGCGTGGTCTAGTAGTCGTTATTGAGCTTCTTCTCGCCGCAACTGTGTTGTTCTCGGTGGTGCTCGCCATCGACGCGATCTTGGTGCTCTCGTCGGGACGTTCCATTGGCGATAGGCTGACGAGGACATCCGTCGAATCTCGCCATGGCTCACGCAATCCTGACGCCGAGGCCTTGAACTGGGGGACTGCCGCGCGGTAGGTGACAGTTGGTCAGGCTGCGGTCGCGGCCCGGAGGTCAGGATGTCCGAGATCAAAGAACCTTCCGGGATCGTAGTGTCGGGCTCCTGTGCAAAGGAGCTTTGTGATGGGTCGTCGGCCTGGATGCATACTCCTCTTCGCAAGAATCTGTCTTGGGCGGAGGCGGCTTTCGGGCGAGCGGTATCCTGCCGCTGTGAACGGAAATCCGACAACAGCCGCTGGTCCAAGTATCGCCATGCCCTTCATAGACCGATTACTCCCAGGATCAATTCGTCGGAAGCCGAAATGCCAATCACAACGAGCGATTGCTCCACCCATCGGATGTCGATAACGCTCTGAACCTCAGACGGCACCGGCGCAAGAAGGCGTCTCTCAAACTGGTCGCCAACGATCGAAAACGCTTCGATCATCACGCCCGGGTTCGGTCTGCAATCTGCGCGCCGCCGAACACCCACGGCGCAGGTTTCCTCTTCATGCTCATATGCGACGAAGAGTCCTGCATCAGGTTCCGAGTATGATGCCCGAACAGCGAAATCATGGCTCAGATCGTCGTTGACTGCGACGACGGTGCTCTCCTTTCGAGAATAGAAAGATCCAGGGGCGATAACCGATGGGTCACTTGTACAATTGCCTCTCGAACAGAAACCATTCTGTGGGGCCACAAGGAAAGTGTCATCTGATCCATACGATGCGCCGAGGCTGTTTGGATTCCATCCCGAAATCGGATACCACTTCTCTGTCCTGACAGACAGCTGAAATGCAACGAGATCAAGGCTTCCCAGAATACGATCTCCGTTCAAGCCCGACAGTAGATCGTCCTCGCTAGAGCTACTCTCCACGGCGGCAATTGCCATTACCCTTGATCCGGCCAACTGATGGGCAGAAACCCAAGACGCGACGCCGGCGGTCGGCTCCAGGCGTGAAAGCGCACTCCATCGGCCGGTCTGAGTTTCGAGCGTCAGTGTCGCTCCGATCGATGGAGGGCAAGCAGCCGACTGCAGTTTATCCGACCCCACGATAACAACTATATGACCGTCTCCAGGTACGACCTGTGGCTGTCCTGATACACAGTCCGGTCCGTCTCCAAGGCTTCGCCAAGTATTGGTCAAACGGCTGAATGCTACCGCCGAGAAGTGGCGGTACCCAGGGTCCGGTGCGATCAGCACCATCTCAGATCCTACCGAAACCGCCGTAAGTCCAACATCGGCGACGGAGTCGAAATCCGTAAATGCCGGGGGCGACTCCAGGCGCCGCCATTCGGAACTCTCAGGCGAGAATGCTTGTAGTACTATCTCTCGCTCATATTCGCTTGGCGGGCCGGGTGACACCACAAATAGCGTATCACCCACCGTTGCTGATACCGTCCAATCCACACCGGCCGTGCTGGGTGCAGGTGGTGCAATTGACCATTCCTGATCCGATAGCACCGATAGTTCAACCGCGGAGGATGACCTCGTCGCGAGCTCAACCCCAGTTCCCGAATCGGGTCGCGTAGCAACGACGGCTGCAACGATGAATGCAGTCGCCCCGGCTGTCGCCGCTAAGGTCGGCAGATACCGCCGATTCCGATGGGCCCTATTCGCTTCGAGGCCTACCGATGTCCGAACGTGTGTAAGTGCCTGATCAACCACATCGGCTGGTGACCTGACGGCTGGGCGCTTCTTGTCAAGCTCGTCAAACAAACCTTTGACTGTCCTCATGATGGGGTCGGCTTCTCCTCTAATAGCCTCCGGAGGCGGCGACGAGCGCGCAAAAGGCGCATCCGAGCGGTCCCTTCCGGTACGCATTGAAAGCGGGCCGTTTCTTGGACCGACCATCCTTCGACGTCGACAAGGTAAAGCAAGGCGCGAGCCTGCGGATCCAATTGTAGGAGCACTTGAAGATCCGAAGGATAGTCGTCGAAGCGATTCGGCTCTATTTGAAGCAGTCTCGGGAGCAACCGCGACAAACGCCGGGACTTGCGCCGCTCATCGATCACGAGATTGAAAATTATTCTACGTAGGTAGCCGGCGAGATCGTCGATGTCTTCGAGCCGGATCCGTTCGAGCACTCGTGTGATGGCTTCCTGAACTAATTCGTCTGGGAAAACACCAACCGGCGCAATGGCAACCGCGAACCGGCGAACATCGTCGTAGACCTCGATCAGGCGGTCACGTTGAGATCCCCTGGAAATTGGGCGCGGTTCCACAACCCTCACACCGTATAGACGTGGCACTTGGCGCTCGCGTCACCGACGCAATCAAGATTTCGTGACCAGGACCGCGTTGCTTCGCAACGGCAGGGTCCTGCTAGGTCGCTCCAGGCGGGTTGCGTTGAGCATCGACCGTTGCGAAGATCACTGCTCTGCAGACCCCCTGCACGGTCGCTCCTTTGATCGAACGTGCGCCGGTCCCCTCAACCCGAAGAGCGCGAACTTTCCTCCCGGCAACTACAACCGCTGCCGCGACGTCCTGGAGCAGTACGGAAAGCGCGCACCGGCTATCTGAAGAACGCCGACTATCAGCGAACCGACGAACCGACAGGAACGATGGTCACAGCCATCATCCGGGGGCGCGAAGCGCATTGCGTCTTCTCGATCCAGCCCTACGGTGGGTGGGGAAACCCCTCACACACGTCGGAGCCAGTTCCGTCGGTGACGTGCGCTACTTCACCGCCGAACGTGGTGGAGGAACGATCCGCCTTGTCCCATGCGCGTAGTGTTGTGATAATTGTTCCCACTGGCTGATGGCCTGACCGGGGATATCAGGGTTCGAAAGAGATCTCAGAAGGCCCGCTTGTCTCTCGGGTCAGCTGTCCAGGTCGCAATCGAACCGGTGGCGCCTGAGCGGTCGGGCAGCGCCTGGCGACGACAGATTTGCGAACGCGCGAAGCTCGCGAGATGAGCGAGCCGAAGTCTGGCTTCCGCGTCCGTCGCGTCGGATTTCGCCACGGTTCGGATGCAGAGTTGGCGGCGATGCACCTGGTCGAAACCGAGATTGAGTCCGAGCGTTGTCCGGGGTCCGAGCCGCAGCCGCTCGCCTCGTACATGCGATTCGCACGCAACCTGCCGTCGCTGTTCGACGACCACACATGGGTCGCTGACCTCGGTGACGGGACACCCGTCGGTTGCGGCGCGTGCTGGTCGAATTCAGCCGGAGATGCCGGTCACATGGAGAGCTACGTGTATGTCCGTCGTCCGATGCGACGGCGTGGAGTGGGGTCAGCGTTGGCCCGAGAAGTGTTGCGCACCGCCATCGAGGAGGGCCGGTCAAGCATCAGTTGGTCAACCTATGACACGATTCCAGCGGGTGAGTCGTTTTCGAAGAGCCTCGGTGGTTCCGTCGGCCGCGTGAGTCGAAACAGCGAACTCCAGGTCGCGCGGCTCGATCTCAACCAGCTCGATTCGTGGATCGCTTCGGCGCGCCTTCGTGCGCCTGGCTACCGGTTGCAGTTTTGGGACGGCCCGTACTCGAACGAGTTGCTTGGTGCCGCGGCCAACTTCCACCGCCTGATGAACACTCAGCCCCGAGACGCCATGGCCACGGGCGACATTCGGATCGATGCAGACCATGTCGCTGAGCTTGACCGCGCACTCCAAGAAAGCTGGCCGGGATCGGTGGACTGTGTTCGTGCGGAATCCAAGTGGCAACGCGATTGGCGGAACCGAGGTCGTCTTCGAACCCTGGGCGCCAGCGGTGGTGCAACAAATGAATACAGCGATCGATCCGGCACACCGAGGCCTTGGCTTGGCGAAGTGGGCAAAGGCCGAAGTCCTTCGACGACTTCACCGGGAGCGACCAGCCGTCGCGATCGTGCGCACCGGCAATGCATTCTCGAACGCCGCGATGCTCGCGATCAACGACGCCCTCGGATTTGAGATCGTTGAGGTGCGCACTGAGTGGCGACTCATGGTGAACCCCGGCACGTGATCGCGACGAAACGTCGCGATCCATTCGAACCGACCACCTGATCGAACACCGCAGCGCTGGTCCCGCGTGGGTCTTGCGCGTCGTCATTTCGTCGCGTCGGACACGGGCGCGGTCACACCACCGAGCGTGAGGACCGCGAGGAGCTGCCGCGCTGGCGTTGTGTCGTTCGTCGGATCGGAGCAGCGGGCCCAGCTGCGTGGAGTTCGTGCCGAGAGTTCAGCGACCTTCTCGGACCGAGATACCTGTCGCATCGAGCTGGTGTCATACCTCGCGGCGACCACTCAAGTGATGGTGGTGCTGCTCCGATACACGCAGCGGGAACTCGACGGGCGTGCCGAGGAGCCGGAAATGAACGGTGGCGCCAACCGAGTCGCGAGTTGGGCCCAGGTGGCAACGGGTGGCTTCGACGTCGCCGCGCACGGTTTCGGAATCGGCGGGCCGTCGTTCTTCCTCGACCGACTGACGCATGCCGTTGCTCGTGCCAATCGGAACGGGCACCCCATCGCTGTGTTGGCGCTCGAAGTGTGTGTCAGCGAGGATCTCGACCCGGTCGAATGGGCCGATTGCGCGCAGGGTGTTGTGCGTCGATTACGAGCGACGGTCCGCTCGGCGGACACGCTCGCGAGCCTGGACGACACGCGGTTCGGGATCATTCTCGAAACAACGGGCAGCCGGGGTGAAGCGCTTGCGGCCGCCGCGCGACTCATGGTCGCATTCGAAGTGCCGATCGCCGTTGCCGGTTCGAAGCGCCCCGTCGACGTCAACGTCGGGGTCGCGATTGGCGCGAACGGCGAACCTGCTCTGCTCCTCTTGGAGTGTGCCGATGATGCGCTGCGTGTCGCGCGCTACTACGGCCCGAATCGCTTCGAGATCGTCGAACCCGTTCGTGCGAACGGCGCGCCGAGCGAAGAGCGCGATACGCAAACTGCTGCGGAGATTCGCTCCATCCTCGAAGGTCAGCGCGAGCTCCGCATCGTGGTGCAGCCGATCCTGGATCTCCGCACCGGGCTTGTCGCGGGGTACGAGGCCCTCGCTCGGTTTCCCGAGGGCTCGCGCCCACCGGATCAATGGTTCCTTGCCGCCCACCGGATCGGGCTCGGCGCACAACTTGAAGCGCTGGCGATCCGCGACGCGATCGCCCGATGCGATCGCCCGACCGGGACGTACCTCTCGGTGAACGTGAGTCCCTCGGCGCTGTTGAGTGACGAGGTCTGGGCCGTGCTGCCAGAGCGACTCGATGGCCTTGTGTTCGAGATCACCGAACACGAGCTGATCGCGCGGCACGACGAGATCGCCGCGGCAATCAGAATGTTGCGGTCGCGCGGTGCCCGCATCGCGGTTGACGATGCCGGCTCCGGATATGCCGGGTTACAGCAACTCATGCGGTTGCATCCCGAGCTGATCAAACTTGATCGAGCCTTGATCGAAGGGATCCATCAAGACCGCGTGAAGGGCGCGCTGGCCAATGCCATCGCTCGGTTCGCGGAGAGCATCGGAGCGTCAGTATGCGGCGAGGGGATCGAGTGCCGCGACGAACTCGACGAAATCGCCGAGCTGGGTTTTACCTACGCACAGGGCTACTGGATCGGGCGACCTGGCGACGCGTGGCCCGAAGCCCGGCCCGAGGCGAGCGACGCGTGTCGCGTTTCGGTCGAGGTCGCCCTCCGCGTGACGCATGATTTCGAGACACAAGCAACCGACCGACGAATGGCCGCGATCGCGTCGTCCGCGGCTGCTATTCGCACCAACGACGACGCGATCAGCACCCTCGACCTCATCAGCCGCGAGATGAACGCGGAGCATGTTTGTCTTTCGGCGATCATCGACGAGGGCCGCGCGGTGCAGACGTTGTTGGCCAACGAGAGCTTCGACGGCGGACGGATCTTCCCGCTCGAATCCCATCCGCTGACCGCTCGCGTGCTGCGCACCGGTCAGATGATCCAAGTGCGCGTCTCGGACCCCATTGCCGATGCGGCGGAGCTCGCGTGGATGGTGCCCGATGGCTATCGCGGTCTGCTGATGGCGCCGGTCGGCGTACCGCCCAACCCAACTGCGCTGCTCGAGATCTGCTGTCGCGCCGAACGCCCGTGGAACCGGGCCGAGATCTACCGGGCGCGGGTCATCTGCCAAATCCTTGCACCCGCGATGGTGTGGCTGCTCCCGGCGTCGAGCGCAACGGCGAGGGACCGGGCCCGTTTCGGTGATCGGGGCGGCGATCGCCTGAGCCCTCAGGTACCGCAGAACGTTTGATAGCGATCGGTGAACTCGCGTGGCGCGGGTTGAGCGAAGGTTTCGAGGCCGGGTCGGGAGGTGAACGGGTCGCGCAGCACATCGACCAACCGTTCGGTCGAGGAAAGATCGCCAGCGGTTGCTGCCTCGAGCGCGGCCTCGACGAGATGATTGCGGGCCACATACGCCGGACTGCGGCGATCCATGGCGTCGGCGATCGACGCCAGGTCAGTCGGACTGAGCGCGGCTCGCCAGCGGCGCGACCACGCAGCAAAAGCCGGCGTGTCGTCAATCGTGGTGCTGGGCGCAGTGCCGCGGATCGAATCGGCGAGCGAGCGGAACGACGCGGTGAAGTCGGTCCGTTGCGCCGTGATGATCTCGATGAAGTCATCGACGATCGTTGCATCTGTGGAGGGCATCGCGATACCCAGTTTTGCCAACATGCCGGCCTGCCAGTGCGCGTTGTAGATATCGACGTAATCGTGCAAGGTTGCGGTCGCGAGTTCGATCGCACGTTCTTGTTGTTCGTCGATCAAGGGCAAGAGCGCTTCGGCCAGACGCGCGAGATTCCATTGGCCAATCGCCGGCTGGTTGCCGTACGCGTACCGACCCTGATGATCGATGGAACTGAACACGGTGGCGGGATCGAACGCATCCATGAACGCACACGGACCGAAGTCGATCGATTCTCCGCTGAGCGTCATGTTGTCGGTGTTCATCACGCCGTGGACGAAACCGACCAACATCCACTGCGCGATCAGCGAGGCCTGCGCCTTCGCAACCGCTCGGAGCAGCGCAAGTGCGGGTACGCCGTCGCGGGCTGCATCTGGGTAGTGACGAGCGAGCGTGTAGTCGGTGAGTCGTTCCAGCCCCGCACGGTCGTCCAACGCCGCGGCGTACTGGCACGTGCCAACCCTGAGATGACTCGCGGCGACGCGGGTGAGGACGGCCCCCGGCAGTGGTTGCTCGCGGCGGATGATCTCGCCGGTTGCGACGACGGCCAACGCTCGGGTCGTCGGAATGCCGAGCCCATGGAGGGCTTCGCCGATGACGTACTCGCGGATCATTGGGCCGACGGCCGCCTTGCCGTCGCCGCCGCGGGCGAACGGTGTGCGGCCAGAACCCTTCAGGTGCAGGTCGCGACGACATCCGTGAACGTCGAGCACTTCACCGAGCAGCAGCGCTCGGCCGTCGCCGAGACGCGGTGAGTAGCCACCGAACTGATGACCCGCGTACGCCTGGGCGACCGGCGCCGCGCCAGGCGGGATTTCGTTGCCCACCAACATGGCAATGCCGGCGGGCGACCGCAACCAGTCGATATCGATCCCTAGATCCAGCGCCAAAGGCTCGTTGAGCACCAGGAGCTCAGGATCAGGAGCTGTTGCGGGAGCCCAAGGCGTCGCGAGCCCGACGAACTCACGCGCGAACGTGTTGTCGAACGAGAGCGGTTGCGTTGGCGCCACAACCGCAGACTACGACGCAGACGGATTCGCACTCGTCGGTGCCGGTGCCGGTGCCCGTGCCGATCCGGACCGTTACGCGGCGGCGAACACACCCGTTCCGCCGGTGTTCGAGAACGAACACACACGCCATGTCGATCCTTCGCGTTCCATCGACGCCGTGATGTCGATTGAACCCTGTTCGAACTCGAGCACGTACTCGACTTCGGCCGTGCGTTCCGCAGGTGTGAGGTTGGTCCCGATCGAGTAACCCGTGAGGAGACCTGCTCGTGACTCGCTTCCGGCGAGTTCTTGCTTCAGACCACCCGCACTGATCTGATCGGCAAGGTCGGCGCACATGAGGTTGTGCGCGGCGCGCCAATCGTGCGATACCAACGCGTCGAGGTACACGCGCAGCGTCGGTTCGAGTCCGATGGGCGATGTGTCGACAACCGTTGAGCGCGGAACGCTGTCGGTATCCGCGGTCGATGTCGACGACGTCGCAACTGGTGCTTCGGCATCGTCGGCGACGATCCACCCGACAACGCCACCACCCAACGCGGCGAGCGCCAATGCAATCGCGATCATCCCCGTTCGTGAGCGTGGCTGCGGCGCGGACTCGATTGGCTTGCTTGCAGCCTCGGCACTGTCGTCGGCCGGTCCGTCCGCTGGTCCGTCGGCTGGCGTGTTGGTCATGTCGGTGTCGCCCTTCATCAGGGGAGGCACCGAAGACATGCCGCCGTCGGCCCGACGGTACTCGGGTGCCGACTGCGATCGGAGGGGCCGCGGGGAGCGATGACAGCCGTCGCGAGAACTTGTGGCGGTGATGCGGTTGCGCGCGTGGTGGCCCTACCATGCCCGCGTGGCCACTCGGCGCGTGCCGACGACGACGTCGAACTTCGGGGTTTCCAAGCGGGAGAACCACGACGCGTCGGGCTTCTACGCCCGTTTCGCGGTGCCGGAAACCAGCGACGACGACACGGTGCAACCCGCCACGGTGGTCGATGACATCGTCGTCGGGGATGCTCGCGCCATGACCGCCGTTGCCGACAACTCGGTCGCGCTCGTCGTCACGTCCCCGCCGTACTTCGCGGGGAAGTCCTACGAAGAGGCGCTGGGCGAAGGCGCGGTGCCCGCGAACTATCTCGAATATCTCCGGTTGCTCGAAGATGTCTTTGCTGAGTGTGTGCGCGTCCTCGAACCCGGTGGTCGCATTGCCGTCAACGTCGCGAATCTCGGCCGGAAGCCCTATCGATCGCTTTCGGCCGACGTCGTCACGATTCTCCAGGACCGTCTCCGATTGCTGCTGCGTGGCGAAATCGTGTGGGTGAAGGCGCGTGCGGCTTCGGGCAACTGCGCGTGGGGTTCGTTCCAACGACCGAGCAATCCGACGCTGCGCGACCTGAGCGAACGCGTGATCGTCGCGAGCAAGGGACGTTTCGATCGAGCAATCGATGGCAAGAAACGACAACGTCTCGGAATGCCGAGCGCGTCGTCGTTGACCCGCGACGAGTTCATGGAAGCCACCCTCGACGTGTGGGAGATCGCGCCCGAGAGCGCGAAGCGCATCGGTCACCCCGCACCGTTCCCGATCGATCTTCCCGAACGACTCATCCACCTGTACACGTTCGTCGACGACATCGTGCTCGATCCGTTCATGGGATCCGGCACCACGGCCATCGCTGCGGTGCGCACGGGGCGCCACTACGTCGGTTACGAACTCGACCCCGAGTTCGCGACGCTGGCGCGCGAGCGAATTGCGACCGAAAGCCAATCCGGCACCGACTTCACGCTGCCGGCGGCCAAACCGAACGTCGATGACCTCGATCCCCTTGCCGCGGTCGCCGCGCTCGGATCGACGGCGACCGACTGGGCGCGCGCAACCCTCGAAACCGCGTCGTTCGTCGATATCGAAGCCGACCCGAAAGTTGGTGGCGGCGTCAGTGTCGCGTTTCGGGCGACCGATGCTGCGGGCAAGGTCTGGTTGTTCGACGTGGCTGGGGGCTTCACCGCGCTCCGACCGGGTTTGGCGCGGGCCGAAGTGATCTGGCGAACGATCGCCAAGGCGGCCATCGTGCGCGAACTCGACCCCGACACACGCTTTGTCGTGTTGACCACCGAGCTACCGATTGGTCCGACCGGGGCACCACTGCTCCCGGTGGTCGGCCCGGGCAAACCGATCCACGCCGTGGTGGATCTGCGCGACGGACCGCTGGCGTTGCTCGAAGCCTGCGCCTGAAGCCGAACTCCCGGGGTCGCGTCCGGGGACCGCGGACGCGGTGGATCGCTAGCCTGCGCCAAGCGCGCAGGAAAGCACCTGGCGCATGGAGCCGAAGGGGCGAACCGTGGGATTTCTCGACAAGATGAAAAAGGGTCTCGACGTCGCGAAGGACAAAGCCGACGATCTGGCCGAACAGCATGGGGACAAGATCAAGTCAGGCATCGACAAGGCGGCCGACGTCGCGGGCAAGAAGTTGAAGGGCAAGTCGGGTCAGGTCGACAAGGTCGCCGACAAGGCCAAAGGCTTCGTCGACGACCTTGCCAAGCCCGAGGCCAACGACGCGAAGACCGCGTCGGCCAGCGATGACCCGGCTTCGGACGCAGACGCACCTGCCGCCGACCAGCACTAGGTGAGTTCGCCGACGCGCGCTCGGGGGTGGGTCCGACGGCTCGTCGGTTACATGGCACCGCACAAACGTCACGCGTTCGTGGCGTTCGGCGTCGCGATCGCAGGCACCGCGATTGCCTCGTTCACGCCGCTGGTGCAAAAGGTCATCGTCGACGACGTCATCGACGGCGGTTCTGAGCCATTAGCACCGTGGCTCACCTTGCTCGTCGTCTTCGGCGTTGCTCGCTTCGGGTTGGCGTTCGTTCGTCGTTATCGCGGTGGTCGCATCGCACTCGACGTCCAGCACGATCTACGAACTGCGATCTTTCGACAACTCCAGCGGCTCGACTTCGCCAAACACGACGAGATGCAGACGGGGCAGCTCGTGTCGCGGGCGAGCTCCGACATCGCGTTGATCCAAGGTCTGTTGCAGTTCATGCCGATCGGCATTGGCAACATCTTGATGTTCGTGATCTCGCTCGTGATCATGGTGTTTCTGTCACCGCTGCTGACGGTCGTGTTCTTGTGTGTCGGACCGGCAGTGTTGTTCACGGCGCTTCGCCTGCGCACCGCGGTGTTTCCCGCGAGCTGGGTCGCACAACAGCGAGCGGGTGAGGTTGCCGGCGTCGTCGAGGAGTCGGTCACCGGCGTTCGGGTCGTCAAGGGCTTCGGTCAAGAGCAACAACAGCTCGACCGGCTCGTCGACGCGAGCCGACGCCTGTTTGGCGCGAAGGTCCGCCTCGTCGATTATCAAGCGCGACTGCAACCGGCACTGCAGGTCATTCCGGCGTTCGGTCAGGTCGCAGTGTTGTTGCTCGGCGGCTGGTTGACGATCGACCGGCAGCTCTCGCTCGGATCGTTCCTGGCGTTTTCTACCTACATGCTGCGACTCGTTCCTCCGGTTCGCATGATGGCGGCGATCTTGACCGTTGGCCAACTCGCCCGGGCGGGTGCAGAGCGCATTTTCGATCTTCTCGACTCGACACCGCTGATTCTGGAGGCCGCCGACGCTCGACCGCTCGACGTTGGCGCGGGTCGTATCGAGTTCGACGCGGTGTCGTTCGGGTACTTGCGATCCGAACCGGTGTTGCGCGACTTCACGCTCACGATCGAGCCGGGTGAGACCGTGGCGCTTGTCGGCGCGTCGGGTTCGGGCAAGTCGACGGTCGCACTGTTGTTGCCGCGGTTCTACGACGTGCACGACGGTTCGGTTCGCATCGACGGTGCCGACGTGCGGAGCGTGACGATGCAGTCATTGCGGTCATCGATCGGAGTGGTGTTCGAGGACAGCTTCTTGTTCTCCGATTCGGTGCGTTCGAACATCGCGTTCGGCCGGCCAGATGCCACTGACGCAGAGGTCGAGCGCGCCGCCCGCGCGGCCGAGGCGCACGAGTTCATCGCCGCGCTCCCTGACGGCTACGACACCGTCGTCGGCGAACAGGGGCTCACGCTGTCCGGCGGTCAGCGTCAGCGGGTGGCGTTGGCGCGGGCGTTGATTTCCGACCCGAAGCTGTTGATTCTCGACGACGCAACGAGTTCGATCGACGCGAAGGTCGAAGAGGAGATTCACGCCACGCTCCAGCGGCTCTTGCCCGGCCGGTCGACGATCCTGATCGCGCACCGACGCTCGTCCCTCGATCTCGCCGACCGCATCGTCGTCGTCGACGAGGGCAGCGTGCTCGACGCCGGGACCTACGACGAACTCGCGAGCCGGTGTGACCAGTTCCGGCGTCTGATCTCCGGCCCGGGCGGCGACGCGGAGGGCATCGAAGTCGAGTCCGAACCAGCCGCGACGACCGCGGCGGGCGGCGTCGACGCCAGTGCACCGAACGTCGTGTCGTCCGACGGGATCACGCCCGCAGCGTGGCCCGAACTCGATGTCACCGCGGTGGGCGACGAACTCGTTCCGATGGCGACGCCCGCACCTGGCGCGAACCTGCGCCCGGGCGGACCACCCGGTGGGATGGCCGGTGGGATGTCGATGATGGCCGGCGGACTCGCGATGACCCCGGAGCTGATGGCCAAGATCGACGCGCTCCCATCGACCGTCGATATCCCTCGTGTCGATGAGGGATCCGAAGCGCAGGCGACGCCAGACTTCCGGTTCTTCCAGTTCATTCGTCCGTATCGCCTCCCGCTGGCAATCGGCCTCGGGTTGGTCAGCCTGGACGCGATTGCCACGCTGGCCGGCCCATCGCTGGTGCGCTTCGGCCTCGATCACGGAGTGAGCGACTCGTCGATGCGCGTCGTGTGGATCGCGGCGGTGGCGTTCATCTCCATCACACTCGTCGACTGGGTCATCATGTGGGGGCAGGCCCGCGTGCTCGGCCGTTCTTCCGAACGGTTGTTGCATGCGCTGCGCGTCAAGGTGTTCGCACAGCTGCAACGCCTCGGACTCGACTACTACGAGCGCGAGCTCGCAGGCCGCGTGATGACGAGGATGACGACCGACATCGACTCGTTGCAACAACTCCTGCAGACCGGCTTGGTCAGCGCCTTGGTGAACCTCGTGTCGTTCGTCGGGGTCGGTGTGGCCCTGGCCGTGATGAACCCCAAGCTCGCGCTCGTGACATCGATCGCGCTCCCGCCCCTTGTGCTGGCCACCAACTGGTTCCGACGCCGTTCGTCGGCCGCCTACGAAGTTGCACGCGAGCGCATCGCCACGGTGAACGCGAACCTGCAGGAAGGTCTTTCGGGCGTCCGCGTGTCGCAGGCGTTCGCGCAGGAGGGCCGCAGCGTGCGCGAGTTCGAATCGGTGTCGCGCGACTACCTCGACGCCCGGCTCGGCGCCCAACGGCTCGTGGCGGTCTACTTTCCGTTCGTCGAGTTCCTGGCCGAACTCACCGGCGCGCTCGTGATCGGCGCCGCATCGGTCTTCGTTGCCGACGGGTCACTGACAGTGGGTGAGCTGATCGCGTTCTTGTTGTATCTCGATCTCTTCTTCTCACCGATCCAGCAACTGTCACAGGTGTTCGACAGCTACCAGCAGGCGCGCGTCTCGCTCGGTCGCATCGGGACCTTGCTGGCCACCGAAACCTCGGTGCCCGTGCCAGACGCGGCCACCGCGGTGCGCCCCGATCGATTGCGCGGCGCGATCGAGTTCGACGGGGTGCGGTTCCGGTACCCGCATACCGTCGTCGATGCCTTGCGTTCCGCGACGCTGCGCATCGAGCCCGGCGAACGCGTCGCCCTGGTCGGCCAGACCGGGGCCGGCAAGTCGACGATTCTCAAGCTCGTGGCGCGCTTCTACGATGTCAGTGCCGGTGCGGTGCGCGTCGATGGCGTCGACCTGCGCCAGTACGACCCCGTGGCGTACCACGCGCAACTCGGCGTCGTGCCGCAAGAAGCGTTCTTGTTCGCGGGCACGCTGCGCGACAACATTGCGTACGGTCGGCGGGACGCATCCGATGCCGAGGTCGAAGCGGCCGCGCGTGCCGTGGGAGCGCACGAGTTCATCGCCCGGCTTCCCTACGGCTATCGAACTCCGGTGAGCGAACGCGGCCGCTCGCTGTCTGCCGGCCAGCGTCAACTGATTGCGTTGGCGCGGGCCCACCTCGTCGACCCTGCGATCCTGTTGCTCGACGAAGCAACTTCAAACCTCGATTTGGCGACCGAGGCCGCCGTCAACGCTGCGATGCACAGCGCCGCGATGGGTCGGACCACAATCTTGGTCGCGCACCGCCTGCAGACGGCACGGCTCGCGGATCGCATCCTGGTCGTGCACGACGGCCTCGTGGTGGAAGAAGGCACCCACGACACGTTGCTCGCGCGGGGCGGCTCGTACGCGCGCCTGTGGGAAGCGAGCGAGTCGACCGCTGCCTGAACGTCCGCTCGCGGCTGCGCTGGCGCGACTGCCGGTCCGTGTCAGTCCGGGAACAACAACCGCGCGCTCAGGTGGCCGACGGCGGCACCGATGCATTGCATCGCGATGAACGTCGGTGCGTCGGCGGGGCTGATGCCGCTGAAGGTGTCGGTGATCGTGCGACCGATGGTGACGGCGGGGTTCGCGAACGAAGTTGATGACGTGAAGAAGTAGGCCGCGCCGATGTAGGCCGCGACGCACGTCGGGATCAGCGCGCCGCGATGTGTACGAAGCAGCGCGTGGATCACGAACAGGAGGCCCGCAGTCGCGACCACCTCGCTGAGGTATTCGGGCGCGCTGTCCCGGGCGTGGTTCGACAACTCCATCGCCGGGTAGTCGAACATCAAGTTGGCGATGACCGCACCGCCGAGCGCCCCCGTGGTTTGCGCTGCGATCCGGGCAATCGTTTCTCCCCACCCGAACGCCCCGTCGAAGCGAGCCGCCAACGTGACAACCGGGTTGAACTGCGCTCCGGACACGGGGCCGAACACGGTGATGAGTACGTACAGCGCGAACACGGTTGCCAGCGCGTTCACCAACAAGGCGACTCCCGCATTCCCTGCGGCGAGATTCTCACCCATGATCCCCGAGCCGACGACGACGCAAACGAGCGCGGCAGTACCGAGCAACTCGCTGAGCAACCGAGGCAACAGGTGCTCGGCAGCTGTAGTCGCGCGGTCGGACATCGGCTCCCCAGGATCTGACGCGAGGCGGCATCATATCGACGGGTATCGATTGACAGGACGACCGGGAGGGGAATGCCAGCGTCCTCAGTTCGCGCCGAGAAACGCAGCCCGCAGTCGCGCGGCCGCAACTTCGAGTTCGTCGGTGGTGAGTGTGGCGAACGAAAGCCGAAGTTGGTGCGAGCGCTCGATCTCGACCCCGAACGCGCGTCCGGGCACGTACGCGACTCCGGCGGAAATCGCCGGTTCGAACATCGCGCTCGTGTCATCGGTCGCGGTACCCCACAAGAACATCCCACCGGTTGGCGCTCGCGTGGCGAACAACCCGTCGAGCGCGGCGTGCAAGGCGTGGCCTTTTGCGGCGTAGACGGCCCGCAGCGTTGCGAGGTGGCCAGCCATGAACGTGTCGTCACGCAAGACGTCGAGCGCGACGAGTTGGTCGAGCCCTGACGTGTGCAGATCGACCGACTGTTTCGCGAGCACGAGCGTGCGGTGCAGCCACGCGGGTGCGCGCAGCCATCCCACGCGCAATCCGGGGGCCAGTACCTTCGACGCCGACGACAACGTCACCGTGTGGTCGGGCGCGAGTGCACCGATCGGATCATGACGTCGACCCTCGAAGTCGATCGCGACGTAGGGATCGTCCTCGACCACCACGAATCCGAACCGTCGGGCCAATGCCGCGAGTTCGATGCGACGGCGAGGGTGCAGCGTTGCGCCGGTGGGGTTCTGAAAGTGCGGGACCGTATAGACGAGACGGGGTCGGAGCCCACCGTGCAACCGCGACGCGAGGCGATCGACATCGAGACCATCGACGTCGACCGGGACGCCGACCAACTGGGCTCCCGCGGCGACGAAGACCTGACGCGCACCGAGATACACGGGATCTTCGACGACGACCGTGTCGCCCGCGTCGACCAGACAACGGGCGATCAGGTCGAGTCCCTGCTGTGACCCAGTGGTGACGATGTACTCGTCGACCGGCCCGAGCGCGGCGTGCACCAACGAACCGGCGGCCACCCATTCGCGGAACGCCTCGAGACCTTCGGTGGGTCCGTACTGCAACGCAGCCGACCCGTAACGACCTGTGGTCGCAGTCGCGCGTGCCGCGGCGACGGCGAGGCGATCGACCGGGAACATCGACCCATCGGGCAAACCGCCGGCGAGCGACAGCACCTCGGGGCGTTCGGCGAGCTGGAGGAGATCACGAATGGCCGATGCGACGAACCGATCGGTGCGGGCGGCGAGCCGTGGCAGGGAATCAGTGTGCATCGAATCATTCGAGCCGAGTTCGGACGGGCCGTGAAGAGGCGTGGCGATGGTGGGACCGCTGCCACCAGGGAAACCCCGCACCGACGCGCGCTCGCGCAGCACAATGGGTGTCGTGCGCACCCGAGCCGACCTCGCCGAGTTCTTGAAGGCTCGCCGTGCCGCGCTGCGCCCCTCCGACGTCGGGCTCCCCGACGGCGTGCGCCGTCGCACCGCAGGTCTTCGCCGCGAGGAGGTCGCGATGATCGCCGGTGTGTCGGTGAGTTGGTACACATGGCTCGAGCAGGGTCGGCCGATCAACGCCAGCCTCGATGTGCTCGAAGCGCTCGCCCGAGCCCTCCGGCTCGACCCCGTCGAGCACGATCATCTGCTCGAGCTCGCGGGCCACCCGCTGCGTCGCCCCATCGAACCGGGACGCGATCGTGCACCGAGTGCGATCGTTCGCCTCCTGCACGTCGTCGAACCAGCACCGGCCTACGCGCTCGGACCTCGGTGGGACATGTTGGCGTGGAATCGGCCGTTCGCGAAGTTGTTCCCCGCCATCGAGACGCTGCCCGTCGAAGAACGCAACCTCGTCTGGATCCTCTTTGCGAACGAGAGCGCGCGCCGACTCAAAGGTGAGTGGGAGAGCGAAGCGCGTCACACGCTGTCGCAGTTTCGCGCCGAAACAGTGCCGCTACGCGAAGACCCGGCAGTCGCCGGATTGGTCGAGCGCCTCCTCGAAGTGAGTACCGAGTTCCGCGAGTGGTGGCCGCGTCACGATGTCACCGGCTTCAAGGCGCACCGCCGGGTGTTCCACCATCCGGTTGCCGGTCGGCTCGAGTTCCAAACCCAGCAGTTGGTTTCGGCCGGCGAACCCGACGTGCGCATCGTGGTGCATCTGCCGATCGACAATGACGACTCCGCCGGACGGCTTGCCGCTGTCGAGTAGCCGACCGATCAGCGGAGGATGCCAGACGCGAGGACGGCGACCACCGGGAACGTCGCGAGACCATCGGCGCCGACGTAGGGAGCGACGATCGCGTCGTAGGTCGCGCGCAGTCGCTCCCGAACTTCTGGCGACTGGCGCGAGACGAGCCCACCGGTTCGGGGGGTCGACGCGACGACAGTGTCCCACCACTGCGTCGAGTCGACGGTGAACGTCCAGTCGATCTCGCAGACCGTCACGTCCGAGAACCCGCCGGCGCGCAGCAGATGTTCGAACCGACCGTGGTCGGCGTACTCGGTGGAGAGCGGGCCTTCGGGAATGTCGTTGGGAGGTGCGACCGAAGCGCGGGCGAGCGCGTCGGGGAATACGCCGAGGACGCGATTGCGATCGCCGACCCCCCACGCCGTGAACGCGACGCGTCCGCCCGGTTCGAGCACGCGGGCGGCCTCGGCTGCGAGTCGGTTGGGGTGGCCGAGGTGCAGGACGACGAAGTTGCCGACGACTGCGTCGAACGACGAGTTGGCGCACGGCAGCTCCTCGGCCGAACCCTCGCGGAAATCCGCGTCAGGGACCCTCCCGCGCGCGATGTCGAGCATCTGTGGCGAGATGTCGACTCCGGTCACGGCGCATCCACGCGTCGCCGCGTGCTCGGCGACCAGGCCAGGGCCGGTTCCGACGTCGAGCAAGCGCATGCCCTGCCGCGCGTCGACTGCGTCGAGCAAGGCGCTCACAGTGTGCGCGGTGAGGCGCGTGAGCCCCTGGTCGTACGACGCCGCCCGGGGCGAACTCCACATCTCTCGTTCGTACTCGTTGAATGCGTCGTAGGTGCTCATCGGCGTCTCCGTGCGCGAATCAGAACGTCGTCGTGCCGGTCGCGTGCGCTGCGGTCCATTCGAGCAGATCGTCGAGTGCCCACGCGTTGACGATCGATTCGAGTGGAACGTCGCACTCGACCGCACGGTCGCAGCCGAACGGCTGCCAATCGAGTTGATCGACCGCGTGTGCGTCGGTATCGATCGCGACCTTGACGTCGAGTTCGACGATGCGTCGCAACATGCGTCGCGGCGGATCGAGGCGTTCGGGTCGACAGTTGATTTCGATTGCCTTGTCGAACTTCTTCGCGCACATGAAGATGAGGTCGCTGTCGAACTCGCTTTCGGGTCGGCCGCGCCCGGTCACCATGCGGTTGGTGCAGTGTCCGAGGATGTCCATGTGCGGATTGGCGAGCGCGGCAAGGAGGCGATCGGTCATCGCCGAGCGTTCCATGGCGAGCTTCGAGTGCACGCTCGCGACGACGATGTCGACTTGCGCCAGGAGATCGTCTTCGTGGTCGAGCGAGCCGTCGTCGTTGATGTCGACCTCGACCCCGGTGAGGATCCGAAAGGGCGCGAGGTCGCGATTCAGCGACTCGATCAGTTCGAGTTGGGCACGGAGCCGCTCGGGCTCGAGTCCGTGGGCGATCCGCAGTCGTGGCGAATGATCGGTGAGCGCGATGTAGTCGTGGCCGATCGCGTGCGCTTTGTGCGCCATGTCGACCGGTGTGTCGCCGCCGTCGGACCAGTCGGAGTGGAGATGGAGGTCGCCCTTGAGCTTGGCCCGCAGCGCCCGGCCCTCATCGGTGCCGGGGTTCTCGAACACGCCCCGGAGCCGCTGGAGGTAGGCAGGAACCTGATCGGTGAGCGCCTCGGCAACGACCTTGGCCGACGAATCGCCGACCCCGGGGATCTCTGCCAGCCGACCGAGCTCCGCCAGCCGTTCGAGTTCGCCGATCGGGATGTCCTTGATGGCCTTCGCCGCGCTGCGGAACGCCCGGACCTTGAAGTAGGGCTCGCGTGTGCGTTCGAGTAGCGACGCGATCTCGTTGAGCGCCTCTCCTGGATCCACCTGCCGACGGTACCCAATGCAGAAGAGAGATTCGAGGCGACGCTCGTATACTCCTCGATTCCGGGAGGGCTGACCGAGTGGCCGAAGGTGCTCGCCTGCTAAGCGAGTAGGGGGTGATAAACCCCCTCGAGGGTTCAAATCCCTCGCCCTCCGCAAGATGAACGATGCCGAGTCCGCCGCGCTGGTTGCCGAAATGTCGGCGCTTGGCGCGGCGACGCTCGGTGAGTCGGGTGGACAGCCGATGGCGGCGCGCGTCAGCGCCGTGTGGGCGGGCGCGAAGGTCTGCGGACCGGCGTTCTGCGCCCGCAACACGCCCGGCGACAATCTGGCAATCCACGTTGCCGCCGCGCATGCGCCCCGGGGTTCGGTGATCGTTGCGTCGGTCGGAGACGTGGCCGAACTCGGGTACTGGGGCGAGGTCCTCACCACCGCCGCCCAGGCTCGGGGGGTGGTCGGCTTGGTGATCGACGGTGGCGTTCGCGACGTCGACGCCCTCGCGGCGCACCGGTTCGGGGTGTTCGCAACGGTGGTTGCGCTGCGGGGCGCAACGAAAGACGAAGCTGGCGAGGTCGCCGGTACGGTCCGCGTGGGTGATGTCGCGGTGGTGACGGGCGACTGGGTGGTCGGCGACGCCGACGGTGTAACTGTGATTCGGGCCGAGGAACTCGAAGCGGTTTTGGCCGCGGGTCGGGCGCGAGCGGCGAAGGAGTCGGCGATGTTCGATGCCCTCCGATCCGGCGCCACCACCCTCAGCCTCCTCGACCTGGACCCGACAAAGGTCGTGGTCTCCCGGGTTGGCGGCACCTAGACAAACGCTCGATCCGGACCGCACCGGTTTGGTCGCTCAGATGTGGACGGGGTGCAGCGGCGGTTTGCCGGCGAGAACGGCGGCCACGTTGTCGGCCGCGATCGTCGCCATGCGTAGCCGGGTTGCCCGGGAACCGCTCCCGATGTGGGGCAACAGGACCGCCCGAGGCGCGCTCAGCAGCCTGGGATGCACCTCAGGTTCGCGTTCGAACACGTCGATCCCCGCCGCGAACAACCGGCCCGAGTGCAGGGCCTCGGCCAGCGCGGCTTCGTCGACCACCGGTCCCCTCGCGGTGTTGACCAGCACGGCATGCGGTGCCATCAGCGCGAGCCGACGCGCGTCGATCAGGTGTGTCGTCTCCGCGTTCAGCGGCGTGTGCAGGGACACGATGTCGCAGCGACCGAGGAGTTCGTCGAGGTCGGCGACATATCCCGGTTCGCCCGTGGCGCGGCGGGAGTGGTGCAGCACCGTCATCGAGAACCCCGCGGCTCGCCTCGCGACGGCCCGACCAATCCGGCCGTAGCCGACGATGCCGAGCGTCGCACCGTGCACGTCGAGGCCGAGGTATTGGTTGATGCCCCAACCCGGCCAGCGGTTGGCGCGCAGGTCGGCTTCGGCGTCGTGCGCGAGTCGACACGCGGCGAGGATCAACAGAAATGCGGTGTCGGCGGTCGTTTCGTCGAGCACGCCTGGAGTGTTCGTGACGTGGATCCCCACGCGCGACGCGGCCGCAACGTCGATGTTGTTGTAGCCGACCGCCACGTTGGCGACCACCTGGAGACGTCCGGCAGCACCGGCTTCGAGCAGGGACGCGTCGATCGTGTCGGTCAACAACGAGACGATCGCGTCGACCTCGCCTGCCATGGCCAGCATTTCGGCGCTGGAGTAAGGGACATCGTCGGGTTTCGGTGCAACGAGGTCGTGACCGGCGAGTGGCGCCAACCCGCCTGCCGGGAGTTGGCGGGTGACGAGGACGCGACCCACGAGGCGCGGTCAGTGCTCGGAGTAGTTGACGGGGCCGGCACCGGACACGCCGACCGCGAAACAGAAGCAGTGAATCGGAGCGTGGTCGCTCACCGGCCGCAACGAGTGCACGGCGTTCGGCGGGATGTGCACGAGATCACCCTGTCGAATCTCGCGGGTTTCGCCCTCGATCTCCATGATGCCGCGACCCGACGTGACGTAATAGAACTCGTGCGTCGGGTGATGGTGCGGATCGACGAATCCGCCGCCGGCCACCTCGAACTCACTGACCAGTTCGAGGTGCCCTCCCTGCGTGATGTCGAACATCTCGCGTGGGTTGACGAGCCACCACACGGGCACCGTCCCGTTGTGCTCGACGACGGGTTCGACGTCTTCGATTGATCGAACGTCCACCGGTGCCTCCTGACTCGAATCCGTACACTGACGGCTGTGGCAGCCTACAAACTGCGCTTGCGACTCGAGCCGCTCACGTCCGAGTCGTTCGCGTCGTTCGGCAGCATTCCGAGCGACGAGGGAACCGAGGGCGCTGGCGCCGAGCTCGAGTTCTTGTGGAACGACGGTCGCGTCAACTTCATCAGGCACACCAACGACGAACTGCGGTTTGCCGACGACGGCGCGGCGCTCTGCGAGCTGTTGAATCGGCACGATACGCACACCCAGACGCTGATGGCCTACGACACCGACGGCTATGTGGTCGTCGCGCCGGCGGCACTCGACTTCTCACAGCGTGAGCACTTCGACGAGCTTCGAGCGTTTCGGTTGCCGCGTCACGCCGTCGTGCACCTGACTCGTGGTACCTGGCATTGGGGCCCGTATCCCATCGTTGCGGATTCGATTCGCATCTTCAACATCCAAGGGTCGGGATACGTGAACGACAACGGCATCGCGTGGCTCGCCCGCGATCTCGATGTCCGAGTCGAGGTGGAACGTGACTGAGATTGATCGGCGCGAATACGACGGCGTGGGTGTGTTCGTCACCGGCGCCGCATCCGGTATTGGCGCGGCCGTGGCGCGGCGATTCGCATCCGCAGGCGCGAAGGTCGCAGTGGTCGACCGCGACGCCGACGGCGCAACCCGACTTGCCGAGGAAGTCGGCGGCGTCGCGATTGTTGCCAACGTCGCTGACGCGTCGGCCGTCGACGCCGCAGTCGCAACGGCGATCGAAACGCTCGGCGGCCTCGCCGTTGTGGTGAACAACGCCGGGGTTGGTGACCTCCGACCGCTCCACCTGCTCGACGACAAGACGTTCCGACGGCTCGTCGACGTGAATTTCTCGGCGGTGTTCTACGCGATGCGTGCGGTCGTGCCCCATCTTCTCGAACGAGGTGGCGGAACGATCGTCAACGTCGCGAGTCAGTCGGGGATCGGACCGACCCGCAACGAAGCCGTCTACTCGGCGGCGAAAGCCGCGACGATCGCCCTGACCAAGAGCGGTGCGCTCGAGTACGGCCCGTCGATCCGGGTCAACTGTGTCGCACCGGGCTTTGTTGCCACGCCGTTGACTGGTTTGTTCCAGGCCGAGCCCGAAACGTTCGAGCCGATTCGATCGAGCACGCCGCTGCAACGGATGGGTACCGCCGACGAGATCGCCGAGATCGTGGCGTTCCTCGCGTCCGAACGATCGAGCTTCATCACCGGCCAGACGATCGTCGCCGACGGCGGTAACTCGCTTCCCCAAGCCGGCACCGACCCCACCCTCGCGGGCCTCTGGTCGAGGTTTTCTGGTGACTGAAAGCTTCGCGGCAACGTTGACGAGTTATTGAGCGTCGCCGTACGGTGGACGAAGAGTCGCAATCGGCGCGGCTGCTGGTAGGGGATTCGGGCATGAGTGTTCGGCGCAAGCGATCGCAGCAGTGGTTTGGCATGGCAGTTGTTGCGGCGAGCCTCGGGCTCGCGCCGTCGGTCGGAGTCGCGTCCCCGACTCAGAAGTCGTTGTTTCAGCCTTCGCCAAGACCCGAATTGTTGGAGCAGTCGATCGGGATCGGTGCGCAGCCCCAGGCGCGAGGACTCACGAAGTTCATTCCGTGTCTCGAGTACGAGTTCGAAGACCCTGCTCGGGACACGACGAGCACGATCGACATCGTGAAGTACAGCTTGCGTCTCGATTGTCGGCAGCAGGTATACGAGATCAGGTTTCGAGCGGGAAGTTCGTTCCGAGACTCCCGGTTGGGTTACGCGTCGATCGCTTTTGATCGTGACCTCAACAAGACCAACAACTGCGGTGGAGTCGATCGCGAGGTCGCCGTCACCTATTCGTCGTCACGTCGCGGGTTGATTGCCGGAATCATTCGTTATGGCGGGTCGTGTTCTCGGGCAACTGTGTCGCCGGTACTTCGGCTCACACGCTTGAGTCCGAGCCGTGAGGTCGCGATGGTGTTTTCGGCGTCGGAACTCCCGAGGGCCAACTTCGATTGGTTCGCGTATGCATCGAACGACCCCGACGCGTCTGGTCGTCGCTGGGATGCGCTCCCGAATCGCGGGTACCACGACGCACGGTCGACGAACCTTCCGGTCCTCGAACCGGAGTCGTCGCTATTCCCCCTCAACTCAGCGGTCGACGGGATCGTTCCGGGTCACTTCGTCGAAGGCTCCGATAGCGAGGAAGTGCTCTTCTACAACAAGGAAGCGCCGGACTGGTTTTCGGAACAAGGCGCGGTGCGTCTGGTCGGTTACGACCAAGTCGTGGCGGGTGATTTCGATGGTGACGGTAACGACGAGGTGCTCGGCTACACACGCGGCGACGGCCCCGATCACATCTATTGGCAAGGGTTCGCGGTCGATGCCCGCCAGCGGATCAATCTCGACGGTACCTATCGAGTTGCGGTTGGCGACTTCAACGGTTCCGGCGAAGACGACATTGCGCTGATCGGCGATGGGCCCGACGCGATCTTGTACGGGAGCGTGTTTCGGATCTTCGGAATTGGTGCGGCCGAAATCGCGGATGCGGACGAGAGAGTCACGGTCGGCGACTTCGACGGTGACGGTCATGATGACGTCATTGCCTGGCAGTCAGGTCCGCGGACAGTCGAACTCGTTCGAGGGGCGACGAATGGGATGTTGCCCTTGGTCGCCGTGCAGATCGGCGGTCCGTTCCGCAAAGCAGCCGCCGGGGACTTCAACGGGGATCACATCGACGACGTGTTCTTCACAGACGGGGGGTCGGGTCGCGATGAAATCTGGTTCGGAAAGGCGAGTTCGCCGTATTTCCGCCGGCTTGGCGCGGCCCGCGTCGACATGATGGTGAGCCACGCTGTCGCTGGTGACTTCAACGGCGACGGGAGCGATGACCTCTTCATGGCAGGGCCTGAGGGCGGGTATTCGATCACCTATTTCGGGCCGACACTGAAACCGACGCTCGGCCAGTTCGAGTTTCCGACGGCGACGATTGGTGAGCCGTATTCGTTCGTCATTCCGATGAGCGGAGCGCATCCGCCGCTGCGGATCTCGATCGCCCCCAGGGTGCCTGGCCTCCTTCTCGACAGCGCGACGGGTGTGTTGGCCGGTGCGGCAACTGGACCCGCTGGAACTCTGCTGACGAAGATCACCGTCGCTGACGCCTTCGGCAATCGGCTCGTGCTCAAGAAAACGATTGTCGTGGCGTAGTCGCGTCGTCGCGGCCGACTCGACCTCATCCGATCACAACGTCGAGGTCGGCCGATGTACTCGGCGGTGATGTGCGCCACGGGCGGGTGACTCGCCGTACGTCGTCGCCGACGTAGCGCAGGCTGAGGATCCGCCGAGTCGAACGAGCGCCGGGCGCGCCGTGCACCGTGAGAAAATGGAACGCAATCGCGTCACCGGGTTCAAGCGCGTACCGAACGATGCGGTCATCATTGAGCGAGTAGTCGGGGATCTCCGCGAGGCTGCCCTCGGGAAACCACCTCGCCTCGCGGTCGAGGAATGTGCGGGGCATTAGCCACGGCCCGAGATGTGTGCCGCGAACGCACTCGAGTGACGTCTCGATCGGAACAGGATCGAGCGCGATCCACAAGCTCACGCATTGCGATCCGTCGACGTCGTAGTAGGGCTGGTCTTGATGCCATGGTGTGCGTCGCGTACTCCCAGCTGCTTTCACGAGTATGTGATCGTGATGGAGTCGAGCGGTGCGTGAGGCCATGAGCGCGGCCGCGACCAGCCCGATCCGAGGATCGAGCGCGATCGCGGCGATGTCGGGCACGTCGCCGACCCGACGGAAGTCTTCGACGAAGGCGGGTTCGTCCGGCAGGCTTGCCGTGATTGCCAGCGGTCCGGGATTCGTCACGATCGTGTCGACGCCGCGGCGGGCAAGCTCGAGGGCGGCGGGATCGAGCAGGCCGCGCACGAGCGCGACGCCGTCGCGGGCGAACTCGAGTGAGGTATCGCGGATCGTCACACTGCCGATTCTGTCGTCCCGACGCCGAAACGCGACGCTTGCCCAACTGACGACCTTGCTCCCTGATGGATCGTTCTTGTTACGGTGCACGAAGGCACCCGAGCGCGCGACTCGTCCGTTCGGTGGAGGTCGAGGGGAGCGATGGATGCGGCTGAGCGGGCGATTTCTCGTCGCGGTGATGATGCTGTTGGGAGCCGCTACTCCACTGCCGTGGGTGGACGACGCGTCCGCCGCCCCGGTCCAGGAACCGTTCGCCGTCGACGAGTTGCTGCCGACGACGCCGTCGATCGGCGGACAGCGGCGGCTATCCAACCCTGCGTGCTACCAGTACACCTACGCGGATCGAGCGTCCGATACGCGCAGCGCTCTCGATTTCACGAAGTACACGGTGAGTTTCGATTGCACACGAGACGAGTGGGAGTTCGATTCACGACCCGATCGGGATTTCGGTTCGACCAGATCGGATACCTCTCGCTCGTCATCGACGTGGACTTGCGGTCGCGTAACAACTGTGCGGGCACCGACCGCGAGATCGCGGTTGCCTGGGACCCTGAAGCGCGTCGCGTCGTGAGCGGGGCGATCCACTACTTCGGCTCGTGTCGCGAAGGACTCGTTTTGCCGGTTCGTGAGGTGGAGCACCGAAACGGCAGTCGCGAGATCGCGTTGCGATTCTCGTCGAAGGTGCTCGAAAACGGACCTACCGACAAGACCACCGAGTCGTTCAACTGGTTCGCGATTGGCACGAGCGACCCTGACGCGACGGGATCCCTGTGGGATCCGATGCCGAACCGCGGGTATCACGAAGCGCGTGCTACGTCGATGCCCGGTTTCACCACCGGCGGCCGGATCCCCGGCGGCACTGTGATCGATCCAACCGCAGTTGCCGCTGGTGACCTGTGGGAAGACCTGACCGACGACATCGCGATCTACCGCCGTACGAGCGCCGATGTGATCTTCCGCACCATCGCGAAGTCAGGCGCCGCGGCGGCCGCTCTCCCGGGCCTCGGCGCGCACCGCGCTGTCCTCGCTGGCGACTTCGACGGCGCCGAGGCCGACGACCTGCTGTTCTACGAACCGGGTACGGGCGCTGACGTGGTCCGTTGGTACGGCGACGGCGTTGCGACGACCGAACCGATCACGATCGACGGTAGCTACCGAATTGCGGCGGGGGATTTCGACGGCGACGACCGTGACGATGTCCTCTTGCACCGCCCTGGCACCGGTACCGACCGAGTTCTGTTCGGGCGTTCCGACCGGACCTTCGACCTCGTTGCGGCTGACTTCGACGACGACGGAAGCCCGGTGGTCGGCGACTTCAACGGGGATGGCCGTGCGGACATCGCTTTCTGGAAGGCGCAACGTCGTTCGGTCACCGTGGCCCGAGGTCAGTCGAATCGCACCTTCCTGTCATCGACGAACTCGATCGGAGGTGCGTATCGACTCGCTGCGTCTGGCGACTTCAACGCCGACGGACGATCCGACATTGTGTTCGTCGACGGCGGAACTGGGAAGGACGCTCAGTGGTACGGCAAGGCCTCGTCGCCGTGGTTTGTCCTCGGTGGTCCGATCTCGGTACACGAAAACGTCTCCCACCTCCTGGCCGGTGACTTCAACGGCGACGGAGGTGACGATCTCTGGATGGATCTCATCGGTCGACACGAAGGCCGGATATATCACGGTGCGCGACCCACCGTGACGGTTGACGCATCGACGTTTCCCTCAGGCCAGATCGGCGAGCCCTATTCGCACACCGTGACGGCGTCGGGGATTCGCGGCCCCTACACCTTCGCGAAGCTTGCGGGACCGGCATGGCTCACGGTCGACGCCGCGACCGGCGCGATCAGCGGCACACCCGATTCGACAACCGTTGGTGCCATCTCGATTCGTGCCCGCGATCGGTTCGGCAACACGGCTTCGCGAACATTTGCTTCGTTCGCGGTGTCGCGGCTCGACGAAATCACGATGCCATTCTCAGGATTCGGGGCGATCTGGACGGATCCGGTGTTCGATCGGACTTACGTCACTGGCGGACTCGGAAACGACGACCTACTCGTGCTCGACGAGGCCGGCGCGATCGAACAGCACATCTCGGGACTGGCGGGCGCGGCGGCGTTAGGGCACGATGCCGACTCGTTGTTCGTCGCTGCACCGGCTTCGAACCTGATTGTTGATCTGGATCGCGACACGCTGGCGCTCCAAGGCGCGATTCCGACGGGTGCAGGGCGGTCGCCGACGAGTGTCGCAGGAGCCGGGGACGACGTTTGGTTCGGGTACTCCGAGGCGCCGTTGGGAGTCGTCGCCCGATACGACACCGACACCGCGACGGTCAGCGAGGTTGCGCTCCCGGCTGATCAATATGGCTGGGCGCCCTCGACCCGATTGTCGGTCGTCGCAAACTCCGATGCCGACGTGAATCGCTTGTGGGTTTTCACGGCTGGTTCTGATTGCCGGATCGCTGATTTCGTCCTGTCGACCGGATCTCCGGTGCAGGCGGGGGTCGTCGGTGTCCTGTCGTTCTACCGTGATTGTGACGATGTGCGGGCGATCGCGTCGGGTGAGCTGCTCGCGGCGCACGGGTCCTCGTTCGGCCCAGCGGGACCGCGCTACATCCGCACCATGCAGCCTGGATTGGCGTCGTCGGACACCATCGACGTCGGAATGGGCGTCTACGGCGTCGACCACACCACTACGAACGGCGGCGTTCTTGCATTCATAGGCCCGGGAGTGATCGGCCGTCGCTTCGAGCTCTTTGACCTGACCGAGAAGTTCACGACATCTCGGGCGCTGCAGCGAGGCGGCGTCGCGATCTCCGCGGATGGTGCGACGATCCTCGCCATTGGTCAGTCGGGCGAAGGCTGGCACGTCGTGTTCTTGCCGTCCTCCTGAACGCCCGGATCACGATTTCAACCGGAGGCTCCCTAGCGAGCCCGTGTACCCTGAGCATACCTGCGCTCGTAGCTCAATGGAGAGAGCATCGGACTAC
>SXGT01743988.1_pt1 | contig 41653 bp, 20 predicted proteins | sample 3176221 | NCBI WGS metagenome assembly SXGT01 (sample SAMN11356862, study PRJNA531348) | freshwater metagenome | isolation source: freshwater sample F1-120 | place: China: Fuxian Lake, Yuxi | collected 2017-12-25
ATCTTCTCCGCCCAGGTTCAAGTGGATCTTGTTATCCTCGCCAAGAGCGCAGTACCGCGGGATGGACACCTTTGATTCACCCTGAAAAATGTGGGGCTCGTCAGTGACTTTCTTCAGTCCCGGAACTCCCAGAGACCACTGTGCCCCAGGACCTGGCAGCGCCTTGCCGTCCACCGCGACGAGTGGCGCCTTCACTCCCATAATTCCCGCAGGCCAGTCCACAGGGGAATTCGCCTCATAGACCTTCTGGGTGCCAGCTACCTTCTGCCAGCCGGTGATCTTGTACTTGGGGCAGGTAATGAACACCGGGTCATCCCCGAAGGCCTGAAAGGTGATCGGCTTGCCCGGGGTGCCGGAGTTCTTGGGAGAAAGCGTCTCTTGATAGACTCCTGCCTTGATGTAAACCGTGTCCCCCGCCACAGCCACCGCCGCCGCCTTCGACAAAGTCAGCCAGGGTTGAGCCAGAGTCCCGGGGTTGGTGTCGGCCGCCCCCGGCTGTTTCTGCGACACGTAGTAGGTCTCCGCTCGCGCTCCATGTCCCATCGCCAGGAACATCACCACAACACTCAAGCCCGGGATACAACGTCGGGGATTCATGTTCATGCCAATCCTTTCATGTGATGCTCATCCTCCGCTTTTCGTGAAACACCCTGCTAAAAGTGTGCATTCCCCAGCGCACGAAGAATGCACATTCCTCTGCTCACAACAGCTTCAGTTTGCCTCGAAGACTCCGTGCAGTAGAGATGCGAGCAATCTTGGAGGGGAAAGTCCACCGTTTTCTTGACACTCCCTGTACTCCTCGCGGGAGAGGAAGCCCCCCCCGCACCGGCCGCCTCCGACGTCGATGGCGGGTGAGCCTGGGTCCGGATGTCCCAATCACGGCCGCGAGGCTCCGAACTTACCACTAACGATCCAGGACCCTTCGAGCCCTCGGCGGATAGCCAACCTCCCCGAAGATTGCGGGCTGTCCGGTAGTCTCTTTTAGGTTCCGCCGGACCCGATTCGCGCATTCCGTCCCTGCGCAATGCCTTGACGGCCATCCTTTGCTGAAACTTATTGATTCGGGGCAAGCCGTGGATTAAAAATCCTGCTGGATCGTGGGCCAATTGGATCTTGGTGGGTCGTGCGAGGAGTTTTCAAGTTCCGCTTTTTCTTGAGCCACGGCGCCATCGTTCCCCCCGTAAGGGGATGGACGGCCTGTTTCTTGGTAACCCACCTGTCTGTTCCATGGGGAGATAGCACACATGAAACGATTTCAATCTTCCGCAGCTGCGCTGATGGTTCTGACGACCCTTTCGGGGGCTGTGCGAGGCTCGGACTCGCCACTCAACGACCTTCTTGAGCTGCTGAAGGGATCCGTCGAGTTCGACTTCCTCTTCACTGACGACGTCGCGAACACCCACCACGACTTCTTCCCCCTCAACCAGGCGCAGAATGCACGAGACGCGTTCGATCTGTCCTACGATGTTTTCACGCAGGCCCCCTACAATTTCCTGACCCCGTTCGTGACGACGCTGCCCGACTTCAATGTCACGATCAATGACTCCACCAACGTCGGCGGGGCCGGCACCGGCGGAATCTCACTGGACGCCCCAAACCTGGTGAGTCAGACGGAGTGCTTCATCCGGGGCACCTCACTCCACGAACTCTTTCACACGATCCAGTACAGCTACAACAACTCAAAGCCCTCCGTGCAGCGCTGGGCCCGCGAGTCGACCGCTCGAGCCATGGAGGACAAGTCGTTCACCGATCTCGACAACTCCATTGTCTGCAACTTCGTTCCGGGAGAGGTCAACGGCTACATGGGAAATCCCGACCAGGACCTCTTCGCCTCGGACAACCCTTACAAGTCGGCCCTCTTCTGGATGTACGCCATGGAGCAGCTCGGAAACACCGCGGGCGAGCCGCAGCGGGGCGTGGACTTCATTCGCCGATTCTGGGAGCGCGTCGAGGACACCGCCAACAACTCAACCGACGATGCGATCGAGGAGCTGCGCCAGACGGTCAGCGAATTCGCGGCGGGGAAGAACACCGAGCAGAACTTCGACGACTTCTTCCGCGACTTCGGCATTGCCAACTACACGCACAACCTCGACGCGACCGCGCTGCCCAACCCGAACCGCTACCGGTACGTCGATGAAACCGCGGCGGGCGGGGGCGTGACCTTCAACGCAGTGAGCCGGGATATGGTGGCCGTGCCGTCCAGCGGCTCATCCTCGGTAACACGCTACGGCAACCACTACCTCGAGGCCGATATTTCGAGCAACGCCGATTGCATCGTGGTCGGCTTCCACGGTGAATCCGACGAGACGGTGGGCTGGGCGCTCCTTGGAATCAAGTCCGGGGGCCGGGCCGTCACGTTGTCAAAAGCGAAGGGACAGTCTTTTTTCGGGGCGCTGCTCCAGCCCACGAGCGATCCCTTCGTGAAACTGGCCGTGGTGGTGACAGGGCTCGATGACTCGACCAACTTCGATTACGACTTCGCGATCGGCAACGTTAAGGTCCAGATCGAACGCCCGACGCTGACCCGGCAGGCGCTCGTCGGACCGCACGACGCCCCGGGGAGCTTCATCGCTCGCTTGCGCGTCAACGGCATCGAGGAGCTGACCCCCGCAGGGGCAGCGTCGATCAAGGGGCTCGAGCCCAGCACGTTCGAGGTCACCGTGGGCGGAGATGACGCCACGGTGGTCACAGGCGCATACGTCGGGGGGGACTACTGGCTCGTGGTACAAGCGCCGGTCAAACCGGCCGACGGGCTCTTTGATCTCCAGATTGTTTCCTGCGGTGTCTCCGCCACGTCACGCCAGTCCATCCTCTACGGCGACTACATCATGAACCAGGTGATCGTCCTGGACAAATCGGGGAGCATGAACGCGCCCACCGGCAACACGAAGATCAGCGCGGCCAGGGTGGCAGGGTCGCTCTTCGTGGACGCCGCACGGACCGGCGACCGACTGGGCGTCGTCACGTTCAATGGCACCAACAACGAGTGCAACGATGACTCGCAGCTCCTCCGCGACCTGGACACCGTGAACGACGCCAACCGCACGGCCGCGAGGAACGCCATCGGGGGTGTGTTGACCTCGGGCTGGACGTCCATCGGCGACGGGATCGAACGCGCCGAGGGCCGCCTCGATGTGAAGGCGACGACACCCCTCGACTTCCGCTACATCATCCTTCTTTCCGACGGCATGGAAAACGAGGGCCGTTTCTGGAACAGCGTGAACACGTGCGCGGGCGGCGGCAGTGAGGCCGCGGTGCGTCCGGGTGTGCTTGCCAGCGGCACGGTCGTGCACTCGATTGCCTTCGGCCCCGAGACGAACCAGGAGTTGATGCAGGAGATTGCCTCCAGCACAACTGGCGATTACTACTATGTCGATGTGTCCGAGGGGTTGGGCGGCTCGGTCGATCAGCCCGACGGGTCGGGCGCAGCCACAGGTATCTCGCCATCACTCCTGAGACTTCCCAACCGCATCAGCGACGTCTATGTCTCCGTGGCCGACCGCATCCGCGGCCGGCAGCGGCTCTTCTCAGCAGTGGGGACGACCGTCGCCGGAAAAGAGCTGGAGAAGGAGTTCCCGCTCAGGGAGAACGAGGTGGCCGACGCCGTCTTCTTCTTCAACTGGGACGATCCAGGAGCTGGCCTCGCCGTTGTCCTCCTCGATGGCGCGGGGAACCAGGTAACCACCGCCACGCACCCGGTCGAGATCTCGCAGAACTTGACCCACAAGGTCTACCGCTTCCTCAAGCCAATTTCACCCGGCCAAAAACAGTGGACAGCGCTCATCACCGGCCAAAAAGCGACTCAAGTCCTCTGCGGTCTTTCGGGACGTCCCATAAGCGGCGTGCGCCTCGACCTCGTCATTGGCCAGTACCTGGGCGCGGGCCAGTCGCCGCCGGCTCCGAGCTTCCTCGTGGGCCAGCCCATCCAGCTCGTCGGCATACTCACGGACAGAAAGGGACGGATCCGGGGAGCGAACGTCAGTGGAGAGGTGGAGCGCCCGAACGGACAGATCGACGAGATCGCTCTCGTGGACGATGGCGCGCACGACGACGGCGCAGCGAATGATGGTGTCTATGGAGTCCTCTACACACGCACCGATCTGGGCAGCCGGGGCGGCGTTCCCGACGACCAGAGCGGCAAGGACCCGGGCCAGCGCGGAAGCTACGTCGTGTCGCTCGTGGGGACCGGCGAGTCGAATGAAGGCGAGGCCTTCACACGGTTCGCAAATGGCGGCTTCCAGGTCGTCCTCGACACAGAGCTGAACCCAGACCGGGACCAGGACGGTCTACCCGACCGCTGGGAGATCGCCCACGGTTTCGATCCTCTGAAGCCGAACGGCAAGGGAGACCCCGACGGAGATGGCCTTCCCAACGATGAGGAGTATCGCCGGGGCACCGACCCCAATGACCCCGACACGGACGACGGGGGCGAGTCCGACGGCTCCGAGGTGAAGCGCGGTGCCAATCCGCTCAACCCGCGGGACGACAGCCCCTGCCGGCTGACGAGCTACTCCCTGGTCACGCGAGTGTCCGACAGCGATCGTGAAGGAGTACGGCCTGTCCCTCAAGCCAACGTCCTCATGTGGTCGATTCCGCTCGAACGTTGCAAGCCACTCGTCCATGTTTTTTGTGCCATCCGCGCGCCCGAGAAATTCGAGCGTGTGGCGACGATCCGCCCGGGCGATCGCGACTACGGCGCCTTCATCCACAAGGGGCTCACGGTGGGGCTGCCCTACTACTATTACTTGGTCGTCGAGGGCCAGGACGGGGCGATCTCGGCGCCAAGCGACGTGCTCCTGGGCATCCCGCTCGATGACCCGCTGCCGCCCGAGGGTTGGGTTCACATCAACTGCGGCTCGCCGACGACCGACTCACTGGACGTGAAGGTGTCCCTCGACCTGAGCAGTGAGGCCGTCGAGTTTATTTTGTCCGCCTCGACCGATTTTTCCCTCGCAAGGTGGACGGAACTGAGTAAAGCCAACGTCCCATTCGGCCTCGCGAAGGCCGGCCCTGTACCCGGACCCCGCTTCGTTTACTGCAAGTACCGTAACAAGTCGGGCGCGGAGTCCTACACTTACTCGGCGTCCATCTTCTTCGACCCACGGGGCAATTTCGATCGCGATCGGCTCTCCAATGAGATGGACCCTGACGACGACAACGACGGGGTGTCCGACGTCGACGAGATCCAGCGGTACTGCAGCAAACCATTCGACGCCGACTCGGACGGCGACGGCCTCCCGGACGGCGAGGAGGTGCGTCGGGGCACAAATCCAACAAGCTCCGACACGGACGGCGACGGCCTGGACGACAGAGAGGACCCAGACCCTCTCGTGCGCACCAGTTTGCAGCGCGGTGGCGACTGCAACCAGGACGGCCAGCTGAACATGGCGGATGGCATCTGCCTCCTCGGCCACCTCTTCCTCGGCACTCCGAACAAGCTGCCCTGCGGCGGGGGCGCGGTGACGGACCAGGCGAATATTAATCTGCTCGACTTGAACGGCAGCCGTGCCGTGGATATCTCTGACGCCGGGTACCTCTTCGGGTACCTGTTCCTCGGCAGCAGGCCGCCAATCCAGGGGCTCGAATGCCGGCCCATCAACGGCTGCCAGAACGTCTGCAAGCCCTGACGACCGCCCACCAGCAGCTCGTTTCTGAAAAATGGCCGCTGGGCGCGACATTCTTCGCACGCCCGTCTCCCGACGTGGGGGGGGCGTGCGAGTTTGGGGAAAAGCCGCCGTGAGCAAACAATCAGGGGAACCCACGACCGAGAATGAACGCCTCATCCCCGAAGAACAGTCCGCCCTGCGCTGATAAATTCGAGGCCAGGTGCCGTCGACCGGGCGAGAGCGGAGGACAGGGTCGGCGCGCACAGCCTCCGGGGTCCGTACAATCGGTGCTTGTATGCGCCTCCTACCCTTCTCTTGCCTCCTTCTGTGTGCACTGACCAGTGGCCCAAGAACCACACTTGCCCAGGCGTATCGACAAGCCCGTCGGCAGCTTGAATTCGAAGGGATCTTCCAGCGCACTCTCTCCCGTCACGATCGCCAGATCTCCTTTGTCCACCGGGTGAGAAACAACGCGAGGGCTCCCCTCCGCCAGGTGGAGATCTCCCTGGCCGTTCCACGAAACAACGCTCGCCAGCACATTCACAGGCTCGAATTCACCCCCAAACCAACTCGGACCACGACGGACGGATGGGAGCAGGAGACCGCCTACTTCGAGATCGACTCGATCCCCGCCGGAGGCGAGGCGGAGGTGCGCTTGAAGGCATCCGTCACCCTGCTGGACCTCCAGTGGATGCTCACGGACCGAGATGTGGGCACCTTGGACGAGATTCCGGAGCGCGTGGTGCGGCACTATCTCCGCAACGGCGACAACTACAAGCTCGAGGAAGCCATCGTTCAGAGGGCAGCGAAGCGTATCAAGGCTAACGAGGGATCCATTCTGGAACGTGTTCGCCGAATCCATGACTTCGTGATCGACACGATCGAATACAGCCGCGACGACCGCTGGGACCCCGCCGACAGAGTCCTGCGCGAGGGCAAGGGCTCCTGTTCCGAGTACTCCTACCTCATGATCGCACTCCTGCGTCTGAACGGAATCCCGGCACGGTACGCCGGTGGATCCTGGATCGAAAAGAACGGCGTTTCTCCTCCGCGAGACTCCAGCCTCTGGATCGAGACGTTTGTCGATCGGATCTTCCACCGTTGGGTGGAGGTCTATCTGCCTCGATGCGGCTGGTTCCCCGTCGATCCGACGCAAGACGATGTTGCTGACAAGGAGGGAGACCCTTACCGTTACTTTGGCCGCTTGCCGTGGTCGTACTTCACCCTGACGCATGGCGACGGCGACAAGTTCGAGAGCGGCCCACTGGGCTGGGAGTACCGGTCGAACACTCGGTGGCTTGGCGGCGTGGGAGTGGAGTCGCGGAACGTGCTGGTCGAGCGATTCGCGATCTGGAAGGCACCGGAAATCGCCGCCGGCGCGGCGGCGGGGAACTGACCGCCTCGCTCACCTCACGGGGATGTCCCGCAGGAGCGGGGACTTCTCCCGCTCGTAGTAGAGCTTGCCGTTGATATAGGCCCGCTCTACCAGGCTTCGAAAGTCGAGCGGGTGGCGAGTCAGGATCAAGATGTCGGCGTCCTTGCCCTTCTCGAGGCTGCCAACCCGGTCGGCAATCCCGAGGACCCGTGCAGGTTCAATGGTGATAGCCTGGATCGCAAGCTCCTCGTCGAGGCCACCGCGCACGGCGAAGGCAGCCTCCATGGCAAGAGCCGTGAGGTCCCGGCCGGCGAGACCGTCAACCGAAACACCCCGGCGGAGCGGCAAGATGGACACCTGGACCCCAAGCGCTGCGAACGCCGCCGGAATACGAATCGGGATGAGCCCTTGCTCATCCTGGATGGGTCGCGTGAGGTCGAAGTCGAAGTCCGGGCCTCGCGCCTTGAGCAGCACAGGGATCCGGCGGGCAGCCAAGTCGCGGGCGAGACGAACCGCTTGGTACGGGCGAGAGAGGATCAAGTCAAAGGGATACTTTTCGTGGATCGCCAGGATATCCAGCACCTGCTCCACGGTCTGCGCAGCAACAACGGTAGGCCTCTGATTCTCGAGAATTGTGACGTACAACGTCAGCTCGGGTGGCGCCCGGGGCGGCTGCAACTTCTTCGTCTCGGCCTCGCGGACGGCCTTGAGGTGCTCGGAGGCTTTGCGGAAACTCTCCCGCAGGCGGGCGAGGTTCAACTCCACCTGCCGCGTCGGAATTGCGAAATAGTTGAGCCCGGGCTCTCGAATCAGCATCGAGTCCAGGTCACCCTGGGTAAGCTTGATCACCGCCGAATTGGCTCCGGAGATCGCCCCAGTATCTTCTCCGAAGATGCCGAAGAAGGGCACGTCAATAACGTTGGCCGTGGTGATGCCGTTGGCCAGTGCAACTCGAAGCCCCAACTGGTAGGGGTCGAGGCTATCGGCAATGTTTCCGTCGGTGGCTGCCACACCGACTCCGGAAGCCTCGATGGCCACCCATCCCGGCATCACGTACTTACCCGTCGCGTCAAGGACAGTGGATCCGGCGGGCACCGGAAGCTCACTACCCACCGCCTCGATCCTGGAGCCGCGGATGATCACCGTGCCCCTGGAGAGCATGGGGCCCACGGCCGTGATCACGGTACCACCGACGATCGCAGTCGCGGGTCGTTGCGGAAGGACCGGCACTTGCGCGAGGTAAAGCACGAGCAAGAGGCTTGTCACTTCAAGGCCTCCCCCGAGAGGCTGGAGGTTGTTGGGTCGTCCGAGAACACTTCCTCGCCGTCGATGAAGGCTCTCAGGAGGCGCGCGGATCCACTCAAGGGCTCACCTCGATAAACGCAAAACGACGCGAAGGCTCCCTTCTCGAGCGTCCCCAGCTTGCCTTCAAGCCCTAGCATCCTGGCGGGCACTGTCGTCACCGAGGCGAGCGTATCGAACTGCGGGACGCCGCATTTCACCATCTCGGCGAGAAAAAAAAACATCCTCTCGTGCCCTTCCAGCGTGTCCGCGAGCGGCACAAACGCAACGGGGATCGCATTTTCGTGGAAGAGCCTGGCCGAGGCCACGAGCACGGATGACTCTCGAAAGGCTTCAACCCGGGGCTCAATGACCACGCCCCTCAGTTGATCCTTCCGCCGGACCAGCTTCTCCACGCAATCGGCCGGCTGCGGAGCCGTGACGAGCACGAAGGACGGCTTGACGCTCAAGGCATCGAAAAAGCGGAAGAAGTGGTCCAGAGAGGCCGGCGTGCGCACGCGAATGAAGAGCGGAAGCTCTCCCTTCAAGGCCAGGACCAGCGGGTCCGGCGCCCTGGGCGGTGCCGCGGGCGCTTGTGGTGGCGGCTGAGCCGCAGGCGGAGCGGGAGCTTTCTTTTCCTCGCCCTTCTTCTCCTCGGGCTTTGACTCGCTCTTCTTCTCCTCCGACTTCACCTCGGCCGACTTTTTCTCTTCAGCCTTTTTCTCCTCGGCCTTCTTGACGGCCTCCTTCTCCTTTGTGATCGTATCGGCGGCCTTCTTCAGCTCGCCTTCGGCCACATCACGCCAGCGCTTGCCGGCCTCGTAACCAAGGAGCAGGTACGCGCCTTCCTTGACCACCAGCTCACCCCGAGGCTTGTCCCCGGTCTTGCCCCGACCTGGCCTCAAAACAGCCGCTTGCCCCGCGAGAAACGCGCCCGCGTCGGGAAGCCAGCCAAAGGCGGCATAGCCCGATCGGCCAAGGCGCCGCCACACGGCTTCCTCGGGCATGACGGAACCTGCCGCGGAGAGCCGACGAGCATCTCGCGGTTCGCGTGCAAGCACCGAGGGCACTGGACCTGCGTCGCCCCGATAACTTCGCTCGGAGATCGTGCTGAGGGGATTGACAAGGCCCGGCAAGATCAATACCTCGCCCAGATCAAGGACCTCCACTCCCGCAGGCGGCTTCTCGCCGGAGGAAAGAACTCCCTCCACCAGCTCTGCCCTCACGAGCAAGTGGCCATCTTCGACCGTGTTTCCCGGACCGACCACAATCCGCGAGGCACGATAGGCCTTGAGGGCCGGTGCGTCAGCGGCAAGGACAATCCCTCGGCCGGCAATGGCCGCAAGGAGCATGGAGAGGAGCTTAAAGCATCTCATTCAAAACCTCCGCGGCTCCTTGCGCGTATCATAGACAATGCGCCCATTCACGATCGTGGCGACAACGTGGTTCCGCACATCGAAGGGGTTGCCTGTCCAGAGGACCACATCGGCGTCCTTTCCTTCCTCGAGGCTGCCCACGCGATTTTCGATCCCGACGGCCCTGGCGCCGCTGATGGTGATTCCGCGGAGCGCGACCTCCTCGTCGAGGCCGAATCGGATCGCCATTGCGGCCTGGTAACTCAGCTCCTCCTCGGGCACCACGCCCGCGTCGGTGTTGATGCCGACATCCCTGACTCCGCCGTCGTACCAGCGCTTGGCGGTACCCACGACCGTGCCTCGCTCCGAGTCAAACCAGAACTGACGCGGGCCATTCATGACCATGATCCCGCGTTCAGCCACCTCGGGCGCCAGCTCGGAGCCGTCGAACTCGCCATGGTCGATGACAACCCAAAGTTTCATCTCGTCCTTCAGGATCCGGATCGTGGACAAAATCAGGTGATATCCCTGCGTGTGCACCACCACCGGGTACTCGCGATGGAAGAGGCCTCGGAAGTACTCGAGGCGAGGATTCCTTGCCGGTGGATCCTTCGTCCTGCCGGCCTCGAACTCGTCCCAGGCGGAAGTGTACCGACGCCCCTCCTCCAGAGCGTTACGAATGAGCCAGTTCATTCCCATGCGATCACGTCCCAGATCTCCCCCCCGACGCTCGGGGTTCCCGCCCTGCGCAATCTTGAGGGCACCGGGGAAACGGATCAGCGCCTCCTCGACGGTATCGCCTCCTGTCTTCATCAAGGCGCCGAAGCCACTCATGTTGGTACCGCTTCCCGAGATGAAAAGGATCGTCGTCACCCCGCCAGCCTGCGCTCGCTGGAGCCGGAGGTTGTTGGGGATGATGTTGTCGAGCACTCGAAAGCCAGGGTTGACAGGGTAGACCATGTCGTTGATGTCGCTCCCGCCGACGTGGGAATGCAGGTCAACAAAGCCCGGCAAGACCCAGAGGCCGCTGGCGTCGATGACCTCGTAGCCCGTGGGGCGATAATCGGCCGGGGGGTCGATCAGGACCTTGTCGATCTTTCCACCCGAGATAAGCAGGGCGGCACCGGCGTGAACACCCCTTGTGACGGTCACGACCTTTCCGCCGAGGATTGCGATTCGGGGCGCATGCGCCAATGCCCGCGACGCGGAGGCAAGCTGCAGCACCGCCAGGACCGTCAAGAACCCTGCTGTCCCGGATGCGAGTTGTACTCCTGCGCTTCTCATGGCTTCAAGTCACCTTCCACCATCACGCGCAGGACTCGCGTGCCAGGTGCGAAAGGCTCCCCGGAGAGAAAGACCAGATCGCCATCCTTGCCCTCCTCGATCGAGCCCACCCGATCCTCGACCCCCAGGATCTCGGCAGCCCGAATCGTCAACGCCGCCAGCGCACCCTCGGCGTCCCAACCCTCGCTGACAGCGAACGCGATCTGGGGCACCAGCTCCCCGGCACCGGTGGCGACGCCGGAGCGGAAGGAAAAGCGCAGTCCCGAGGCTGCGATCTGCCTGGGTACGTTGACTTTCGTCGGGCCTTCCGCCGCCACGAAGGGAATGGAGAGGATCGCCTGCACGCCAAGGCGCCGCAGGTCCTCGGCAACGCGATCGACGCGGCCAGGGCCGTGAACGACGACCCTCATACCAAAGTCCGTCACGAGGGTTCTCGCAAGAACGATGCCGCTTTCAATGGGGGACGCGTACACGAAGGCCGTGGCCTTCTTCTCCAGAAGGGCACGGAATGGCTCGAGCTCTTCTCGCTTCTCCGGGGCGTCCCCCTGAGGCTTCAACTCGTACGCCTTCCAGCGTTCGTGGTACTCCTTGGCCTTCTTGAGCTCCTGTGCCTGCACATCCGTGCGAATCACCAGGCCAGCGAACGACCGTATCGTTGCCTCCTCTCGCGAGCCACCCTTGAGCTTCCAAACCGTGACTTGCCCCGCGATGGGAACCGAGGGATCGGGCAGGATTGCAACGGTCGTGATTCCTCTCCGCAAGGGTTCCATCAGACTGGGGTCCCCGGGCTCGATGGCATCCGCCAGCCGGAAGGTGCTGCGGCCCCCACCGCCAGCCGCCCCCGAGAGCGCAGCCGCCTCGGCCACAAGAACCTCCGCGCGGGCTCCGACACTCGTTCCCGAGTCGATGAAGCCAGGCACGATGACCTCGTTCGAGGCATCGACCGCAAGCGCTCTGGGGGAAAGCTGCGCAGAGAAGGGCCCCGGACCCACGTAGCGAATTTTCTTCCTCTCGAGGACGACGATGCCGGCTGGCGTCACGTCTCCCTTCCCGTTGTGCACCGAGCGGGAACGGACAATCGTGGCGTCAGGTCCCAGGCCGCCGGGCCCCTCGTGGTGGACCAGCTCGCCGGACACGAACACGGCCTGCACCTTGCCCTCAACCGTGAAAAGATCTCCACCGAGCACAACAAGATCAGCGTCCTTCCCCGGCTCAATCGAACCGACGCGATCGTTCACGCCCAGCAGGCGCGCAGCCGATGAAGTCACGCACTGAAGAGCCACCAGAGGGTCAAGCCCGGCTCGCACAGCGCTCTCGGCCTGAAGAAGCAGCTGGCCGGTCTCCGCGTCCGTCGGGCTGTGAATGACGACGCTCACACCCGCCTTCACGAGCTTCACAAGAAGCTCCTCGCGGTAGCGGCCCTCGCTCGTCTCCGAGGTCAAATCTCCGCTGGCTATCACGCCGGGCTGAAAGCCTCCCGCGAATACGCAGGGCACGCCAGCCTCAACCAGCTCCGGCGCCACGAGGTCGGCCTCGCGTCCGCCCTCGAGCACCATTCGAAGCTTCTGCTCCTTCGCCACTCGCAGCATCTGCAGGATGTCGCGGGCTCGATTGGCACGCACCCGCAGGTAATCGACTCCGTTCAGGACCAACACGGCCGGAGCGGCATCCAACACCGCTGGCTCGGGGAACGAAGCATCCGCCCCCCCACCCCAGGCCTTCAGGAGCTGCCTTGCGTCGTCAAAAAGGGTCCTCAGGGCCAGGAACTCTCCCGGTCGCGACTGCGGAAGCTGAAGGGGCAAGACGTCGAATGGGTTGTCTGGCGAGGCCGAGATTGGCGGATCGTAGATGGAGGGCGGACGCTTCGGTAGCTCCCCGAGGGTCACCTGCAAGCCCGTGGCACGCAGGAGCACCCTTGCGAGCGGGTTCGCGGCAAGACCCGCCGTCTTCACCACGCATCCCCGCCCCGAGACAAGACGTGTCGGCTTGCCCGCCGAGTGCGAGACCCCCGGCCCGACATGAACCGTTGTCACCCCACCCTGGAGAATCGCCCGCCGGTCGGCGAAAAAGTCCCAGCCGTCCACGGCCTGAATCTCGGGTGACACGCTCTTGTCGACATCGCTCGTTTCGCCAGTCAAGGATGTCTCTGCATCGATGAGGCCGGGGATCACGACGTGGCCGGGCAGCGCGTAAACAGGCGTACCCCGGGGCGCCTCGACCTGGACCCCCACTGCGACGATCTTGCCCCCCTGAACGAGCACCGCGCCGCGCTCGAGCACCGCGCCCGTACCCGTGTAAATCTTGCCGGCGCGAAGCAGGAAGTCGGGGCCCAACGAGTCGGGTTCGGTGGCACCCGCAACTGCCTGAAGCCCGACCAACGCAATCGCGGCGACGACCCGGGGCAACTGGTTCTGAATCTCTACAACCTGGCGCACCTAGAACCTCCTCTCGGGCTCCCTTTGAAGGGCCTCGAGGTCAGGGTCCCTGTCACGTCGATAAACTTCCTTGCCCTCGATCAGGACCACCTCGACCCAGCTGCGCGCGTCGAGCGGATCGCCGCTGAAGATGGAGAGGTTCGCATCCTTGCCCGGCTCGATCGTGCCCATGCGATGGTCGAGGCCGAGGATCGTCGCCGGCGTCAAGGTAACGGCCTTCAGGGCCTCGGCCCTCGGGATGCCGAAACGAACCAGCTGCGCGGCTTGATACCACAGGTGGAGCTCGCCCCTGCGGGAGAGGCGTGGTCCATACTTGCCGGGATCGGGCACGGGTTGCACCGCGAAGCGAATACCGGCGTCGAAGAGAATTCGAGGCGTCACGAATCGACGCTCTTCCAGCGTCCTCAGGTCCGTCTCCCACGCCACCAATTCGCCGTCGAGGACGACGGGCCCAAGGTCCGATCGACCCTTGAGCACGCTGGCGAGCCTGTAGGCGTCAGGACCCAGGACAAGCGTCGCCTTCAATCGGTTCGAGTCGATCAACTCGAAGGCCTTGAAGACGTCGGAGGCGCCCGGGCAGTGGATGAAACAGCCCAGATGGCCCCTGACAACGTCGATGAGCGGCCGCAGCTCGGTCGACAGCTTGTCGGTATTCAGCTTGTCCCAGTCGATCTCCTGCCACTGGGCCCGCGACTCGACCACAGAGGCAAGGCTGAGCTCACCGACGGGCCTTCCACTCAGGAGCGTGCTGATGCTCTCGGACGAGATCTCGAGGGCCTGGATGTAGAGGTCGAAGAATGTCTTGCGGAGCGCAGCGATTGTCTGCATCCGCGTCTCCCCGATGGATGCCCGCAGCGAGATCTTCATTGCCGATGGCGACTTGACCACCATGGCCTCAACTGTCCGCCCAGTCGTTCTCACGACGGCGCCCTGGCCGCCAATGCGCGTGGCGTTCGCTGGAATCACATGAGCGATCGTCACACCATCGCGCAACGAGTCCTTGATGGCCTGCGAGGACGGATCGATGCCGTCGAGCACGCTGATATAGGCGGCATTGGGAACATTCTCGTTGGGAACGCGCAGACCGATGGTCGTGTGGACCGAGATCAACCCGGGCATGGCGGTCGCACGTGGAAGCCGAATCACCTTCGCGTTCCAGGGAACCTCGATGCCCTTGCCGACGGACTTGATCCGACCCTTCTCGATGAGGATGGTTGCGCCCTCGATCTCGTCGCCCGACACGGTGATCACCCGGGCGACCTGGACGGCCAGCGTCTCCTCATACTGAGACTCCGGTGGCGCTTCCTCTGCCGAGACCGCTGCGCCGAGGAGAAGAGTCAGGCTCAAGAGTCTTCGCGTCAAAATTCTTGCTCCGTTTCTTGATCAATCCGCCCCGCTGTCATCGTCCACAGGACCGAGGACGTGACGTCCAGAGGGTCGCCGGAGAAGGCGACCAGATCGGCGTCCTTCCCACTCTCCAGGCTGCCAACGCGCGCTTGAACACCCAGGACTCGAGCCGCACCCAGCGTCAGAGCCTCGAGCATTCGGTCCTCTGAAACGCCGTGGCGAAGAGAGAACGCCGCTCGCGACCGCAAGAGCGGCACCTCATTGCCGTCCCGCGAAGCGTACGCGAACTCGAGGCCCGCCTCCGAAAGTAACGCCGGAAGCCTGGCCAGGAGCTGCCACTCGCTCTCGGGCTGCTCCTCGGGCATCGCCATTCCGGGGTCCAGAAGAACGGCCACATGGTCCGCCGCAAGGCGTGGAATGAGCCCCGTGGACTGGCCGCCGCCCACGATCTGAATTCTCAACTTGAACTCCTCGGCAAGTCGAAGTGCAGCAAGGATCTCTTGCGTGTGATTTGCATGAACACGCAGCGGGCGCTGGCCCAGGAGTGACTCCCGGAGCCGGGCCTTGCCAGTTGGGGAGAGCATGGCCGGGAGTTTTTCGGGATCGGGATGATCCATCGCCTCAAAAAAAGCTCGTCTTGCCAGAAAGACCGTGCCCATGCGCGTGTTGGGGATACGGAAGGTGTAGGTGAAGGGTCTGGAGAAGCGAAGGTTGAAGTTGCCAAGGGAAGCCTCCTCGCTCAACGACACATCGAGGAATGCCTCGCGGGCAAGCACACGATCAGCCGCCGGGCCGGACACAGCGCTCGTCCGCACGACTGCGCCCAGCCCACCGATCACGTTGCGAGCGCCCGGCGAAATCGCTGCGCAGGTAACTCCTGCGGCCAGAGCACGGGCCAGGGCCGGGTGGTCCAGGTCCAACGAGTCCAGCACGCGAATCTCGGGCGTCAGCTCACTCCACTCTTCCGCAGAACGTCCAAGGACACCCAGGTCCGAGCCACAGTCGATGAGACCTGGAGCGATGCTCCCGGAGACCTCAACAACGCGAACCCCCAGCGTGTCGTGTGAAAGGTGCGCGCCCACTTCCACAATCTTACCATCGCGCACGAGCACCTCTCCGGGTTCGATTGGAGGGCGAGAGACGGGGTAGACCCTGTGCGCCCGGATGACGAGTGTCTCGGCATCGAGGGACTTCACGGAGACAACCCAAAGCGCCAGGAGGAACAGCAAGACTCGCCGGAGAGCCCGAAAAATCTTTTCAGTCGTTCTTGACATCACCACCTCCAGCGGGCACTGAAGCCATCCCTGGGACGAAAAGCGTCTCGCCATCGATGGCGACAGACTCGATGCGCCTTGCGAGCGTGAACGGATCGCCGCTCCACACCACAAGGTCAGCATCGGCGCCAACCTCAAGCGAGCCCACGCAGCCGGGGACCCCGTAGAGCTCCGCGGGCCATGCGGTAAGGGCGAGCAGTGCCTCGTCGCGAGAGAGTCCCTGCTCCATGGCAAGGATGGCGCTCGAAAGCAGGTCGCGGCGCGTGCCCCCCATCGAGAAAGCGATCCGCGTTCCAAGACGACACAATGCTGCCGCCGAGCGAAGCCTTGGAGCCGCCTCGCCCAGCGCGAGAGGCCCCAGGATCGCGAATTGAGGCCGCTTTGCCCCGAGCCACCCTGCTTGAGTGATTCGTCCGGCGTCGTAAACGGCGACGCGGGCGCCGGTGCAGCCAAGGATCTCGAGCGCCCGGTCGGACGCGGTACGACTCGGCACCTCAACGACAATTGTCCCCGCGAAGCCAGGCTTGAAGGGTCGCGACCAGGCCCACTCCTCGAGTGCCGCGACAGCACCGCTCAGCGCAGTCGGATAGCGGGGCAAGCTGAGAAGAGGAGCCAACGAAGTCTTGACCCCCGCGGGATCGCGGAGAATTCGCAGCCGCGCGCTTCCCGGAACGACCTTGAGGAGCGAAATTCGCCCACCAACCACATTTGCGCTGCCGGGCGAGAGAGCCACCGTGGTGATGCCGCTGGCAAGCCGGAGCGACAGTTCCTTGTCCCATGGATCGAACCCATCGATCACGCGCAAGTCCTCGCTGATCGCGCTCGATATGTCGTCCGTCTCGCCCGCGATGCCGGCGTGAGAATGCGCGTCCAGGAAACCCGGCAAGATCCAGCGCCCCTCCACTTCCCAGACCTGCGCGCCTGCCGGAATCGATGTCTCCGCGCCTCCCACGGCCTCGATGCGCCCGCCTCGTGCGACAATCACGCCCCGTTCGATCTCACGGACCCTGCCGCCAACTGCCGTGAGAATGCGAGCCCCTCTCCAGGCCACGATGGACGCGGAGGCTGGCACCGGGGCCTCGGCGCAGGCGGCAGCGCTTCGAGCAATTCGCGGGAGCTCCTCCGCGGTCGAAGTGGCGTCCAGTGGACCCCGGGCTGACCCCGCTGGAGCATCCACCTTGAACATCTCCCCCTCGACACAGACCCATTCGATCCGGCTACTGAAATCGAGGGGCTCCCCGGAGAAAATGACGAGGTCTGCATCTTTCCCCACGGCGAGGGACCCGAGACGTCCGTCGAGGCCAAGTACCCTCGCCGGCACACTCGTGACGGCTCGCAAGGCCTCTTCAGGTGGCAGCCCTCCTCGCACCGCAACGGTCGCCTGAAGCCGCAACCGGCTCGCCGAGAGACCTGTCTGCCCCGCAGAGGCGATCGCAAGGGGCACCTTCGCCCCGGCCAGAAGCGCCGCGTTGCACTCGGTGTGGTCGCGGTACTCGAGCGCATTGCGGTCGCAAAGGACGGGCTCGACGGCAACAGTCGCCCCCGAGGCCTTGAGGGCCTCTCGCATCGTGTGGCCTTGCGTGGCGCCAAGGATGACAAGCCGCAAACCCATTTCCTTCTTGAGGAGCAGCGCGTACTCGAGGTCATCTCGTCGATGCGCCTCAAGGAAGACAGGCAGCTTGCCTTCCAGCGCCATCGCGAGCGCTTCACGTCCCACGTCCAGTGCGGGCGGACGTGGTGGTTTCGGAAGCTCCGGCAACCTGGGCGGCTCACCACCGGCCCGAGGCTGAGAAGCGGGCAAGGGATTCTTGTCGTTTTCCTTTCGCTTCCTGACCTCTTCGTTGTGCTTCTCCACGGCCTTCCAGTGGGTGTCCCAGGACTTTCTGTATTCCCTCGCGGAGTTGAAGAGATTTCGAAGGCGGTAGTACTGCTCGAGTCGCTCTGCTGACAACGAGCGCTCGGTCGAGACACCCAGCGCGGCGATGTAGTGCGATTCGCGAGCGATCAACTCACCCCGTTCGCCCTTCAACTTCACCACGGCACCTAGCCCCCCCGCACCCTGGGACACGCCGGGAGAAATCGCAACCGTCGTGATGCCATGGGACCGGGCGGTGGTCCAGAGGAGATCGAAAGGATCCAGGGCATCGAGCACTGTGCGTGACTCGGAGGCGCCAAGATCGCGAAGGTCGGCTTCCCGGACAAAAAGGCGGGAATAGAGGTCCACGAGGCCAGGCGTAAGATGCTGGCCCCTGGAGTCGATCGTGCGAAGCCGCTCGGGGATCATCACCTCGAGCCGCTTGCCAACGGCGGAGATCTTGCCACCCTCAACAACGAGAGCACCATCTTCGATCACGCCACCCACTCCATCGTGAAGCGTTGCCCCCACCAGGGCGAAATCCGACGCCGAGAGTGTCGCGCCAGCGATCAAGATCGTGATGCATGCTGAAAGCTGCTTCCCTATCAACACCATTCAAGATAGCGGCGTACCGCTGTCCTCTCTCCGAGTCAAGAAGCACCACGGGCATGACACGGATCCAGTGATTGCGTGCAAGTGATGTCAGGAATGCGACAATCTTACAGGTGCCTGCTCGTGTTGTAAACGAGACTGAGAGCGTCTAAAATCCGGGCCCAATTTTGTCGCTTCAACCTCTGGAGTAGAGCACGTCTCATGTCAGGAAACGCAGCCAATCCGGGCGCCCCAGTCCCGAAAAACTCAGAAGACCTTGCAGTTAACACGATACGAGTTCTCTCCATGGACGCCGTTCAAAAGGCGAACTCCGGGCATCCCGGCCTTCCCATGGGGTGCGCCGACATGGCCTACGTTCTCTTCACGAGGTTCCTCAAGTTCGACCCGGGAAACCCCGACTGGCCCGATCGGGATCGATTCGTGCTCTCGGCAGGCCACGGATCCATGTTGCTTTACTCGCTGCTCCACTTGACAGGCTATGACTTGCCCATGTCGGAGCTGCAGCGCTTTCGTCAGCTCAACTCGCACACCCCCGGCCACCCCGAGCTCGGCGACACACCGGGCGTCGAAACCACGACAGGCCCTCTGGGTCAGGGTTTCGCCACGGCGGTCGGCCTTGCGCTGTCGGAGACGCTGCTATCTGCGCGGTTCAACACGCCGGAGCACAAGATCGTCGAGCATTTCACCTACGTGCTCGCAAGCGATGGCGACCTCATGGAGGGCATCAGCCACGAAGCCGCGAGCCTCGCCGGCCACCTGCGGCTCGGGAAGCTCATCTGTCTCTACGACGACAACCTCATCTCCCTCGACGGCCCCACAAGAATGTCGTTCACAGAGGATGTCGAGAAGCGCTTTCAAGCGTACGGCTGGCACACCGAGAGGATTGATGGCCACGACCGCGCTCAGATCGAAAGAGCCATCACGGCGGCGCGTGCCGAGACGGGCCGGCCCAGCTTGATTCTCTGCCGGACCATCATTGGGAAGGGGAGTCCCAACAAGGCCAACAGTCACGAGGCGCACGGCTCGCCTCTGGGGCCGGAGGAGGTCGAGGCGACACGAAAGAACCTGGGCTGGACGCTGCCGCCATTCACGGTGCCCGAGGAGGTGCGCCCACTTTTCGCAGCCCCCGGCGAGCGAGGCGCGAAGCAGCGCTCGGAGTGGACAAGGCTCCTCGCCGCCTGGGAGTCGAAAAACGCCGACAAGGCCGCACTTTGGAAACGATCACTTGCCCGAGAGCTGCCAGCGGGCTGGAAGGAGAAGCTCCCGAAGCTCACACCAGCGGACAAACCGATCGCCACTCGCGCCGCCTCGGGCAAGGTGATCAACGCGCTGGCCGATGCCATGCCCGAGCTGATGGGTGGCTCGGCCGATCTGGCAACGTCGAATAACACCTCCGTCTCGGGCAAGCCGGCGGTGAGCGCCGAGGACCGCACCGGCCGCAACATCTGGTTCGGAGTCCGCGAGCACGCCATGGCGGCCATCATGAACGGGATGTCGCTTCACGGCGGCATTCGGCCCTATGGCGGAACCTTCCTGACGTTCTGCGACTACATGCGACCGAGCGTGCGCCTCGCGGCACTCATGAAGCTGCCCGTCATCTACGTCTTCACGCATGACAGCATCTTTCTGGGGGAGGACGGTCCGACGCACCAGCCCATCGAGCACCTGGCCGCGCTGCGTTCCATTCCGAATCTGAGCGTGATTCGCCCCGCCGATGCGAACGAGACCGCCACGGCCTGGGCGCTCGCCCTGGAGCGGAAGGACGGTCCCACGGCGCTCATCCTCACGCGACAGAACCTGCCGATCTACGAGGAGACCACGCACGGCAAGGGGTCCGAGCGAGGCGGCTATGTGATCGAGAAAGAGTCGGGCGGTGAGGCAGATCTGGCGCTCATCGCCACGGGCTCGGAGGTCTCTCTCGCCCGGGAGGCTTCAAGGATGCTCCGGGAGAGGGGCGTCCGCGTCAGAGTCGTGAGCTTACCCTCCTGGGACGTATTCGAGGCACAGCCGCAAAGCTACCGAGACTCGGTTCTGCCGCCCAACCTCACACGTCGCCTCGCTGTTGAGGCCGGCGTGCCATTTGGCTGGGAGCGATACGTCGGCCGTGAGGGCCGCACCCACGGAATCCAGCGTTTCGGGGCCTCGGCCCCCATCAAGGACCTTCAACAGCTCTTCGGCTTCACCCCGGAGGCCGTGGTGTCAGCCGCCGAGGCGCTCCTGTCGACCCGTTGAACGCCTCATCGGAGCCCCCGGGCCTTGCCACTCGCCGTACGCGGGGAATCGCACGGATTCGGACCTTGAAATGCCAGAGTCGATTTGGCGACACTCCTTGAATCCCAATGACCGACGACCCCCTCCCATCCCCTGCGAATTCCCAACCGGCACCAGAACCATCCAGCCTGTTCGAAAACGTACTTTATGGCGCGAGCCTCCCGGAGCGCCTCGCCCGCGGCATGATCGGGGCCGCAAGCGGAATCCTCCGTGAGTCCGCGCAGGCCGTGGTGCCGGACGCCATGAAGGCCTCGAAGCTTTACCAGATCGCCGTCGAGAAGATCTTGAGGAGACTCGTCGAGGATATTGGCGGGCTCAGGAGCAGTGCCCAGGACTCCTCCACCAGCTCCGCAAGCGTGGCACAGATGGCCGTCTCGAACGCTGTTGACGTCGCGGGGCTGGCAACCCTTCACCTCTCGCCGCTCTGGATCCTCGCCATCGTGAGCGACGCCGCGCTCGGGGTGCGGACCTACTTTCAAGCACTGGTGAAGGAGCTCAAGGCGAAGAAAGTCATCGAGGGAAGCGCCACGATCGACACAGTCGACGATCTGCTCGGCTCGATTCAGGGCTTCTCGGGGGCCGTCGCAGAGAGGCTCGATACTCCCCCCCTGACGCTCGAGGAGCTGGGACATACCGCAAGGCAACTCCGCAGCGAGACGACACGCACGGAGCTTCTGAAGCTCCTCCCGGCCGAGGAGATCGATCGGATTTGGCGCGAGATCCACGAAACAGCCGCGCAGGAAAACCTCTCGGTCTTTCAGATCTCCACTGCCATGGGCATGATGGCACTCGATCGCCTCACAATGCTTGGCAAGGGGGCCGTGGGCAGCGTGAAAGTGGGCTTTGACCTTCTGGACGATAACGTGCTCGACTACTATCGACAGTCGCTCGAACAGCTTCGCGAAAAGGGCTTTCACGCAGCTCTTGCCGAGATTTACGAGCCGTATCTGAAGGCTCTCAGGCACCTCTTCGAACCGTCGACACCTTCGTACACCGAGAAGATGCTACGTGGCAAGCTCTGGAAGAAGGCCTGCGACCGCCTCCGCTCCTGGTTCCGGCGTCCCTGGCGACTCCGGGGGGAATTCCCAAGGAATCCTGAAAACCTGCTCCCGTCATCATCATCGCCGGACCTGGCAGGCAGCTTGGGCAAGGGCCAGCCGGGGGCGCCAGGGACGAGGTGACCTCGTCGGACGGCCAGACGCCGCGTACCGCGTCGCTTCCCCCCGGGGCAGATAGAAAACTCGAACTCGACCCGGACGGGGAGGCCTGCGCTCTAGCGGACAGCGCTGGAGCGCGCCTTGGCTGCGAGCTCGGCCTTGTGTTTCTCGGTCATAACCTCGACCGCCTTGGCCTGCTGGGCAATAAGATCCGGACGCGCGTCCATTGCGCGCGCCTTGGCTTCCAGCGTACTGTAAGCCTGCCCCTGGAAGTTCGGCATTACGTGCTGCGCGACTAGCTCAAAGCTCCTCTTCGTCGCCTGGGGGTTGGCCCACTCATGCGCAAGCATCAGGTAGGCACCGAATCCGCCCTTCGACTGCTTCATGAGCCGATCGATCTGCTCGCTGCACATATCGGGCGTTCCAATCGCGCCCAACCCCGTGGTATTTACGAAGTCGATCATCTCGCGCGGGTTGCTCCCCGCTACCGACATTTGCGGGAAAGCGGCGACCATCTGAAAATACTGGAACCATTTTTCAATACCGAATTCAACATCCTTGTAAGCCTGCTCCTTGGTTGCGGCCGCATGTAACGGGCCCACGAGTCGCCACTTCGATCGATCGACATGGGTCCCGAACGTCCTGGCGCGCTCCTCCATTACATCCCAGTGCAGCGATAGCGCATCGAAGCCTGTCGCCTGGGTGGCACCGACCGACAGCAGCCCGACACCGTGCCTGCCCGCCACGCGCGGCCCGCTCGGCGAGGCGACCGCAGCCACAGCGATATCAAACAACGGGTTGGAATACGGCCGCAGGTGCAGGCGCGCTTCGCGCAGATCCCAGCGGTGATTCTTGAACGTCACGGGCTCGTCGGTCCGAAAAAGCTTCATGATGATATCGAAGCTTTGCTCCAGCAGTTCCCTCGTCTCGGCCTGGCTCACGCCGATCATGGAGGCGTCCGTCGGCAAGGATCCTGGACCAACACCCAGCATGACTCGACCGCGCGTCAGATGATCGAGCAGCACGATGCGCTCGGCGACCCACAGCGGATTGTGGTAACTCAGGCTCACTACACCGGTGCCCAGCCTGATATGTCGTGTGCGCTCGGCGGCGACCGCGATGAAGATCTCTGGCGAAGCAATGATCTCGCTGCCGGCCGAATGGTGTTCGCCGATCCAGGCCTCGTCGTAGCCGAGCTTGTCGAGATACTGTATCAGCTCGAGATCTCGTTCCAGCGCGAGCGTGGGGTTCTGTCCAGGGGTATGGAAGGGTGCAAGAAAGACACCAAAGCGAAGGCGAGGACTCATGAGATCTCCAGTCTTAACCAACCTCTGACAGGTCCACGGTGAATCCCTGGACAAAAAGTTGGCACAGAGTATAGCCGACGGAGGTGAAGCGTGCAGCAGTGAAGCCCAGAGCCCACGCGCCCGGGACGAGGTGATGGGGAACAGCCCACGCGCCTCATGCAAGCCACGAGCGACCCCGCAGGCGAGTCCCCCCGGCACTCCCCATCACCTGCCCTCGATGCCATGAGCATCCTCGTCTTCATCATCCTCGTCGGGCTCGGGACGCAGCTCGGGCGGAGCCGTTTCCGGGGGCGCCAGGGGCGAGGTGACCTCGTCGGGCGGCCGAGCACCGCCGAGCGCTGCGGACTGCCGCTTCAGATAGTCCCCTGGAATCTTCGGAATGTTCCGCGAGCCGGGAGTCGGGTCTTTCCAGATCCGGAATTGTTTTGTTCCGTCGGGGTTCGCGCCCCAGGACGCGCCAGTTTGTACACTGCGAAATGTTATGGTGTCGATGGGCAGGTTGCCCTCCTCCATTCGACCGTAAAGCCCCAGGAACTCGCCCGAGTTCGAGAGCTTGAACCCGGCATGGTTACCTCGATTAGCGCCGTCCGCCCAGAAGACGGCGAATCCTCGGGGAGGCACGACATTGCCTCCTGGAATCCGCCAACGCGTCGGATTGCGGCTCGAGTCACTCAGAAAACAACCCTCGAGCTCGAAGGGTGAATCACTCGTGTTGAAGACCTCGATGAACTCGCCCGGAGCCCCGGCTGCCCGGCCAGGACGCGGCAGCACCTCGTTCAGCCGCACGGGTGCTTCCACCGGCAGGATGAACGTCAACCGGGGCGCCGCTAGTGGAAAGACCCGCTCGACACCCTCCGCGCTCCTCGCGAGAAAGTAATAGGCTGTGCGCTTCCGATTCGGGGCCGCAGCGAGGTGAATCACGAACTGAAAGCCCTTGTCGTCCCAGGCCAGGTCCACACCTTGAAACTCCGCGGCGCCCTCCTCGCGATACTGGAGAGCCACCTTGGCGGGTCCCTGGTCGCCGCGAAGGTCATCCCACCGCAGTTTGAGCCAAATCTTGAGATCACCGTTCTTCTCCCGGGTGACCCCCTGCCGGTACTCATGGGGTGGAGGCCTGAGCGCAGCACCCAGGTTCGGCATCGCCGGCGTCGGGTTCGAGAGAAAGCCCCAGGCTCCCTCTGCGTCGCGGCCATACGCAAAGCCCTCGGTCTGGCGCCCCAGGAAGATCGAATCCAACAGCTCGGACGGGGACGTCGGCGTTGCCTGCTGCCAGAGTGCGAGGAACCCTCCGTCGGCGCCGAGGGCAGGGAAGACTGAACCGGAATCGCGCCGCCACAGGAAGCGCTGTCCAGGTTCAAGCGCTCCGCCCTCCGGCGCAGGCAAGGGGAAACGGATGGCCCGACGATGAAACTCGGTCGTGATGTAGCAGCCAGCCAGTCCACTCGACTCGCTCGAGAAGTTCTGAACCTCAATCCAGGGCTCCCCACCCTTCGGACGCAGGAGAACCTCATTCAGGAGTAACTTCGGCGGTCTTCGAACCTTGAGACCTCTGTCGAGCTCCCGCAGGGCCGCGACTCGCGCGCGATGGTCTGCCTTGATTCGCCGGGGGCCCGACAGCAACGCCTCACCACCGTCTCGAGGCCAACGGTTGGGATCGCAAAGAGCCGCCTCCCGGACCTTCGCAAATCCCGCATCGACAAGCTCATCAAACCTTTCTGGTGCAAGCGCGCCTGAAATCATCGTCGAGAGGCGCAGGGAAAGCTGCTCGCGACGGCGAGGATCCATGAGCAAACGGGTCTCCAGCACCGACGGTTCGAGGAGGTTGGAGACTTTTCCCGAGAGCGTGCGGCTCTCAAGCAGGTCCATGGACGCCGCAACGCCCAGCGGCGCCGAGCGAGTCTCGAAGTCGCTAATACCCAGAGAGTCGTTCGGAGACTTTTCCTCAAACAGCTCCCAGCGCTGATTGCGCGAGTCCTGGAGGAGGAAGCGGCCCAGAAGAGGGGCCCCGCGGATGAGGCTCAGGGCGGTGCGATCGAGCCATCGCTCAAGGTAGAGTCGATCCTCAAAAAATCGTTGTATCTCGCCCTCGTCAAGCCGATTGAGCTCCTGAACAAGCTCTGTGAGAGCCATGAGGTTGCCTTCTTCGCCACGCTGCTCACCGTGGGGCACCCAGTCCCACTCAAAGCGGTCCCCGCGGGTCTCACGGGCGAGTAACCCCACGCGGTCAAGGCGAAAACGAGATCGGAAACGTCGGCCCAGCGGCTCGATATCGAAGTAAACTCCCTGGTAGACTCCGTTGAGTGAGAGCGCCACGGGCTCGACGGCCGGTGATGCGAGACCCACGGCGAGCGCGGCTGTGCTCGACAAGCTCTCGCGGAGCAACGTGGGGTCGCCGGCCTCCGCGCTGAGGAAAAGGCTCTTGCGACGGCGAATGCTTCGGTTCCGTTCCACTTGAGGCACGAGGCGAAAGCTCTTCTTTCTCTGCCACATGGGAGTGGACTTCTCGAGGCTCAGGAGAACGTGGCGGACATCTCCCTGCCAGTGGAGCTCGGCGGGAACCTCGATCGGGCCATTCGACTGCACGCCCAAGCTGCGCAGGCTCTCCTCGGACACCCGGACATCCATTACCTGGAGGCCCAGATCCTCTACGCGCTTCGCCTTCCCGTTCTGAACCCCGGAATCGACGCTTCCTGACCCGTCGGCGCGGTGAGCTCGCACCCGGTAGAAATGCTCCGTCCCTACCTCGATTGTGGTATCAAGAAAACGACGGATATGAACGGGGTTCGTCGAGATCTTCACGAACAGACCCGCTGGCGACTGTGAGCGCAGGACCTCGTAGCTTCCCACCACACTTCCCGCCGGGACGGTCCACTCGAGCAGGACCGCTCCCGGCCCACTGAGGACGGTCAATGCGGGGATGGGAGGAGACGCAGCCAGGGAATCCGTGGCCCTCAGAACGCGGATTCGCGAAATTCGAGGTGCCCTCTCGGACGTTCGCGACTCAAAGCGAAGGTCGAGCCAGCCATCGAGCACCCCGACCCTGGTCGCCAGTGTGACCCATGCAAAGTCGCCACCTTCACGGGCGATGTCAAAGCCCTTGAAGGCCGCATCCTCCACAAACACATCGAAGACCCGGAGCCCGCTCGCCGCGACGTCCGTTTCGAGGAAGGTCAACTCAACCACATACTCGCCCGGTGGAAGCCGAAAGACGTACTTCTCCATCGCCTCCCGCCATGCCAGCAGCCAGTCCACATCGCCGCCCAACGCCATCGCCCCGATCCGGCGGCCCGGCGCGCCGCCGACATGGCCAAACCCACGTTCGAGGCTGAAGGGGACGTCCGGCAGAGTCAGCTCGCCGCTCAAGCCTGGCTCACCGACCCCTTGCACGCCCGCGCGCAGGAGGAAGGGGAACTTGTCGAGGACGGGCTCTGCCGTCATCGAAGCGGCGAGCATGAGGAGGGCCGCGGCGGCAGCATATCCAGTCATGGCCGTCTATTATATCCAGGCAGCTCCACAGTTCGGTCATGACCCTTGACCTTGAATTTTGCATGGATGCCCGGAGGACCATGCCCGATACTGCAAACTTGAACCCATTGGACCCATTCCCCATGGATCTGAATTTGGATCTTCTCCGTAGACTCTGCGAGACCCCCGGAGCCCCGGGCCGCGAAGAACGAGTCCGGGAGCTGGTGATCGAGAGATTGAGGCCGCTGTGCGATGAGATCTCCACCGATGTCCTCGGCAACGTGATCGGGCTCAGGCGGGCCCCCGGGCGCGGCTCAACAAAACCTCTGCGTCTCATGCTCTCGAGCCACATGGACGAGATCAGCTTTCTCGTCACACACGTTGACGAAGGCGGCTTTATTCGCTTCACGCCGCTCGGAGGGTTCGATGCCAAGACCCTCACGGCGCAGCGGGTCAATGTGCACGGGAAGCGCGACCTCCTGGGCGTGCTTGGCACAAAGCCTGTGCACGTGATGAGCGAGGAGGAGAAAAAGACAGCCCCAAAGCTCGATGATTACTTCGTGGACGTAGGCCTCCCTGCCGCGGAGGTCAAGGCACTCGTCTCGGTGGGCGATGTCATCACACGTCAGCGGGATTTGGTCGAGATCGGCAACACGCTCAACGGCAAGTCCTTTGACAACAGAATGGGCCTCTTTGTCATGCTGGAGGCGCTTGCCCGACAAGGCGCGCACGAAGTGGACGTTTACGCTGTCGCGAGCGTTCAGGAGGAGATTGGACTGCGGGGAGCAACCGTTGCGGCGCGAAATATCGAGCCGGACATCGGCATCGCCCTGGACATTACCGTGGCCAACGACGTGCCGGACGCCAAGTCGCACGAGCACATCACTCGGTTGGGATCGGGTGTCGCGATCAAGGTCATGGATTCGAGTGTGATCTGCAACCCAAGACTGGTCGGTCACCTCAAACGGCTTGCCGAGGAGCACAACATCCGATACCAGATGGAGGTCCTGGTCAGGGGCGGCACCGACACTGCTGCCTTGCAACGCTCGGGCAGGGGCGCAGCTGTTGGCTGCATCAGCATCCCCACCCGCTACGTACACTCGTCGATCGAAATGTGTCACAAGGACGATATCCGGGCGTCGATCCAGCTTCTCGTGGCGTTCATGGAGAGCGCGCACCGGGAAAGTTACGCGCTGTGACCAACGCTTCAGCCCCGGCCGTCCCCGCTACCGTCCCGCCTCCAAGGGGCCTTCGAAGTAAGATATCGCCCTTCGGGGGTTTCGCCTCCGCAGCTCTACTTTACCTGGCCATCGAGAACGACTCCTTCCAACACGTCGCCTGGTTCAGCCTCGTGCCCCTTCTCTACAGTTTACACCTGGCACAAGACTCGGCGCGCCAGCGATTCTTCGAGGGGCTCTCCTTCCTGGGGACCCTCGGCATCGCGTACTTTCGCGCAGATACTGCGCCGATTCTCCTGGGAATACAGTCCGGCATTTTTGCCGTCGCGGCCGGCCCCATCCTTCAAGGCCAGCGAGGGCTCGTCAAGGCGATCCGCCTGGGCCTCCTCTGGACAGGACTGGAGGTCTTTCGTGGTCCGCTTTGCCCATTTCCGGAGGCCCTGGTGCCTGGATGGCTCACTGTCGGTTCCGCCGTGCGACCCGGGAGCCCGGAATCGCAGACGGCAAACGTGGTGGGGCTCTACGGCCTCAGCTTCGCAGTGAGCCTGTCTTCTTGCTTTTTCTTCGGCGTACTCGTGGAGCAACGCCTCTGGCGCCAGATCGTGTGCTTCGCGGCCGGCCTCGCAGTACCCCTGGTATGCCATGGATACGGCGTCTCAGCCGCGAACGAGGCCGCGGTCCCGGCGAGACGCGCGGACATTGTCCTCGTCACGGCGCACTCGAGTGACGACGGGACGCTCGCCGCGCTCACGCGCACAATTCCCGCCACGACAGGCGGTCTCATCGTGTGGCCCGCCACCTCGAGCGCAATGACCTCGAACGCGACGGGAACCGCACAGTTCGAAAACGTGGCCCGCGAGGCGACCTCGATGGCCCTTACTATCGCCCCCGTGGCGCCGGGGCAGGAGCATTATCAGGCCATTGTGGCTGACTCAACCGGCCGCATCCGGGAGACTTTCGCGCAGGACGGACAAACACCGGTCCTGGTGAAGACGCCCCACGGACTCATCGGAGTGGGCGTGGAGGACGACTTCGACTCTCCCTTACTGGCGAGGGCAGCAACCACGCTGGGCGCGCAACTACTTATCAGCATCGCCCTGGAGACCGAAGCCTGGCGTGATTGCGCCGTTCGACACCGCTCGAGCCTTGACGCCTACCGATCCATCGAGAACCATCGTTGGATCTTGAGGACAAGCCGGCGAGGCTGTGCGGTCATGAATCCCCTGGGGCACCCCACGATCGACATCCGCGGCATCGGTTGGGCGGGCGAGGCCGAGTCTGCGTGGATCGATGTGACCACAGCTTATACTCGTTGGGGCTGGTGGGTCGAACCCATGATACTGGCTGGAGCCGGCTGGGTTCTTGTGGGCGCCCTCATCCACTGGGTCACACACCGACAAAGGGTCTGACTCCCGTGCCCTTCGAGCGCGCTTTTTTGGGGGTCACGAAGACACGAATCTCGCCTTGAGAGGCTGCAAGGTACCTTTCAAGCGTCCACGGGTACGAAAGGCCTGGACGCTGGGCATGGAATCGCTGCGCCATGCTTGGAGCCAAGGCTTGACGCATTCTTCTGCTGCCCCACGTCCGTCGGGGCTGTCTATGTGCACGGCTTCGCATCGGGGCCACGCTCGAGGAAGTCGACCACGTTTCGGGAGACACTCGAGCCTCTCGGCTGGCTCGTCGAGGTCCCCGACCTCAACCCCACAGACTCCCGGCTCAGGCATTTTTCTGCGAGGAGCGCCGAGAGGTCGGGCTGGTGCGAGGGAGGTTTTCCTCCCCCGCGAGGAGTACAAGCGGCAGGCAACTCGACGAAGTCATGAAATGCAACGCTAACTCTGCACCTGGACACTCAATTTCTCCGATAAGGAGCTTGAATACGGCGCTCTGGTGTGTCACGTTCCAGGTCTTCGGTGCCCCAAAGGAAGCAGACAAATTGCCGTGCCAGGAGTCCAATAGCCCAGAAGTAGGTTTCGAGGCGCTGACGGTCCGGCCAGGATTCCGTCCCCCCGGAGAACTGTCCCACAGGGAGCACCTGGCCTACTATCCCACCAAGGTCACCGTCATGGACTACGACGGGCAGACCCTCACGGAGAAGGTAGTCACCGACCTTGACGAGTGCATCGACCTGGCACGGCGACCCAGCACGACGTGGGTCAACGTCACCGGGCTCAAGGACTTGAAGGTGCTCCAGCGCCTCGGGGAAATCTTTGATATTCATCCACTCGCGCTCGAGGACGTCCTCAACACACGCCACCCCCCCAAGATCGATGATTTCGGCTCCAGCATCTTCTTGATCATGCGAAAGCTGAAATCCGGCGACGCCGGAGAGATCACGACCGAGCAAGTGAGCATCGTGCTGGGTGAACGCCACATCGTCACCTTCCACGAGACCGAGAATGATCCCTTCGAGGGCGTCCGCCATCGCATTCGACAAGGGCGCTTCAGAATTCGAAACTCGGGCCCCGACTACCTCGCCTATGCGCTCCTTGACGCGATCATGGACGCCTACTTTCCAATCCTCGACCGGTACGCCGTGCGCATCGAGACTCTCGAGGATCAGGTCATGACCGAGCCGACCCAGGAGACGGCCACCAAGATCCAGGATCTCAAACGTGAGGTCATTCACCTGCGTCAGCTCTCCTGGGCGATTCGTGAGCTCCTGACCCACATGGCCCGGCTCGACGACGCACTCATTTCGAAGGAGACGCTCGTTTACCTCCGCGACGTACAGGACCATGCCATTCGAGTTCAGGACATGCTCCACTCCTACCGTGAGCTTTGCGAAGGCCTCTACCAGAGCTATGTCTCCAATTTGACCTTGCGCACAAACGACGTCGTGCGAGTGCTCACGATTATCTCGACGATCTTTCTGCCCCTGAACTTCATTGCGAGCATGTTCGGGATGAACTTCGTCGAAATGCCCGCAGCCAAGTGGCACTCAGGGTTTTATGTCGCCATCTCGCTGATGACACTGATGGGCCTTTCCATGCTCGCCTTCTTTCGAAGAAAGCGCTGGATGTAAGCGCTTTCCAGTCCGTTGAACCTGCAGCTTCGGCGGATCACCTCTTCGGCGGGCCCGCCTCGCGCACCACGGCGCCGCGGGCTTCCGAGAGGAAGAGCATCGCAAAGCGGCTGACGTTGTCGAGGTCGTTCGTTGAAAGCGATCCGTAGTCGAAACGGCCGCGCAAGTCCGTGTAGCCGTCCTTGTAGAACTTGATGTTCCCGTCTTGCATTTTCGCATAAACCTTGACATAGACTCCCGGGAACGGTTTCCGCGTATCGGTGCTGATGGCGCGAGCCTGGGCGTAGCCTTCGCTCACCTCGACGCTCAGCGCGCCCGAGTAGCGTGTGCGCGTCCTGCGTATGCCGGCTCCCGTAACCTCCACGAGCACGTTGCTCGCCAGGAACCGCTCCGCAATGGCAATGACCCTGGGCCGCTGTGCGTCGTCGAACTTCACCGTCTCGACCACGTTGGGCTGCACGTAAGCGAACTGCCCCGCTTGCTCCCCCACGAACGGATTGCGGGAGAAGAGAAGCTCCACGTCCATGAGGTAGTAGCTCAGGCGGCATTCGGCAAGGTTTCGATGGTGCACAATCACCTCTCCACCCTGGATCTCCAAGTCGAGCACGGGCTCGGTGGCGGCGAGGTCGCCTTGCGCGGGCTGGCGAGACTTCTCGGGCTCCGCGGCAGGCTTGCTCTCGATCTCCTCGACTTGCCGCAAGACCTCCTGGAAGAGCTTTCTCCACCGCTCCACCGGATGTTTCCCGTGCTTCTCGGCGATCGAGCGGCTCGTCACCAGGTCACCCGTCGAGAAGCCAAGGTAGGCGCTCAGGTAATCATACTGAAGCCGGCTCGCGAGCCTGTCCGGTCTCAGGAGAGCGAAGAAGGAGCGTGCCTCGTCCACTCGATCCTGGAGGAGGAGATAGTACGTCACCCCAAGGAGGTCGCTCGCGTCGAGCGTCGGGTGGTAGGAGAGGATGGTCAGCAGCTTCGCGTATTGCTCACGAAAGCGGTCGTTGAGAATTGTACGCTCCTTGCCGAGCCGATGCGTCCGCGCATTCACCAGCGGGGAGTACTCCAGGTGCTCGTACACGCGTCGCTCAACCGGGTCGATCGTGAGGAGCGTCGTAACGAGGGCCGCCCCGCACCGGGCAACAAAATCGTTTGAATGCCTCAGTAGCTCCCGCGCCGCCGGCAAGACGTCGTGCAGGACCCCATAGGACCAGACGACGGAGTTGAAGACGTGGCGCTCCCGCAGGATGGTGTGGACGCGTTCGAAGAAGGCCTTGTCCCGCAGACGCCAGGCAGCACGCTCAAGCGGCACGGCCTGAAGGTTTCGCGTCCGGAGAAACTCGAGGACTTGATCCTCGGTCCCTTCCTGCGACACATGCTGCCAGGAGGCAAGGTCCACTTCGCTTTGGGTGTTGACAACCTGGAAGGAACGCGGCTCCGCGAAACCGACGAGCTTTTCGTTCCTGGCCGCGTGGACAGGGAAGTGGACGAACGTGCCCGGTTTGGAAAAGTAGAAGTGATAGTCAGAGGTCCACGTCTGAAAGGGCTGGACCTGAACCTGAACGCTGCGAGTGACCGTGCTGCCAAGGACGGGGAAGGCGCCGCGTGGGATCTGGAGAAGGACATCCAGCTTCTGTGGCCCGGAGGTTGGGTTCGTGATCACGACCTGGCAGCCATAGACGACATGCGTTAGCAACTCGCCCGTCACGAACTTGTCGAGCTTCTCGCCCTCGACCAGCACATAACGATCGTCCTGTCGGTACACATTCTGGGCGACCAGAATCGGGCCCTGCTGCGGGGCAATTTCGGCCGCCTTTACCTGCTCGTGAAAGACGACAAGCGGGCCCCTGCCCACGACCGTGAGCTTCTTTCCATCTCGCACCAGCTCAGGAGTCGCAGGTTCAAAGGCAATGTCAAGCACGGACAGCGCAAACATTGCCTCCGTGAAGTTTCGCGAGGCCTCCGCGAGGTAGGGCGAGAAGAAAGGCTTTGCGGCGTCATGGCGGGCATAGTCGGCCCAAAAAGGGCTCACGGTGACCAGGGACTCGCCTTGACGCTCCATCGACAAGTGGTAGTACTGATTCTCGGCCCACTCCTGCGTTTTCTCCAGGGTCTTGAAGAGCTGCCGCACCTTTCGGCGGCGCTCTGTGTCGCCGCGTTCAAAATAATCGCGCGAGGCTGCATCCTTGGAATCTGCGGCCATCTCGGCCGGAGGGGATGAAGCTTCGCCCTGGCCCTTCCTGGCTGGCCTGGCAGCCAGTTTCTTCGCTTGCTGCCGCTTCCCGCCGGCCGATTCCTCCGGAGCCTCCTCGGCCCGCAAGTCCATCTCGACCGCAAGCTCGGACTTGTCTGCCAGATTCTTGGCCAGCGCATCGTCGAGCTTCTCCTCCAACAATGCAACGCTCGGCGCCTTGAGCTCGGAACGCTCCTCGAACGCTCTCCCTCGCAACGCCGTCTTGAAGAGGCGGTCCCGCCGCTCAAGATCGACGGGTACGAGGTCCAGCAGATCCCGGGCGTGACGGGCGACACGCGGGCCCTCTCCTTCGATCCGCTGAGCGAGCAAGATGCGCTCAACCACGTTGAGCTGCCCGAACTCCGCCGGCTCAAGGTACTGCTTCAGCTCGGCGCCCAGGAGCCAGTGGTCGAGGAACGTCTTGTGAAGCTTGCTCTCGAGGTAGGGCCGGATGACCTCGCGGAAGAATTCCGGGTCCTTCTTGTAGAGGAAGAAGGAGAGCTCGTGGGAGGCGTACTTTGAATACTTCGCTCGCTTCTCCTCGGCCGACAGCTTCGGCCACTCGCCGATGAATCCAAACTCTGAGAGGGTCGAGTCGCCGCTGAGTGTCACGAGTAGCCTGTGGACCTTCGCGATCGAGTCGTACGTCTCAATCTGCGCCGTTGAGGCGTCGGGGATCGTGAGGGAGAGACCTTTCTCGACGAAGCTCACCTCGCGCTTCATGGCCTGGTGGAGCTGCGGGTTCAGGCCATCGAGGAGGCGGAGATCGCGGAAGCGAGTCTCCGGCTCGGGTAAAGAAAGAATTCGCGAGACCGTCTCCTCCGGTGTGACCGCCACGATTTGCACCTCGCTGTGCGCCCCGAGCTGGATCCTCGGAATCGAGACGACCCCATCTGCGCCTGGGCGCAGGTTTGTCAGAACCACGGCGCTCTCGGCGAGGAAGTCAAGATTGGCGTAACCCTCGAGTTCCTCCGGCGGAGCCCTCCCCTCAGCAGCAAGAGACGTGCGACGTTGTCGGCTCATCTCTCTATCGGCGGAGATCACGGGCGCATCCCAACCGGCCCCGGCGCCCGCTTCCTGCGTGGTTGTCTGTGTGTCCCGCACCGCCCACGGGTTCAGGAGAAGGCTTGGGCGATCGAGCATGTTGCCCGGGCGCTTCTTCAATTGCTTGCGCTCGAGAATATAGCGGTACTCGTCGCCGATGTCGCGACCGGTGACGTAAACGCTCTCGATCGCCCGGAGCGCCTCGGAGCGCGGTTGCCGACGCTCGGCAGCCTCGAGGTTCGAGTGGGCGGAATCATCGGGAACGTAACGAGTCGCAAGAACGTGCACCCGGGCAACCTCGACGGGCCCACCAATCCGGACGCGAAGCGCGTCGCCCTCGATCGCCGCGGAGGCGATGGCCAGCGGCTGGCGGGGAAATAGCTCGAGCCGGCGAGTCGGCGAGGTCACGTGATTTTCTCCCTCGGATCCGGCGGCAACTTGGATCGCAATTCGATCGCCAGATCCCTTCAGCAAGAGCTCGTAATCCCCCGGCGCAAGGCCCTCGATCCTCAGGTAACCCGGTTCCGCCGAGATAGCATCGAAGCGGTCACGGACGGGCCTTTCTCCTCGCACCTCAAGCAGCGAGACGTCCGAACGAGCCAGAGAGCCAGCCTTGCCCATGTGAGCAACGAGGATCGACCCACCCTGTTTCCCGTGAATGATCCCAGGCTGACTCGCCCTTTCCTGGGGAAGCCGCCAGAGACGCTCGAGATCCTCTCCGAGCGCTATCCAATCAACGTCCTTCAAGCTCCCGAGCTCGATCCGCCCGTCCCTGTCCGTCTCGAGGCGAACCTCCAGAGGCTCACGGAAATCGAGGTGCTTGAGTTTCATCGCCACGACGCGGCCAGAGCGCCGCTCGCCCGTGCGCCCAAGGACCTCGATCGAGTATTCGCCGCGCACGAACATGAGGTGGGCGGCGTGGACTCGGTCGGTCTTGTCGATCCGGTTCACCGCAAACTGACGGCTGTCGCCGAGCGCCACGTGAGTGCGTTGGCTCACGTTCTCGACGCGCGCTGCAAGCACGAAGCCAATCGATGCCAGGCGCGCTGGAACCTGAAACTCGTGCACGATCTCGGCACCGTCTGCGAGCTCAACCTTGATCTCCTGCGTCGTATCGACCCCGTCGACATCAGTCGACTTGAGGAGCAGCTTCGGATCCTCAAGCAGGGACAGGCTCACGGGCACGCCGTTCAAGGTGATCGATGGCCGAATGATCACGGTGGCCCTCGAGCCCGCGATCAAGGCCTCGCGCTCCACGTGGATTCCAGCCCGAAGGTTGTAGCTCTCCGCCTCGTGCTGGAAGGTTGCCAGGGAGGCAAAGTTACCCCGCTCGAGCACGATGATCTGCCGCCCAGGCTTGCTCGAGAAGGGCACGGTGATGGATCCGTCCCCGTCGGGTAAGTATTCCTTTCCGGCAAGCCAGAGCCTCGCGTCAAGGACCTTGCGGCCAGCTTCATCCATCACCGTGAAGACGTGGCCAGCGATGCTCGTACGCACCGTATGCTGAAGTTGCCCCTTACGGATGACCGCACGGCTCGCCTTGCCATTACCGATCAGTTCCACGACGAAGGCCCCCCGTTTCGCAAGCAATGGAAACTCGAGACGGCGCTTCACGCGACGCAAGGGTGGGTCGTCCAACACGAGCGTCCGCTCCTCGCCAGCCACGAGGCCGTCAAGGTCGAGCGTGGCCTCAACCTCCCCAAGCTTCTCTCGGTAATAGTTGGCCGCGTTGACCTCGAAGACCTTCACAAGGAGCGTCCCTGTGTTCTTGATAAAGACATCGAGCGCGACGGGCTCCTCGGGATCGAAGTAAGTCTTGTTCGTCGGGGCGAAGTCAATGTCGATCCGTTCCTTGAGGGCTTGCGCCTCGGAGGGCGACAAGATGGCGTGCCAGGCGTCCCGGCTACCAATACCGTACAAGATGCCCGTCTCGGCCTGGAGTCTCTTGAACCAGCGGCTCTCAAAGTAGGGGGCGTAGGCGGAAACGTTCTTCGTCTCCAGGAAGACCCTCTCGAGGTAGCTGCGCACAAGAGGCTCGTCGTTTCCCACCGGTGAAAGGAACGTGACGGCATCAAAGCGGGCGTTCAGATCGACTGGCGAGCTTCGCCCCTGCTCCTTTCGAAGGTATTGGGGGCTCATGTACGACGCGTTGCGCGGCAGACGAACGTAAATGAGGAAACGCTCCGCATCGAACACTCCGAGGGCACGGTCGTGGTGAAGGCGATGGTAGAGAATGTGCGCCTTGAGCGAATTGTGGGCCGGGCTCAGACGAGTGGCAAAGGACCAGAGCCTGTCGAGAAAGGCCTCACGAACCTTCGCGTCGCGCCGCCAGTCCTCGTCTGCCGACGGCGTCAACCGAACGAGGTACTCGTTGACAAAGTTCGTCTCGTTCAAGAGCTCGGGCTTCAACCCCAGGCACTCGTCGAGCTGCCCCACGAGGAGCCGGCGATGGATGGCGAGCGATCCGAACCCGGAGCTGTGTGGAGCATTGAGGTCATCAACCACAAGCTGGACGAGGCCGGGAACATCGGGCTGGGTAAGGCGGCCAAGCAGGTGGCGTCGCCTCTCAGCGCCGAGGTTGAGGCGCGCGGCCCACTCCAGGGAGCGGTCCTCGAATCCGTCAGTCGTCCCCGAGCTGTGATCCAGCGCGCGCTGCACCATCATCTCGCGGCCGAGGAGCTTGTTGTCGAGTCGCGCCGGGAGCCGAGCCTCTCGCGCCTCGGACTCACGCTGGTGGCCAAAATCAAGGGTCAGCCGATCACGAAGCGCGTCGAGCGCCTTGCGAGGATTTTTCTGATACCCAAGCAAGATTTGCCGATTCTCGATTTCGACAACCCTCTGCGTACGGCCATGCTTCTGGACCCACGGGACGAGAAGCTTCTCGACCTCGTCAAGCTTCGCGGTATCGCCGAGCTGTGCCAGATTCTGGTTGTGAAGCGAGTGGAAGAAGTAAAAGTCCTCGGTTCCGGGAATGAGTTGTTTCAGCACCTCCGTCCGATCCCGGGAGAGGGCGAACTCCTCGAGGAAGCCTGGCTCAACAGCGAGAGCTGCGAGCGACGGAAAACAAAGCGCGATCGCGGCGAGAAATCCCCTCAATGTGCCAGGGCGTTGATTCGTTCTCATGGTGTAAGCTCCTTCACTCTGACTTGGGCTCAGCTCTTCCTGGAAGGTTCCCGTCAGCTGGGGCCGCCGATTCTGTGCGCCAATTCCACGCACGTGGCCGGCGCGTGGCCGGCGAAATGGTTGTTCGAAAAGGCATATACGTCCTTCACATCCGGGCGTTCGATGATCATCCGAATGACCTTGCCCCACCGGGCGATGCGCTCCTTCTTGTCCTCCACTGTTGCGCCCCAGGTCTTCGTCTTCGCCTCGATTGCGTGGCGGTCGCCGAGGAGGCGAACGTAGGTGAAGTCCGCGGTCACCATTCCCTTCGCCACTTGATCCTCTGGTCCAGGCATATACGGATGATCGACCAGGACAGCCGCGGCCTTTCGGTTTCTCAGAACCGCCAGGTACTCCTGCGTGATCCACATCTTGTTCCGGATCTCGACGGCTACGCGGACCTTATCGGCCACGCGCTCGAGAACTCGATCCAGCCGCGGCAAAAAGTCACCGAGCGTGAGCTCCTTCACCCGGAAGTAGGGGAACTGGAAAACAACGCAGGCGAGCTTTTCTCCAAGCAGCGTCGCCCCCTGAAGAAACCGCTCCAGTTCCCCCGACTCATCCGCAAGGACCTTCTCTACCCTGACCCTTTCGCCCTCCGAACCGTGGGTCACGACTCGGAACACCTTGGGCGCGAATCGGAACCCGGCGGGCGTTCGCTCGGCCCAACCCTCGAACGTGGTGGCCGCTGGAATTGCGTAGAAGGTCGAGTCGATCTCCACGGCGGAGAACCGCGTCGCGTAGAGCGAAAGGTAGTCGCGCGAGGCGCTCCCGGGCGGATAAAAAGATCCTACCCAATCGTCGTAAGACCAACCGGAAGTGCCGATCCAGACGCTCATCGCGCATCACCACGCTCGCGGCCAGCCTCGCCGGTCGCGAAGGCAGGGTCGCCGGGTAATCCAATTGGGGTGATGCCTCGCTGCATGAAAGCATCATCTTAGGCAGCGAACTCGTGAATACCAGCCTCGCCGGCAGTAACAGCCCGTCCCACCAGGGGGGCGTGGGGGCCAGGCTCGCACCAAGGCCGATGAAACCAGGAACCTCGAGTGGCGCAGGCTCTTGCTCGGGGGATGTTCCCCACGCCCGAGCCTTCATCTTTGCGTCCTTCCTCCAAGGGCCAGAGCGGCCCCAGGACTCTTTCCTTGAGCTTCACTGGCAGCATCGGGTACTCTCCCGCTCCCTTGACCTCAAACCCTTCCCCCACGAATTCGGATATCGCCGAGCGCACACGTCGAAGGGTGACGCGTCGGCTGATCCCCTGGCTCTTCTTCCTTTACATCCTCGCCTACCTCGACCGAGTGAACATCTCAGCGGCGGCGCTTGGCCTGGAGCTGCCACCCGAAAAGGGCGGCTTCAGCTTCTCGAAGGAGTTCCTTGGCTTCGCCTCGGGCGTGTTCTTCTGGGGGTACTGGATCCTCGAAATCCCCAGCACGCTGTCCGTCGTCAAGTGGGGAGCGCGCTGGGTCTTCGTTCGCATCCTCATTCTCTGGGGCATCTGTTCAACCCTGTGCGGGTTTCTCGGCAAGCCGATCCTGAGCGCACTTCTTGGGTGGATCCAGATCGGAAACTTTGACCTTCTTTCGTATCATTTTGGCGGACTCGATGGAACAAGGCCGGGCGATCAACTCTTGATCCTCCGTTTTCTCCTTGGATTCTTCGAAGGAGGCTTCTTTCCTTCGGTGATCGTCTACCTCTCGCTGTGGTTCCGGCCAGAGGACCGTGCCAGGGCCATCGCCAGCTTCATGGCCGCGATTCCAATCGCGAGCGTCCTGGGTTTCCCGGTCTCGAGCCTCATCTCAACCTTTGAAGGATGGGGTCTCGAAGGGTGGCGCTGGATCTTCATCTTCGAGGGCGTGGCACCCGTCCTCGCGGGCTTTGTCACTGTTTTCTTTCTCCCCGACAGGCCAGAAAAGGCCAGTTGGCTTCCACCCGAGGAGCGCGAATGGCTTCAAGGCGAGCTTCAACGCGAAGAATCCAAGAAGACAGCCGTTGGCCACTTTGCCTGGGTGAACAAGTTGGGCCTCGTCCTCCTTCTGACCGCGGCCTACTTCTGCTTCAACGTTTCGACTTACGGGATCTCAATGTTCATGCCAAAGATCTTGCAGACCCAGTTCCAGATCGACCCTGGCCGTAGAGCGCTCGTGATCCTTGTGGCTGCCCTCCCCTTCATTCCCGCCTTCCTCGTCATGCTAGCCGTTGGGCGCCACTCCGACAAGACCGGTGAACGCATCTGGCACGTCGCGCTCCCCCTCTTACTCCAGGGCATGGGAATCGCAGCGGCCGCACTGTTCGACGGCGTGGGCCAAGTGTCTGCGTACATCATGATCCTGTGGGTCGGGAGCGTCTACTACGCTTACCTCCCAGCTTTCTGGCCGCTCCCCAAGACGTTCCTCGGTACGGTAGTCGCCGCCTCTGCCGTGGGATTCATCAACATGATAGGAAACCTGGGTGGTTCGTACGGCCCGAACCTTGTGGGAAAAGCTGCGCAGGGAGAAGCAAGCTTCGGCCCGGCGCTCTGGAAGATCGCTCCGTTCCCGATTGTGGCGGCCGTGCTGATCGTTGCGATGGGCTACTTCCACAGCAAGAATCAGAGGAGCGAAGGGAAGAGCTGACGGCAGAAGGGTGATCACGGATCTTGTTGATAGACCGACGCTGGTCTTGCAAGCCTCACCCCGGACGAGCGTGGGTGGCCAAGATGAGGCGGAAAAGCCCGGCCATTTGACCATTTTCGCGCGGCATCCTACCCTGTAGGGGGGGCCGGGGAAAGGCCGAGGGTCCGGACCATGCGCGAGTTCGTCATCCAGTCACGCAAGACCGAGGACAACGCGATCCCGGGGTCCAGATCACGCTCCGGGGAGTCCCCGCCCAAGTCACGGCAACGCTATCAAACGCCTCTCATGAGTGCGATGCCCATGGCCCAGCCAGCCAAGACTCCAGGGCCACGATACCAGGAGGGCCCCGCGAAGCCGTCCGGAAAAAAGCGGCACGGAAATCGAAGCTTTGTGGTGTCCTACAACGGCGCATTCGTGGGTTTCTTTGAGGCCGAGGCAGAGCTGACACCGCGAGAGGCGTTCATTCGAATTGCAAGCGACATGGCCGCACGCGATCCCGCCTTTGAACCCGGGCGACTCGAGCTCTACAAGCCCGTCCTGATCAAGAGCGCACGGCCTTCCAACGGCCTCGAAAAACTTCGCGGAACGCTCCGCTGCTTCAGAAAAAAGAAGCATCGATAACGGCGAGCAAGGCGGGAACCGTCCCTGCGAGGTACACAGCGCGAGCGAGTCGGCGGCGTTCGAGATCGTCCGGTCTCCGCCTCAGAACCAACGGGCCTTCTCGACAACGTTGCGAAGCGGCTGGCCGACCAGGAAACGACGGCAGTTCTCGAGCAGGATCTCACAGCGACGGTCGTCGAGGTAGGGGCCATAGCCGGCGGTATGCGGCGTGATCAGCACGTTGGGCGTCGTCCAGAGCGGGTGGTCGGCGGGCAGGGGCTCCTGCTCGAAGACATCGAGCGCCGCACCGGCAATCTCGCCGGAACGTAGCGAGGCGACCAGGTCGTCGAGCCGCGTGGTCATGCCCCGCCCGATATTGATGAAGAACGCGCTCCGTTTCATTAGCTGAAAGCGCGCGCGGTGCATCATCCTCTCGGTCTCCGGGGTGTGAGGCACCGTGAGGATAACAAAATCGGCCTCGGGCAAGAGGCTGTCGAGGGCCTCGGGGCCGGCGAGTCGGGAGACACCACTTGGCGCGTCCCGGCGCCGAGCGTCGATGCCGATCACCCGCACGCCGAAGGCAGCCAGAAGTCGCGCAGTCTCGCTGCCAATTCCGCCCACGCCAACGATGAGGGCGGTGGCCTCCGGCAGGTGTACCACGCCGGTATCCAGGGGAGCCGGCTTCCACTCCCGGCGAAGCTGGAGCGGTAAGTAGTGTTGCAGACCGCGGGCAAAGGCCAGAACGAAAGCCAGAATGTGTGCGCCTATGTGGTCGTTGTAGATTTCTCGAAAGTTGGTCAGCACGACCGGATGCGCGATCAGCTCGTCGTGGTAGTACCCGGCGGGCGGTGCGGCCTGCGGAGCCTGCAACCAACGCAGGCGGGCCGCCTGGCGCAAGAGGGTCGGCGATAACGTTCCAAAGGCGGCCTCGGTTCGGCCGATCTCGAGCGCAGCTTGTGCGTCGTCCTCCGCGACGACAACGGTCAGCTCGGGCAGAGCGGCAGCCACACGCGCAGCCCAAAGGCGCGTCGTGTTCGATTGGGGCGGAAGCATGAGGAGAGTCGTCACGGCCGATACGCTACCACAAAGACCCGCCGTTGGGGGAGTGGTTATACCGCACGCGGGCAGTGATGAGACCTTTTGTAGCCTGCGAAAGTTGCGGCTGCTCGCGCCAGAGGCGCCCG
>SXGT01180892.1_pt1 | contig 41649 bp, 31 predicted proteins | sample 3176221 | NCBI WGS metagenome assembly SXGT01 (sample SAMN11356862, study PRJNA531348) | freshwater metagenome | isolation source: freshwater sample F1-120 | place: China: Fuxian Lake, Yuxi | collected 2017-12-25
ATGTGGGCCATGATGCCGATGTTGCGGGTGCGTTCGAGCGAGTATTCGCGAGCCACGTTCGTTCTCCTGGTTCCGTCGGTGTCGAAATCTAAGTGCAGGACGCAAGAAACCCTCCCCGGCCACCCTCTTTCTCGGTTCGAAAGAGGCCCAAGCGAGCTCGGGAGGTCCGGAGAGGGTGTCGGGGTACCACTTCCAGTGGTGTGGAGCCGCATGGAAGACGCAGCGCCCTGGGGATAACCCGATCCTTATTTTGCGTGCGTCATTGTCCGATGAGAGTCCTTCTGCTGGCAGGCTCCGACGAGCGGAGTGCCAGGGCGCGCCTTTCTAGCCGCGCTGGTGGGGAAGTCAAGCAGCATCGGACCAGACGGGCCTCGCACGAGACGGGCGAGGGTCAAGTCACGGGGAGCAGGCGAAGGTGAGCCCGTGTTCCTTTCTCGGCAGGACAGGCGCTCAGCGGCAGCCCTGGGCCTTGAGCGTCGTGCTCGCGCTCGCGCCTCCACCCGAGGCAGCGCAGGTCCCGCATGTGAAGAGCGTCCCGGTGTTGCCGCAGCTCACCGTGGAGTGAAAGGCCGACGGATCCTTGCCGATGCAGCCCAGGCAAATGCGAGGAGGTACACCGCAGAAGCTGGAGCTGCTGCCGCACGAGTGATGGGCCTGCCTCCCGGCCGACGAGCAGGTGGACTGGCTGGTACAGACCGTCAGGAGGCTCCCCGAGCAGAAGCGGCAGCTCCCTCCAACGAACTCCGGGGTCTCCTTGTCGAGCTTGCCGTCGCAGTCGTAGTCGAAGGAGTTGTTGGCCCGGGGCTGGGTGAAGTAGGCCGTCTGGCCAGGCTTGACCCTGTTGTTGTTGTCGTCGCAGTCGGTGTGATCTTTGACGTAGCCCACCACGGGAGCGGGCCCGCTGACGCAGCCGGGGGCGGCCCCCGCGCCGTTGGTGGCGCTCACGTCGCCGAAGCCGTCCGAGTCCTGATCCCGGTACCATAACGTGCAGGCGCCCGTGGCGCAGGCGGGGCAGGTGCAGGTCCCGACCTTGCCGGGCACGCTGCAGTTGCCTCCTATCCCGGTGCACGAGTCGTTGCAGCAGACGCCCCCCACGCAGAAGCCACTCTGGCACTGGGGATTGGCCATGCAGATCGTGCCGTTTCCCAGCTTGCGTTTGCAGGTGCCCCCCGTGTCGCAGTAGTGCGTATCCAGGCAGTCGGCCGGGCTGGTACAAGCCTTCCCGCAGCCGCTCGCTCCCTCGGGGCACACATAGGCCTGGCAGGCCTCCAGGCCCAGGACGCAGTGCCCCTGACCGTCGCAGGAGGCCCTCCCCTGGTCGACCCTGGTGTTGCAGAAGACGGTGCCGCAGGTCTTCTCGCTGGAGGGGAAGGCGCAGGCCCTCTTTCCGTTGCACTTGCCGGAGCAGGGAGCGTCGTCGCCCTTCACCCCTCCGTCCGGGATGTTCACCACCGCGCCGGCGTCGCCCCCGTCGCCCGCCGAGGCGTCCAGGGGAGCGCCCGCGTCGGGCAGGGGGGGCGTCGGGCACTGGTTCTTCGGATCCTGCCCGTCAGGGATCGGCTCGCAGCGGCCACTGCTGCCCGGGAGGTTGCACGCCTCGCACGTCCCCTTGCAGTCCGAGTCGCAGCACACGGCGTCGGCGCAGTGCCCGGACGAGCACTCGCCCGCCGAGGCGCAGGCCTGTCCGCCGCTCTTCTTTCCGTCGGCGCTGTCGGGGGACGCCGGCGCCCCCGCCTCGGACGGCGAGGGAGGGACGGGGGGCGTCGTCACGGGCGAGTCGCCCACGCAGCCGGAGAGGGAGCGGGCGGCCCACGCCGTGCTCACCAAGATCAGCGCGGCGGCGACGGTGCGGGACACAGCCATGGGGCATCTATGCCACCGACCGCCTCCGGCAGCAAAGGGAGCATTTCGACATCCTACTCTTGCGCACATGACTACAGAGAGCTAAAGGCCTGCGCGCTCGGCGGACAACGCGCCGAAGCTTGCCTATCCAAGGAGAAACTCATGAAGGCGTCTCTGCTCGTTCTCACTTCCATCTTTGCTTCGATCTTCGCCATGGGCTGCGCGGCGACGCCCGCCGAGGACGGCGAGGAACTCGGCGATACGGCGAGCAACGAGGAGGCCCTCAGCGCATCCAATATCTATGGCTCGTGGGAAGCAGAAACGGGCCCCATCCACGACATCACGTTCACCAGGGACTACGCCGAGACCCTGGGCGGCGGGCTCAAGGGCAGGCGCTTCGAGGCCACGGTCGACAACGGGGTTCGCTGCATCACGACCCCCTGCGACTCGAGCGACGAAGTGGGCGGCGTCTACAAGCTCACCGGAGGCAGCAAGCTCACCCTCGCCTCGTACGATCGCCCCTCGCTGGTGTTCTCTCGCTACCTGGGCGACTACCGGGTCACGCTCCGGAGGAACAAACTCACCCTCAGCAAGCTCGACGGCACCGTGGAGGGCACCTTCCACAGGGCCATCGCGGGCGAGAGGTGCGGCACGACGGTGTGCGGCGCGGGCCTGGTCTGCTGCAACCCGCTCATGAACATCTGCACCAAGCCCGGCATGTTCTGCATCCAGTGAGCTGCTGAGGTAAGCTCGGGGCATGAGCGCGCCTGATAGGAACCTGACCTTCGTCCGTGAGTACCTGGCAGCGATAGAGCGAGGAGCCGTGGGGGACGCGCTCGCCCGGTTCTTCACGGCGGACGTCGTGCAGCACGAGTACCCCAACCGCTTCGTGCCCCACGGGGCCCGCCACGATCTGGCCGGTATCCTGGACAGCGCGGTCCGGGGGCAGCGCGTCCTCTCCGCCCAGCACTTCGAGATCGAGCGCGAGATGGCGAACGGAGATCACGTCGCGCTCGAGGTGCAGTGGACCGGGACCCTGGCCGTCTCCTTCGGCCCCCTCCCGGAGGGCTCCCGGATGAGGGCGCGCTTCGCGGTCTTCCTCGATTTTCGCGACGGCAAGATCGCAGTCCAGCGTAACTACGACTGCTTCGAGCCCTGGTAGCGCCCGGCGCCTCGCCCATGTCCCTCTCCAAGGCGCTCCAGGGTATCTTGGCCGATCTCCTCCACCGGAGCGAGGACACGCGGCGCCTCGATCTGGACGACGTGGCCGACGCGATCGGCACCGTCGCCGTCTCCCCGGACGACGTCGAGGAGCTCTTCTCCAGGCTGGAGGCCTCCGGGCGGCGCATCGAGAGCCCGCCGCCCGGCGAGGCCCCCGGCCAGATCCTCACCCTCGTGATCGCCTCTGCGCGCGCCCTGACGGGCGCCACGGGCCGGCGCCCCACGGTCTCCGAGATCGCGCTCCACACCGGCCTGTCGGAGGGCGCCGTCCGTGCCGCGCTCCGCTTTGCCCAGGTGATGGGTCGCTAGGGACAGGCGCTCCGCACAGGGCGTCATTTCGCCCCCGTCAGCCGTATTCGAGCTATGCTGAGTGGTTGGAGGCTGGGGGCCGATGACAAGAGCACGTCGCGTCACGCTTGTGGGGGTTGGCGCTCTGGCCGTAGGTATCGGCGCGTGCGCCGCCGGCTCCGACCAGGATCGCTCGGATATCAACGGTCCTTCGGCTGGCGAGGACGGTACGGGCGCCACGTCGGCAGCCGTGAACGGGTCCTCCTTCGCGATCCTCGACGTCACGGCGATCTGCACCCTCGCCCAGACCTGCTGCGGGCCGCTCGGCTACACCATCAACACGGGGGTCTGCCGTAATCTGTTCACGTCGCTCTCGGGGTTCCAGAACGAGCTCCAGGACAGCTTTCTCATCGCGGGGGGGCCGGCGGCGCAGGTCGGCTTCAACGCCACCACCGGCGCCGCGTGCCTGAACGGCATCCCCCTCATCGGGTGCGGCAACATAAGCGCCGCGAGCTACAAGGCCACGCACCAGGCGTGCATGAACGCGGCGAACGGCCTCAGGGCGATCGGAGCATCGTGCACCGGAACGGTCCAGTGCGCGAACGGCTACTGCGGCGGGGGGATCTGCACCCCGCTGCGCGCCGTCGGCCAGCCCTGCACCTCGAGCGCACAGTGCTCGTACCGCGGGAAAGCGGAGGGGTGCGACGCCGCCACGGGGACGTGCGTCGCGCTGCGCCCGAACGGCGATTCGTGCGTGTCGGCGGGCGAGTGCGCGTCGGGCCTGTGCGACGGCACCTGCGCGTCCACGGCCCCCACCGTCTTCGATGCCCCCAACTGCGCTGCCTTTGGCGGCACCCTGGGGCCCGGGTTCTTCTTCGACAGCCTCACGGGGCCCGCCAGCCCGAACGTCCTGAGCAGCGGCTCGTGCGGCACCCTGATCAGCGTCTCTACCAACCAGACGGTCTCCAGGATCGGTGTCCGGCACGATCCGACCGGGTCCCAATCGGACGCCGGCTTCAGGTTGACCTTCTTCATCTTCAATCACTCCAATCACGCGCTGCTCTATGCCAGCCCGGCGATCCAGTTTGCAGACGACGGGGACACCTGGAAGATATCCAACGCAGTGAATTTCACCCTGGTCGCAGGCCAGCAGTACGACATCGGAGCCGTCTCCAATCGATTGGGCACGTGGCCCATCGACACCGTGGCCGAGAGCCAGAACGGGATCACGAGCCTCCAGTCCGCCCCTCGTTTCACCCAATCCCAGACCGTCTCCGGCCACGTCGCCGGCGACTGCGGGATTCGTCTTTATTGAAGACCTCACCCCCCGACCCCCTCTCCCACGCTGTCGTTGTAAAGAACGTTGCGCTGGAGAGGGGGAGTGCAAGAGATAGCCGGAGTTGAAAGACTCCCTGTGCCCCCCCCTCTCCAGCGCCACAAAGTTCACAGTGGTTGCGCGGGAGAGGGGCACGCGAAGGCACGCGGAGCGATATGGGGGGGTGAGGTCTGGGCGCGACGCGGCGTGAACCTCCCCCAGGAGGGCTACCTCAGCTCGGTGACGCGGAGCGTGCGAGGCAGGACGTGGCCTCCCCCGAAGCCCGAGGCCTCGGTGGACCAGAGCGGGGCCCTCGCCCTGGAGAGGGCGCCCGCGACGATGGCGTGGCGCTGGGTGACGGCCGAAGGATCCGCGGTCGTGTTGGGGGGCAGCGCGGAGACCGCCTGACGGGCCAGGATCCCCGCGTCGCGCCCCAGCGACGACCACCACGAGGGGCGCTGGCCGAACACGTTGTAAAATGCACCTACCTCGGGATCCGTCACGTCGGCGGCCCGGGCCGAGCGGACCGGCAAGATCCCCGACGAGACCGTGAAGGCCCGGGCGATCCTGCTCGTCTCGGGGACACCAGCCTCGAGCGTGAAGGCCACGGCGGCGGGCCATGGAGCAGCGCGGCGCTTCTGGGCCAGCGCCAGCTCGGAGAGGGTGTCTGCGAGGCACTCGGGCGGACCCGCGACCACGAAGGCCCCGGTACGGGCCTTCGACCACGCCTCGAGGGGGAAGCGAGGCAGGCCTGGCCGCTCGGGGGGGACGTCGCAGTCGACGGTCTCCCTGGCCCTGGAGAGGCCTCCCTGGGCGAGCGCGGCCTCCAGACCCTTGGCCTCCGTCCCCTCGGAGGACGTGATGAGCTGAGCGCCCGCGGCCCCGTCGGCGGCCAGCGCTCGCCCGAGCACCGACACCTGGGTGGCGCGGGACTCGCCCAGCACGAAGCCCGCGCCCGTGGGGGTGGGCTCCTTCACGGGGGGGTGGAGGAGCAGCACGGGCAGCCCATGGGCCTCGCCCCAGCGGAGCGCCCGATCTGCCGATTCGCCGTCGAGGCCCGCGATGACCACCGCGGCGCCCTCTCCGAGGAGCTCTTCCATCGCCAGCTCCGAGCCGTCGTTGCCGCCCCCCGCGGCGTCGTTGCGGGTGACCAGCCTGACGGCGTCGGCCCGATCGGCGTAGGGGCGAGGGAGCTCCAGGGCCCACGAGACCCCGCGCAGGACCTCGGCGGACTGGTCGCGTAGCTCGCCGCTCCTTATGGGGAGGAGCAGGCCCACGGTCCGTCCCTGGACCTCGCGCAGGCCTCGACGGCTCGCCGCCAGCTCGAGGACGCCCGGGCCCGACTCCCCCAGCGCGTCGGCGCCCCCCGGGGTCGCGTCCAGGAGCCAGCGAGCCAAATTGGCATCGTTGTTGGTGACCGCGATGGAGGCCAGACGCACGGCCACCAGGCGCTGGATCTCCGGGCCGTAGCCGCTCTGGGCGCCCCGGGTGCGCATGACCCGGTACACCCCCTCGACCACGCTGGGCAGGATCTTCTCGAGCGCCTGGGTGATCTTGGCCCGGGTCTGCTCTCGCTTGTCCTCGGAGACCCCCCTCAGCCACGCGTCCATGTAGGCGACCGCCTCGTAGTCGTCCCTGGCCCCCAGCGCGGCGAGGCTGAGCTCCTCCAGGAAGATGCCTCTCGTCGTCTCGTCGATGACCTTGCCCGCGAGGGGCTGGAGCACCCGGAGGGCGCCCTCGTCGTCGCCGCGGTGCCGGAGGGACTTGGCCCGAGCGATCTCGAAGAGATCGCGCTCCGGGCCTGGTTTGAGGGCCCTGGGCGTCGCGGCGAGGAGAGCGATCTGGCCGTCGGCGCCGTAGAAATTGCCCTCCTGCATGAGCAGCAGCGCGAGGTAGAGGCGGATCGTCGCCACTGTGGCGTCCCTGGGGAAGCGCTGAATGTGGTGCTCCAGGCGGGGCCTGAGCTCCGAGGGGGGCACGTCGCGACGCTCCCACGCCTCCCGGAGCGGCTCGAACGAGAGGGACGCATCGAGGGTGAGGCCGAAGGCCGGCCTGGGCACGGGCTCGTCACGAGCCCGACCGCACGCGACGAGGGCCAGCGCGAGCAGCGCCCCACGGACCGCGCGCGCCACGAGAGAGCTGGGCACGAGGGGATGCTACCCGAAGCCCCCACGCAAGTCTTTCACGCAGAAATTCGCCGAACCACCTGGCCGGTTACACCCACGCCCCACAGGCGCGATTAAGGTATCGTCGCTCGCATGCTCCAAAAAGCCGGCGACTCTGCTCGCACCTCTACTCGTGGATACGGGACGCTCCTCGTGCTCACGCTCTTTCTGCCTGCCATCGCTTGCAAAGGGAAGACGGCAAGCCCCGTCGCCACGGAAGCGGGTCCGGCGGTGGCGAGCGTCGCGGCGGCGGCGAGCAGGAGCGATCCGCCGACGCCGACCACCAAGCCCGTATGCAGGGTCGAGGCGCAGAAGGTGTGGACGAAGGGGGTGAGCGCGACCACCGGCCTCACCGCGGTAGAGCTCCCGAGCGGCCCGGCGCTCGGCTTCGCGGTCGGCGCTACGCCCCACGTGCTCACCATCGCGCGGGGTGGGGTGGGCAAGCTCGCCAAGGTCACGGTCGATCCGGGCTCTGCGTTCGCGAGGGCCCCGAAGGCACCCGAGGGGACGCGCCTGATCTGGCGCGTGACGCCGGCGAAGATCGAGGGGGCGACGGTGCGCGCCTTCGTCGACTTCCACGACGAGCTGAAGGCGGTGGCTCCCGCGGGCAAGCCCGAGGTGTCGAAGACGAGGAGGGTCGTGTGCGGCCCCGCGGATCGCGCCGACACGTGGGTCTCGTGGGAAGGGCCCGCGTACCTCGACGAGGCAAAGCACGCCAGGGATCCGCTCGCCGCGCTCAAGGGCGCGGAGCTCCTGAAGAAGGGAGCGCCGTACAAGGAGGTCCGCACTTGCCGGAGCTTCCTCGACGCGAAGCGCGACGAGGCCTGGATCATCGGCTCGGAGCTCGTGGTGGACACGGACGACGCGAAGGCCACGGCAAAGGCGAACCTCTTCATCGAGCAAGGAAAGAACGGGAACAGGATCGCGGCGACGAGCCTCGTCGTGCCGACCGATCCGCTCCGCCTCGTCGGCTACGACGTCCCCGTCTCGCACGAGCTCGGCGACGGGCTCATCCTGATCGTCGCCCGGGCGCCGGGCAAGCTCGTGGCCCTCATGGTGAACCACGACAAGAAGCCCGTGGGGGGCATCCTCGAGTACAAGGGCACCTACCAGATGCCCGACATCTCCACGGACGGGAAGGACGACGTCCTCGCCGCGGCGCTCGCGACCGGCAAGGACTCGTTCGCCCTCCGCGCGCTCCGCATTCCTGGGGATACGCACGCGATGCCCGCCTCGTTCAACCCCGTGATGACCGACGACGACGGGAGCAAGAGCGAGAGCCGACCGGAGTTCTTGCGCGACTCCAGCGGACAGCGCTGGATGGCCTACATCGAGGACGCGGACAAGGGCAAGGGACACCTGGAGATCGTCCCCCTCACAGCGGCCTTCCAGGCCGCCGGCAAACCCCACGCCGTGACAGCCGAAGGTGAGCGGGCGACGGAGGCCCGCCTCTTCGCGAGCGCCGCGGGAGGGTTCGTCGTGGCCTACCTGCGCGACGCTGGCGGCGCGGGGCACGAGCTCGTCACCGAGGACCTGAGCTGCGAGGTCAAGAAATAGAACTCCTGGCGCGAGGCTCACCCGGTCCTGGGAACCGGCGGGTCTTTCACGTAGAAATCTGCTAACCACGCAGCCCGTGTCCCGAGGCGCCATGACCCCCGATGCCGGCGCGCCACGCAGCGAGGTGGCCTCGCGCCGCGCCTTCGTCCTGCGCCGCCTCCACTCCCTGTCCGGGGTGCTGCCGCTGGGGGTGTTCGTGGTCGCTCACCTCTGGACCAACGCCTCGGCGCTGGGGGGGCGAGCTCCCTTCAACCGCGCGGTGGACGAGCTCCAGAGCCTCCCTGCCCTGCCGGCGATCGAGGTGGTCGGCGTCCTGCTCCCTCTCGCGTTCCACGCCGCCTTCGGGGTCTACCTCTCCACCAGGGGGCGCCCCAACGTGGCCCGCTACAACCACGGCCGCAACTGGGCCTACCTCTTCCAGCGGGTGAGCGGCGTCGTCGCGCTGGTCTTCGTGGTCGCTCACCTCTGGGAGCTGCGGGTCCAGAAATGGCTCTTCGGCCTCTCCCACAGCGCCTTCTACGACACCCTGGCCCTCCACCTGGGCGGGACGCGCCTGGGCCTCCCGCTCGTCGCGCTCTTTTACCTGCTCGGCGTGGGCGCCGTCGCCTTCCACCTGGCCAACGGCCTCGTCACCTTCTGCATGACCTGGGGGCTCGTCGTGTCGCGCGCCGCCCAGAAGCGGCTCGAGCTCGTCTTTGCCGTGGGGGGCTCCGCACTCTTCCTCCTCGGCGCGGGGACGGTCCTCTCCCTGGCCACGGGCAGCCACCTCGGCGCCGAGGATCCCGCCGGGCTCTCTGCCCCCTGTCCTTAGTCCAGGATCTCTCTGGTTTCATTCTGGCTTTCATTCTGGCTTTCATTCTGGTTTTGAGAGGAGTCGTAATGGCCAAGGCCACCACCACCACCGAATCGGGAAAAGTGCGCCGCGTCATCGTCGTGGGCGGAGGGCTCGCCGGGCTCACCACGGTCATCAAGCTCTGCGAGGCGGGCGTCCCGGTCGATATCTTCTCGCTCGTCCCCGTGAAGCGCTCCCACTCGGTGTGCGCCCAGGGCGGCATCAACGCCAGCGTGAACACCAAGGGCGAGGGGGACTCGCCCAAGGTCCACCTCGAGGAGACGGTGTACGGCGGCGATTTTCTCGCCAACCAGCCGCCGGTCAAGGGCATGGCGGACGCCGCCGCGGGCATCGTCTACATGCTGGACCGCATGGGCGTCCCCTTCAACCGCACGCCCGAGGGCCTGCTCGATTTCAGGCGCTTCGGCGGCACGCTGTTCCACCGCACGGCCTTCGCCGGCGCGACCACGGGACAGCAGCTCCTCTACGCGCTAGACGAGCAGGTGCGCCGCTACGAGACCATCGAGGTCGAGGACGACAGGGGCGTCGCCGTCCGCGGCGAGAAGATGGTCCGCAAGTTCGAATTCTGGGATTTTCTCTCCCTGGTATTGGACGACGAGGGACGGGCCAGGGGCATCGTGGCCCAGGACCTGAAATCGATGCAGATCGAGGCGTTCCCCGGGGACTGCGTCTGCCTGGCCACGGGCGGTCCGGGCATCGTGTTCGGCCGCTCGACCAACAGCGTCATCAACACGGGCACCGCCGCGGCGGCCGTGTACCGCCAGGGCGCCTGCTACGCCAACGGCGAGTGCATCCAGGTCCACCCCACGGCCATCCCGGGGGCCGACAAGCTGCGCCTCATCAGCGAGAGCGCCAGGGGCGAGGGCGGCCGGGTGTGGGTCCCCAAGGATCCCAAGGAGAAGCGCACCGGCCGCGACGTGCCGGAGCGGGACCGCGACTACTTCCTCGAGGAGAAATACCCGGGATACGGCAACCTCGTCCCTCGCGACATCGCCAGCCGCGAGCTGTTCCTCAAGGCCTTCCACCAAAACCAGGGGGTCTACAACCCAAAGACGGGCCGGAACGAGAACGAGGTCTACCTGGATCTCACCCATATCCCCGAGCCGACCCTCCGCAAGAAGCTCGCGGGTATTCTGGAGATCTACGAGAAGTTCGTCGGCGAGGACCCCTACCACAACCCCATGCGCGTCTTCCCGGCCGTGCACTACTCGATGGGCGGCCTCTGGGTCGACTTCGAGAAATCCGCCGACGGCTCGCTGGCCAAGGGCTCGCCTCGAAACCAGTCGACCAACATCAGCGGACTCTACGCGACGGGGGAGGTCGACTACCAGTACCACGGCGCCAACCGCCTGGGCGCCAACTCGCTGCTCTCCTGCATCTACGCGGGCCTGGTCGCCGGCCCCGCCATGACGACCTACCGAGCCAACCTCAAGAAGAGCTCGTGGGATCTCCCCTCCTCGCTCTTCGAGAAGGCCGAGAAGCGCGAGCAGACAAACTACGACGCCATCCTCAAGATGGACGGCGAGGAGAACGCCTACAAGCTCCACAAGGAGCTGGGCGACATGATGCTGCGCGACGTCACCATCGAGCGCCACAACGCCGTCCTCGACAAGGTCATCGAGAAGATAGGAGAGCTCGAGGAGCGCTCGGTGAACGTCGGAGTCACGGACACCAGCACGAGGGTGAACCAGGGGGCCCAGTTCGTCCGCCACCTGCGCAACATGATCACCATAGCGCGCGTCATCGCCACCGGGGCGAGGATGCGCGACGAGTCCAGGGGAGCCCACTACAAACCCGCATTTGTGACCCGCGACGACGCCAACTGGCTACGAACGACGATGGCCATGTTCAAGGAGGGCAGCGGGGGCCAGACCGAGGTGAGCTACGTGCGCTCTCTCGATTACGAGCTCCTCGGGACGAACGTCCACGTGACCGACCAGGTCGACATAAGCCTTGTCACGCCGCGCGCACGAAAATACGAGACCGCGGGCGCCGCCAGCGCCGCGGCCCAGGGCATCAAGGACGAGGCCAGAGCCAGCAAGGACTCGGGCGCGAGCGCCTGAGACGGCAAGCGAGGAACGCCATGGCAGACAAGACCCCCAGGAAACCGTCCGACAGAATCATCCGCCTCCGGGTGCACCGCCAGGACGGCCCCCACGCCCCGGAGAGCAAGCGCACGGAGGAGTTCGAGGTGCCCTGGCACCCCCAGATGAACGTCATCAGCGCGCTCATGGAGATCCAGAAGACCCCCGTCACCGCCGAGGGAAAATCCGTGGCGCCCGTGGTCTGGGAGGCGGTGTGCCTCGAGGAGGTGTGCGGCGCCTGCACCATGGTGATCAACGGCCGGGTCCGGCAGGCGTGCACCGCGCTCATCGACCAGATCTCCCCCAACGGAGAGGCGATCGATCTGGCCCCCATGACCAAGTTCCCTCTGGTGCGGGATCTGGTCGTGGATCGAAGCCGCATGTTCGAGGACCTGAAGAAGGTCAAGGCATGGATTCACCTGGACGGCTCCCACGAGCTGGGCCCCGCTCCTCGCCAGTCCCCGGAGAACCAGGAGGAGGCTTACCCGCTGTCCCGCTGCATGACCTGCGGCTGCTGCCTCGAAGCCTGCCCCCAGATCAACGACGGCTCCAGCTTCATCGGCCCCGCGGCGCTCAACCAGGTCCGCCTCTTCAACCTCCACCCCAGCGGGAAGATGCACGCCTCCTCGAGGATCGAGGCGGTGATGGGCGAGGGGGGCGTGAGCGACTGCGGCAAGGCCCAGAACTGCGTGGAGGTCTGCCCCAAGGAGATCCCGCTGGTGGACAGCATCGCCCAGGTCTCGCGCCAGGCCACCAAGCAGCTCCTGTTCGGCTGGCTGCTCAAGTGACGGAGCCCCTTTCCCGCAGCCCTCTACTTTCCGCGCAGACCTCACCCCCTCGCGCCTACCGCGGACCCCGCTTGCCCCTCTCCCGCGCTGTCACTGTAGAAGTCGTGGCGCTGGAGAGGGGCGCCCCTACGAGAGGGCTGTCCCCCCGTGCTCCTGGTGCTCCCCCTCTCCCGCGCCCCGAGCTCCACAGTGGTAGCGTGGGAGAGGGGGCCGGGGGTGAGGTCTGTAACGATCGCGGCGCCAATCGGGTGAGGTCCGCGTGGGAGCGTGACCTTGCGCAGCCCCTTCCCCGGCAGCTATCCTCGAGTGGATAGAAGGCGCGGCTCGGGCCTGTGACGGGACGCCTTGCGCCGCCAGAAAAGCCCCCGATGCGAGTGACCAACCTGAGCGATATCGGGAGGACGACGCTCCGCTCGGCCGACGATCTCTATGTCTTCAGCCAGCACCTCACGAAGAAGGGCGGCTTCGTCGCCGCCGTGGGCGGGCTGCTGAGCGTACAGGCCGCCATCGGCGGCTGTATTCCGCCGGCAGCCCAAACGTTCCCTCCTCGCCTCCTCCCTGTGGTTTGACCCTCGCCCGTCTTCGGGGAAAGGCACTTGGAAGGACCGCCGATCAGTCGTCCTTCTTCTTGTCCTCGTCGTCCTTCTTGTCCCTGGCCTTCTTGTCCTCGTCCTTGGGGGGCTCCTCCATGTCCTTCATGACATAGGGCTCGGTGAGGTCGCTCTCGAGGTTGGGCTTGCCCTCGGGGGCCTGCGCCTTCTTCTTGAGGCCCTTCTTCTTCTTGGGGCTCGAGGTCTCGTCCTCGCTCCTGGCCTTCGAAGCCTTGCGCTTCTCCTGGGCGTCCTCGTCCTCGCCTTCGTCCTCGTCCGCGACATCGCCCTCTTGGGGCTTCTCGTCCTCCACGAAGGCCCCCTCGCCCAGCGTCGCCAGGCTCATCGCGTTCTCCGGGTTCTTGCGGGCCTGCTCCCAGAATTTCGCGTAGAAATACGAGCATACCAGCGCCGACAGGAGGCCGATCCCCTGGCTGGTCGAGAGCTGCATGACCTCGGATTTCCCGAACGAGGCGGGCTTGAGCATGAGGTAGGCGACCACCGGCGGGACCAGGGAGAGCGCGCGGGCCACCATCCGCACCCTGGGGTCCCCGATTCCCAGCGCGATACCGAAGATGAATGCGAACGACATCAGCAGGAGCGAGCCGGGAATGAGGACGTGCTCGGCCACCGCGGGGCCGAAGGAGCCCCGCTCGGTGTCGTCGCGCAGGACCTCGAGGGCAAAGCGGATGGCGCCGTAGCTGAAGGCGAAGAGGAAGAAGATCTGCCCACGAAACTTCTGGTTTTTACGCTGCCAGAGCAGGAGTACCAGGATGAGCAGGCCCGCCAGGGACTCGTAGAGCTGCGTGGGGTGCACGGGCAGCGAGGCGTTGATCTTCATGACCTCGGTGCCCAGGGGCGTGCCCCGGAAGAGATCCATGTGGCGTACGAAGGCGGGGGAGCCATCCCCTCCTTCGAGGGTGTGCTCGGGCCAGTGAGGGAAGGTGCCGAGCTTCTTCAGGAAGGAGGGCGCCTTCTCGGAGAGGCGCTTGCCGAAATCGCAGCCGAAGAGGTAGCAGCCGATGCGGGTGATGAGCAGGCCCGAGGCCAGGCTGGGGACCCCCACGTCGGCCCAGGGCATCAGGCGGATCTTGTTCCTGGACAGGTAGATCCAGCTCCCAAGATACCCGCCGAGGAAGCCGCCATAGGCCACCAGGCCGCCCCGGCGCAGCGCGAAGAAATCGCTCGCCTGCTTGAACTCGTCGGGGTTGGTCATCACGTAGAGGACGCGCGACCCGATGACCGCCACGATGGCGGTGATCACATAACAGTTGGCCATCGTCTCCTTGGGGAGGCCGTCTCGCTCCGCCAGGGTCAGGGTGAGGTACCACCCCACGACCAGGGAGAGGCCGAGCATGACCCCGTAAGAGTAGATCGGCAGGTTCAGCGCCTCGAACTTCATGTCGCGGGTGGCGAAGCCCGCGACGCCGGCCAAGAGCGCCACGATCACCCCTACGCCCGCCGAACTCCTGTCGCCCTTGCGCTGGGCGACGATGGCGTAGATGAGCGAGATGGCCGCGACCAAGGCGAGCGCCCACCAGAGCTTGAGGGGCATGTGCGGGAGTGGGATACGAAAGAGAATGGGGTGCATCGCGGTCCAGGTTTTACACCAAACCCAAGCGTGTTGGGAAAAGCCGGAAAATCTGCCGCCGAGGACGGCGGGTTCCGCTAGCCTCGGGGGTCGGATCCGCGGCCGGCCCCCTGGATGGACAGCAGGTCCTGCGCCAGACGCGTCCGCCGTGGTAACACTTGCGCTCGATGCGTCTCGCCTCGTCCATGCCGCTCCCCAAGAAACGTCTCCCCCTCGTCCTCCCCGCCGTCCTCGCGCTCTCCTGCGTGCCGCCCGGCAACGCGGTCCCCGAAGAAGCGGGCGCGCCGGCGCCGAGCGCGCCAGCGTTCGTGCCCTCCGTCGGCATCATGGTCGAGCCCTTCTTCGACGATTTCGAGCGTAAGCCTCGCGCCGCGGACGCCGTGAGCGGCGCTCCTGCGACCAGGGCCCCCCAGACCGAAGCGGGGACGCGCCAGGACGGCAGCGCCTCCAGGTACGCGGTCAAGGACCTTGCTAGGGACGCCAGGGCTGGCAAGGACGGCGGACCCGCGGCGCCGGAGCTCGAGCCCCACGCTCCGTCCAGGGATCCAGCCGACCCCCCGAAGGCCCCGCCAGACACGAGCGGCCTGGGCCCCGACTGGACCCAGTCCAGGACCACGGCCTGGCGCGTGGAGAACGGCTGGCTCTGCGGGCAGGGCGCCCACAACCATGGGGTCTGGCTCAACCGCATCCTGCCCGTGAACGCGCGCATCGAGTTCGACGCCAGGTCCGAGGGCCCGGACGGCGACCTCAAAGCAGAGGTCTGGGGAGACGGCCAGTCCTCGGCAACCAGTGTATCCTACACGAACGCGACCAGCTACCTCACGATCCTCGGCGGATGGAAGAACACCATCCACGTGCTCGCCCGCATCAACGAGCACGGGACCGATCGCAAGGAGCTCCACGTGGACAAGGAGTCCGACGACGCGAGGAAGCGCCCGGTCGCCCAGGGGCAGATCTACCATTTCAAGATCGAGCGCAGCGACGGCAAGACGGTGCGGTGGTCGGTGAACGGCGCCGAGATGCTCTCCTTCTTCGACACCCACCCGCTCGCCGGGATGGGGCATGATCATTTCGGCTTCAACGAGTGGGAGACGAAGGTCTGCTACGACAACGTCCGTGTGACGCCGCTCCGATGAGGATCGCCGCCAGGACGGACGAGGGAGCAGAGAGGCCAAGCCAGGCGCAGAGCGGGCACCAGCGGAGAGAGCGGAGAGAGCGGAGAGAGCGGTAGCCCTTGGAACTCAAAGAGATCGAAGCCATGATCTCCGACCTCGAGCTACGGCTCGACCGGCTCCGTGCGAGTTACGAGGCCTATTTCATGGGCTACGAGAAGCTCGAGCCCGGGGTGCAGCGCAAGGAGGTGGACCGGCGGCTCAACGTGCTCCGCAAGGAGAACTTCCGCAACACGGCGATCCGCTTCCGGCTAAACGTCCTCTTCCAGAAATACAGCACCTACCAGAACTACTGGCAGCGTATCTGCCGACAGATCGAGGAGGGCACCTACAAGCGCCACGTGGCCAAGGCCAGGGCCCGCTTCGGCGACTTGCCCGGGCTCAGGCGCCGCAGGAACGAGGCGGACATCGACATCGACGTCGACGTCGACACGGACCTCGACATCGATGTGGATCTGGGCGAGCTCGACGGGGTGACCGACGACGAGTTCCTCGCCAGGCTCTCGGCCGAGGAGGGGCCGAAGAACCGCGACGACGAGGAGCGCGACACGGTGCGCCCTGCCCCGCCCGCGTGGGCCGGCGAGTACCTGCCCCACGTCCCCGCGGGGCCCCGAGCGTTTCGCATGCCCTTCGAGGAAGCGCCGAGCGCTCGCGATCCGCGGACCGAGCGCGATCCTCGAGCCTGGGAGGATCCTGCGCCCTGGGCGGCCCCGGGCTCCCGTACCCCCGGCTCCTCCTCGGCAGAGACGCAGCGCCTCCCCCCTCGAGCGAGGATGAACAGCGCGCACCCCGACCCCGCCAGGGAGCCCGCGCCCGGGACCGATCCGGCGCCTCCTCCTCAAGGGATCCCTCGGAGCCCCTATTTTCCAGCTAACCCTCGCCTCCCCTCGGCCGTCGCAGGGCGGGCGCCGATGCCCGCGCGAGGAGCCCCGCAGGCCCCCTCCTCCGACCTCTCGGAGGATCGCATCCGCCAGATCTATGCGCAGTACGTGCGCGAGAAGCGGCTCCGGGGCGAGTCCACAGCGTCGACCTCCTACGAGATCGTGGCCAAATCGCTGCGCACCTCGAGCCAGAAGCTCCGCGAGGAGCACCAGGGCAAGCAGGTCGACTTCGAGGTCGCCGAGAAGGACGGGCGCACGATCCTGCGCCCCGTCGTGAAATGAGCTCGGGCGCCTGAAGACGCCTCAGTGACGCGAGTGGATCTGTCTTGCTCGCAAGCGAGGCGTGGGCTCGGGCTCTTCCTCCTCGCAGAAGAGGATGGCGCAGTGGCGACACCGGCTCGTTCGCATCCGGTTGCAGAGCTCGGCGAGGTTCTCGTCGGCGTCGACGACGCTGCCCTCGACGGGCTGGCCGGTGCGCGAATCGTAGATGCACTCGTCGAGCGCCACCCAGCGGCCCTTGTACTCGTCGGTCTGACGGATCTCGGGCCACGACATGCGACTGCTCATTTGGAACCAACCTCGAGCTTGAGCCGGGTCCGCGAAGGGTGTGGGCCCCTGGCCGGCGTGAGCCGGACCCACGAGAGTGGGGGTGCGGAACACCGCAGCCTTCCTCGCGTCGCTTCCGTGATGCCCGGTTCGTACACACCGCGCCAGAGAGGGTCAAGTGAGCAAACGCCGTTCGGCACTACTTTACGAAACGGACGGGCTGTGGTCGCGCGCAAATGCTCTACTTGCCTCCGCCGTCACGTGCGTCCCCCTCCCCAGCTCGCAGTCGCGCTCACCGCCATGGTCGCGCTTGTCGCCCTCTTGACGTCGCGCGGCGCCCGCGCCGACCGGGTCGCTGTACTACCCTTCTCGAGCGCCAGGCCGGGAGCTGCTCACGTGGTCGAGGCCGAGGCGGCAACCCGAGCAGCAGCGCTCCAGCTCAAACACACCTTTCCCTCCGAAGCCGAGCTGGCCTCGGGGCGCGCGCTCGTGAAGGACCAGCACCCCGACACCAGCGAGGAGTACCGCATCCTGGGTAAGGAGGCCCACGCCGACTGGACCGTCCGGGGCGTCGTGGACGTGCGCGAGGCCCGCTACCGCCTCGAGCTCGAGACCTGCCAGATCAAGAGCGGCCGGGTGGAGTACCTGGCGAGAGAGATCACCCCGGCCTCGGCCGAGACCGAGGTGCGCGAGATGCTCGCGCTCCTGCTCAGACCCGAAGGGATAGGGACAGGCGAGGTGCCGTGGAGCGACGGCCCCGCGAGAGGGAGCCTGGCCAAGCCCCAGCCACCGCCCCAGCCACCGCCCGGGCCACCGCCCCCTGTCCACCGCTACGCGGAGAAGTACCCTTTCGCCCTGGGGCTCTCCCTCGGCTTCGCCTCTGCGGCGGCGCGCCCCTCTGGAGCCTCGGGCTCCGCGGAGTCCCTCTTTCTCGGCGCCTCCGCCGCGTATGCGCCAGATGCGGCGCCCGGGTTCGAGCTCCGGGGCAACATGGCCATGGCCGCACTGGGCCCCCGGGCGCTCACGGCGGACGCGGGGGCCCGCTACGCTGTCCCCTTGCTCGCGCGATACAGGTTCTTCGTTGCCCCCGAGGCCGGCCTGGGCACCTTCGTGACCCTCGGCGCAGACAAGACGGCCAGGTTCTTTGCTCGCGCTGCGCTGGCCCTCGTGCTCGGCCTCGGCGACCGGATACAGTTCGAGGCCGCCGCCGACCTGGGGGCCTCGCCCGGAGGCTCCGGGGCCATCCTGCTCGTCGGAGGTACGCTCCGAGGCCTTTACCGGTTCTGAGAGGGCCCCAGGTGTCCGCTCGCCCCCGCACCCTCGAGCTCCCCTCACGACGCGCCACGATCCGCCTGGCCGGGCGCCTCTCGGCCCGGCTCTTGCCGGGCTCTCTGGTGTTGCTCTCGGGTGATCTCGGAGCGGGGAAGACCTTCTTCGCCCGGGCGGCGCTGCGCGCCCTGGGCGTACCTGCCCACGTCGCGATCGCGAGCCCCACCTTCGCGCTGGTCCAGGAGTACGAGACCTCGCTGGCGACCGTGCTCCACGTCGATCTCTATCGCCTCCGCGACGCGCCCCCCGGGGGCGCAGGGCTCCCGGACGAGATCGCTCGCCTCGGGCTCCGGGAGCGGCGCGGAGAGGGGGCCATTCTGCTGGTCGAGTGGGGCGACGGCGCGGGCGAGGCCCTGGGCGGAGCGCCCGCGCTCACCCTGAGGCTCACGGGCAGGCGGGCTCGCTTCGCGGAGCTCGAGGGACCGCTCGCCGACGAGCTCCTGGGAGGCGCCCGATGAGGCGCTCCTGGCACGGAGATCGGATGCTTGTTGTCGGCCTCGTCATCGCCCTCGTGGCCGCGGCGCTCGCCGTGAGAGCGAGGAGGCGCCCCCCCGAGGCGCTGCCCCCATCGTCCGTGACCCGAGGGGAGGCCAGGTTTGCCTTCGAGCTCGCGGAGGGGAAGATCCACGTGTCCGATACGAGGGGAGGCGGTGAGGTGGTGCTCGAGGCGAGCGTCGTCGTGGATGGGACGCTTCGCCCGCTGATCGGCCACGTGCGCGCAGAGGACGAGGGCACCCGATTCCTCCGGGTGATCGAGGTGGAGGCCGGTCCGGGGCTCCATGTGCGTGTCGCGCTCGAGGTCCTGGACGACGTCCTCCGGGCGAGGGTGCTGGCGGATCCCACCCTCGCCCGCCACGCGATCGCGCTCCGCTTCGAGACCTCGGCCCCCTACCGGGTCTGGGTCCCCGGCACGGGGGAGCTCGCGCTCACCGACACGCCCACCGCGCGCGCTGGCATCCTCGAGACCGGGCAGCACCCCGTGGCCATCTTCGCCCCGCGAGGCTCGGCCCTCTGGGAGCTGACCTCGAACCGCAGAGCCCTCGAGGAGAAAGGCGGTCCCTCCGCGGAGCCCGACGCTGGCGAGGACTCGGGGAGCTCGGATGACGACGACACGGACGCGGGGAGGATCGAGCCCATGCTCGTGGCCCCCCCGACGCGGCTCTCGGTGACGAGCCTCGATGCGCCGGTCGCGGCCCTGGACGCGGGCGCGGGGCGCGACGCGAGCTCGGCCGACTCGGGCGCGAGCCAGGCCGACTCGGGGACCACGAGCTTGGCCACGGCCGGAGCGCACGAGGTCGCGGAGCTCGGCGTGCTCGTCGGAGCGTCTCCGGTGGCCATGTATGGCCGCCTCCACGGCCTGCTCGGCGAGCGCACCGCCAAGGTCGCTGGCCGGGTCACCGGGGCGTCCTCCGGCGTCCGGGTCTACGGCGTGGACGTCGATGGGCGCCCTCGCGTGAGGGCCGAATTGGAGGCCAGCGGGCGCTTCTCGTTCGACGCCCCGCTGACCGTCGAGCGCTGGTACGCGGCTCAGGGCGCCACGCTGACCAGCATCCCCATCCGGTTCCCTCCCGGGACGGGCTGGGAGCTCGTCCTGGACCTCTCCCCTGGAGGCGAGCTCTCGGTGCGCGTCATCGACGCCGACACCAGGGCTCCCCTGGCCTCGCGGGTGTGGGTGCACGGGATAGACGGTACGCTGGACCCCAGCTTCGGCCCCGACTTCAAGGCTTCTGGCGCCGGTCCGCTCGTCGACGTGCTCCGCGGGGAGTTCGTCACCCCGCTGCCCAAGGGGCGCTACCGCGTCGAGGCGCTGCACGGGCTCGAGTGGACCATCGATGCCTCGACCGTCGAGGTGAAGAGCGAGCGGAGGGAGGGCATCACCCTCGCCCTCCGCCGCGTCGTTCCCACGCCCTTCCTCGTCGGCTGCGATCTTCACGTGCACGCGCGCCCCAGCTTCGACACCCTCGTCGCCGTGGAGGATCGCGTGACGTCGCTCGTGGCCGCGGGCGTCGAGTTCGCGGTGCCCACCGAGCATAACCTCGTGGGCGACTATGTCCCGTCCATCGAGGCCCTCGAGCTGGGGCGTGATTTCACGACCGTCTCCGGCGTCGAGGTGACGACCTTCGGCCCGCGCTACGGCCACTTCGGCGTCTTCCCCTACCCGAGCGACGCCAGCGTCCCACCCTACAGGGGAGTGCGCGCAGGGCAGATGTTCGAGGCGGCGCGCCGGGGGGACCCGACCCGCCTGATCCAGGTCAACCACCCCCGGCTCTCGAAGGGCATCGGCTACTTCAACATCGTCGGCTTCGATCCCAAGACCGGCGTCCTCCCGACCAGGATGCGCGGCGACTTCGACGCCGTCGAGGTCTACAACGGCTACGAGGTCCAGAACAGCGCCCAGGTGGAGGCCGTGCTCCGTGACTGGCTGTCGCTCCTCGAGCACGGGCATCGCTACGCGGCGACGGGCAGCTCGGACTCCCACAACATCCAGTACAACTGGGCCGGCTTCCCCAGGACCTACGTCCGGGTGGGTGAGGAGCGCGCAGGGGAGCCAGGGCACCCGGCCGAGCCCGGGGCCATCGTGGCCTCGATCAAGGCTGGCCGCTCGCTCGTCACGAGCGGCCCCATCCTGGACCTCGTCGCGGAGGGAGCGCATCCTGGCGAGGAGGTCCACCTGAGGACCGCGAGCGCCAAGGCTCACCTGCGCGTCCACGCGGCCCCCTGGATCGACGTCTCGAGCGCGGAGATCATCCTGGATGGCCAGAGCTTGAGCCGGGCCACGATCACCAGGAGGCCCACCCGGACCGGGGCGGAGGACGGCAGCCACGCCGAGGCGGAGGCCCGCTCCCTGCGCCACGAGGCGAGCTTCGAGGTCCCGCTCGCTCCGGGTCGGCACTGGATCGTGGCGATCGCGAGGGGCACCCGGAAGGTCGACGACGTGCTCCCCTTCATGCCCTACGTCCCCATGGGCTTCACCAACCCGGTATGGATCACTCGCGACGCGCCCTGATGAGCCGGAGAAAAGGGTGGTATTCTCGCGGGTGACAATGCGACAGGAAGCATCCGAGCCTTGAACCAACGGGCCAAAGATCCCACGCAGGGCACTGCGTTCGGGCGTTATCGCTTGCTCGCTCGGCTTGGCAAGGGAGGCATGGCCGAGGTCTTCAAGGCCAAGAGCTTCGGCGTCGAGGGCTTCGAGAAGGTCGTCGTCATCAAGCGCATCCTCCCCGAGCTCGCTGCCCGTCCCCTCTTCGTGGACATGTTCATCCACGAGGCCAAGCTCGCGGTCAGGCTCTCCCACGCCAACATCGTGCAGGTCTTCGATCTGGGCATCGCCGCCGCGGACGCGAGCTCCCCCGGCGGCGCTTACTTCATGGCCATGGAGTACGTCCACGGCTTCGACCTGGCGACGATCCTCGCGAGATCACGCCGCCAGCAGATGCTCCTCCCGCTCGAGATGTGCGTCTATGTCGCGGCCGAGGTCGCCAAGGGCCTGGACCACGCCCACCGGCGCCGCGACGAGCTCAACATGGCGCTCGGCATCGTCCACCGCGACGTGTCGCCGCAGAACGTGCTGCTCTCCATGGAGGGCGAGGTCAAAGTCACCGATTTCGGCATCGCCAAGGCGAGAGGCGCCCTCGAGCCCACCGGCGTCGAGGACACGCGCACCCGGAGGCTCCAGGGAAAATTCGCGTACATGAGCCCGGAGCAGGCCGCGGGCGAGACCGTGGACGCTCGCTCGGATCTCTTCTCGCTGGGCATCACGCTCTACGAGTGCATCACGGGAGTAAACCCCTTCACCGGCCCCACCACATTCGAAACGCTCCGCCGGGTGCAGGCCTGCGAGTTTCCTCCGATCGAGCTCCTCCGGCCGGACATCCCCTCGAACCTCGCGTTCCTCGTCGAGCAGGCCATGGCGAAGAACCCAGAGGCGCGCTTCAGCGACGCGGGGCGCATGTACGAGGCGCTGCTCGCGTTCCTCTACTCGCAGGGCAAGCGCTTCGGCCCGCACGATCTCGCGGAGCTCCTGACGAGGTTCCGCGACCAGGAGCAGGACGCGGCGGGCCCCGCCGAGCCCGCCCTCGACGCCGACTCCCCGGCGATGACCACGACCCCGGTCGAGGTGCCTTCGAACGCCTCGTTCCCCGCGCGCCCTCGGCTGGACTCGGAGGTCTTCCAGGTGGAGACGGCCGCGGAGCTCGGCGAGCGGCGCGAGGTGACGGCCCTCGTACTCTTCCTCGGCGGCGACGAGTCCTCGCGGGAGCAGGCCACGGACATCGTCGAGCGCTACGGAGGCACGGTGCTCCCCGGCGCCAGCGACCAGGGGACGGACCAGGTGGCCGCCCTGTTCGGTCTGGTCGATCCCGACGCGCGCGACACCGAGATCGCGACGCGGTGCGCGCTCGTGCTGCTGCGCTCCCTCGCGGCGGGGCTCGCCAGGCCCAGCGTCGGGCTCCACACCGCGCGCATCCACGTGACCCTGGACGGCTCGCCCACGGCGGACGAGCGCCTGGAGTTCCTGGTCGCGGCGGCCAGGGAGCTCGCCCGCTCCGGCCCCGGCCTGGCCACGATAAGCTCGAGCGCTCATAAACACGTCCGAGATCTCTTCGTGTTCGAGACGCTTGACGCCGAGGACAGCCTCCCTCCCCGGCGCGTCGTCCGCGACGTGCGCGGGATCTCGGAGGCCTTTGGCCGCTTCGTCGGGCGGCGAGAGGAGCTCCGCAGGATAGGAGAGATCCTCGCTCTGTCGACGCGCAGAAGGCCAAGGGTCCTCACCATCCGCGGGGACAACGGGGTCGGCAAGACCCGGCTCCTCGTCGAGATGGAGCGGCGAGTGAAGAAGGGCGGCTACAACTTCGCCACGTACCTGGCCACCTGCCCTCCGAGAGGGGGCGAGTTCCCCCTCTCCGGTATCCGGTGTATGTTGCATGTTCTCTGCGGGCTGAGCGAGGGCGCCACCCACGATCAGATCGTCCCGGTCGCGCCCAGGCTCAGGGCGCTGGGACTCACCGACGAGGAGGTCACCTCCACGCTGGGCGTCCTGGGGGCCAGCACCAAGAAGGGGCAGGCGGGCAGCGCCGTCTTCTCGCTGACGTCGGCCTTCGCTCGCATGATGGGGAGCCTGGCCGACGATCGCCCGCACGTCTTCTTGTGGGACGGCGCGCACGCCATGGACGCCAAGAGCTTCGGGCTGCTCCAGGAGGCGTTCTCCCGCAACCCATCGATGCGCACGGTGATCGTGCTCGCGGGCCGCGCTGGCTTCTCACACCCGCTCGAGAAGCTCCCCGACCACACCAGCATCGAGCTGGTGGATCTCACGGCCGAGGATCTCGAGCACCTCGTCATGCTGAGGCTCGGAGTTCGCCGTGTGCCCGCCGCGCTCCTCACGTTCGTCCGGGAGCGCGCGGGGGGCCACCCGCTCTTCGTCGAGGAGGTGCTGAAGGGCATCGTCGACGCCCGGGCCATCACGGTGGCCGACGGGAGCGTGGTCTCGATGCGCCTGGTCGGCCAGGAGCTGGCGCTGCCCAAGACCCTGCGCGGCCTGGTGGCGTCGCGCGTGGCGCGCATCGCCAGCGAGGACAGGGGCATCCTGCAGGCGGCGGCCATCCTCGGCGACGCCGTCGAGGTCCCGGTCCTCGCCCAGATGACCGGTCTGCCCATCCCCGCGCTCGACCGCTCCCTCTCGCACCTCAAGGCCGAGCGCTTCCTGATCGACACCGGCCCCGAGGCGCTCCGCTTCGCCTCCCCCATCGTGCGCGAGGTCGTGGTCGACGCGCTGACGCCCAAGGCCACCACCGGCATGCACGCCGCGGCGGGCGCGGCGCTCCAGGCGCTGTTCGGCGGCAAGGGGAGCGAGCACGCGACGCGCATCGCCACCCACCTCTACGAGGCGGGGGAGCGAGATCGCGCGGCGACGTTCTTCGCGGCGAGCGCCCAGCACCGCCTGGCAGCCAGGCAGCTCGAGGCGGCGGCGCGCGACTACAGCCGCGCCATCGAACTGTGCGACGCGCCCAGGCGCGACGCGGCGGAGCTGGTCTCCTGGCTGACGGATCTGGCCGAGGCCGTGCGCCTGGTCCGCACGGCCCCCGAGGCCTTCGAGATGAGCGAGCGGGTCATCCTCCGCGCCGACCAGTCGGGCATCCTCCCCCTTCGCGTCCGCGCCCGCATCGCGGCGGGCCGCCTGCTCGCCGCGGTCCACGCCTTCGACGCGGCGCGCGCCCAGCTCTCCCAGGCCGAGATCGTGTCCCAGGGCGACGATCCCCTGACCAAGGCGGTGCTCTCCTCGTCGGCCGAGCTGGCCGCGCGCCAGGGCGATTTCAAGCGGGCCCTCGCGCTCCTCGAGCGCCTGGAGAACATCGCCACCAGCGAGGGCGACAGGCAGGAGGAGCACAAGACCCTGCTCTTCCTCGCCGGCTCGCACGCGGCCCTGGGCAGCCGCGGCCTCTCGGTCCGCTACCTCGCCCGCGCCGAGAGCGTCCTCCCGGCGTCGGACATCGCCGCCGCCTGCGAGCGCGAGAAGGCCCGCGCGATCGTGGACTACTTCGCCAGCGATTTTCGAGGCGCGGCCGCCGCCTGCGAGCGAGGGGCGGATCTTGCGAGGGAGCTGGGCATCTCCTACGAGGTGGCGGTGAACCTCCACAACCTGGGCGACGCGCTCGTCCGCCTGGACGACTACGCCCGCGCCTACGGGGCCTTCAAGCAGTCGATGGCGCTCTGCGACGAGGCCGCGTTCGACCGGCTCAGCAACCACAACAGGATGTTCCTCGCCTACCTCGACGCCCTCCGTGGCGACGAGGAGGCCAGGGCACAGCTCCTCCAGGGCATCGCCCACGCGGAGTCGCACGATTTCATGTGGGACGTGCTCAGCGGGCGCTGGCTCCTCGCCAAGCTCCACGTCTTCAACGAGGACCGGGACGCCGCCCGCGCCGAGTACGACAAACTCCGGCTCCTCTCTCGCAACGTGGGCAACCGCCTGATCGAGGGCGACTGCGACGAGGCCCTCGCCCGCCTGAACCACCCCTGACGGTTATGGCCCCCTCCGAAGCCGACAAGCGATCGATCGGCCGACGAGGGGCTCGCTTCCCCATGAATGTCACCGGGCGCAGCGGAACCCCAGGACGCTGAAGCGGACCGTGGGCGAAGTCCTTCCGCGACTCGAGCCGCGGACGTGGGCGGGAAAGAAGCCGCTGTCCCAGCTGCCACCGCGGTTGACGCGAGCTGCGTCGTTGCGGGGTTTGTTGTAATCGTCCGAGTGCTGGCTCGATGTCCACTCCCAGACATTCCCTACCATGTCCATCAACCCGAAGGGGCTCTTGCCTGCTGGGTAGCTTCCAACCATACAGGTACTTTTTCTATTTCCTTTTCCGAGATCGTTACCATTTCCGTCCCAGCAAAGTTGGGAGACAGGCTCGTTGTTGCCCCAGGGATACTTTCTCCCTTCGGACCCTCGGGCTCCATACTCCCATTCCTCCTCGGTCGGCAGGCGCTTGTTCGCCCACCCGCAATAGGCCAGGGCCTGGTTCCAGTCCACGCAGTTGATGGGATGATTCCCTCGCCCTGCCTGCCCCGCATTGCAGTTCCCGCCGGTGCCCGCAGCCGAGCAGGTGCCTGCCTTCACGCAGGTCGCGTAGGCGTCGGTCGTCACCTCCGTCACATCCATGCAGAACGCACCCACATCCACCGGGTGGATCGGCTTCTCATCTTCGTATTCGTTGGAGCCCATCATGAAACGGCCAGCGGGAAGGGAGGCCATCCCGGAGGGGCAGCTCCCGCTCGCCGGGGGCGACGGAGCGGGCGCCGGGGTCTCCGAGGGGGGCGCCACTCCCTCCAGAGCGAGCAAACCTATCCGCAGCGGCACGGCGCAGCCGCCGTTCTCCTTGCGCTCCTTCTGCGAGGCCTTGCACGCCTCGGCGTCCCCCTCGTCGCCCAGGCGCTCCACGTCCGCGCTGGTGCTTCCGCTGGTCCCTGCCCCCAGCAAGCTGGCGCTCGCCTCCATCGCCCTCGACTCCCCCGCCGCCATCGCGAAGGCCCCGACGTGCATGGCGCTCACCACGTGCGTCGCCCGGCCGCAGACCTCGCGGGGACCGCGTAGATCGCTCGCCTTGAAGGAGTCTCCGGTGGGCAGCTTGTACTGCCCGGCCAGCATGTAGTCGGTGCGCACGGCGCGGTTGCCCCGAAGCTTGCCCGAGAGGCGCGCCGCTCCCAGCGGGAGCTCCGCGAAGAGCTCGCTGGCGTTGTGCGCCACCTTGTGATCGTTGGCGCTGTAGGCCTGGAAGCTATAGCTCTTTGGACTCCCGGCCACGCAGGGCAGGACCTCCAGCTCCACGTTGCACCCCTTGGCCTGGTAGCGCACCGCGACCACGCCCTCCTGCCGCAGCCCCGCCAGCTTGAGCCGCGAGCCCGAGTCCCAGGCCATGAGGTCCGGCTCGGTCTGGGGGCGCACCGCGCTGCACGGCACCCCGTCGACGAAGACCTCCCCTGTCGTGGGCGCCTTGAGCGGATCGCCCGCGGGGTTTGGGGGGGGCGTGCATGCCACCACGGCCAGCACCGCGCCCGAGAGCGAGGCCAGCGCACGGCATGCTCGGACCTGCATGGCGCCAAGCATAGCTGAACCGATGTTCGTGCGCTCTCCTCGGCAGGAAGCATCCACCTCGCCTGTCTCGCCAAAGACGGGCGAGGTGGTAACTCATGGGGAGCAGGCCAGCCCTCCTCGCCTCCCTGGAGAGAAACTCACCTGGAGGCGACAGGGCATACTACCGCACCGTCAAGGCTGCACGATAGGCCCGCAGACCTCACCCCCGGCGCGACAAGGCGCACTGCGTCGCATCCCCCTCTCCCACGCCCAGAGAGGGCGCGGTAGAGGGGGGGCTGTGAACTCCACGCCAAGGCGAGCCAAGGGGCACCAGACTCGAAACGGGCAGGGCACCGTGGGGCCCAAACTTCGACAGGACGGCCTCTTAGAGGGTATTCCCGAAGGTGTTGCACCTCGAGCGGATACCGCTCGTCATTCCCTCGTTGAACCACCGCTGCCTCTCGGCCGAGGAGCCGTGGGTGAAGGTCTCGGGGCTCACTCGACCGCGGGCCTGCCTCTGGATCCGGTCATCGCCGATGGCCGCCGCGGCGTCGAGCGCCTGGGCGATCTCCTCGGGCAGGACCTTGCCCCTCTCGTACGCCGAGTGACCCCAGAGGCCCGCGAAGCAATCGGCCTGGAGCTCGAGCCGGACCGACAGGTGGTTGCGCTGGCTGGGCCTCGCTCGCTGCGCCTCTCGCATGCGGCCCTCGATGCCTAGGAGCTTCTGCACGTGATGCCCGTACTCGTGGGCCACCACATAGGCCTCGGCGAAATCGCCTCCTCGGGCGTGAAAGCGCCGCTGGAGCTCGGTGAAGAACCCCAGGTCGAGGTAGACCTTCTGGTCGGCAGGGCAATAGAAGGGCCCGGTCGACGCCGTGGCGTCGCCGCAGCCGCTGAAGGTCTCGTCCGTGAAGAGGACGAGCTTGGCCGGGCGGTAGCCCTGGCCGGTCTGCCCCAGCTCCCTCGCCCAGAAGGACTGCACGTTGGTCTCGACGCAGACGATGAACTTCGCCTGGTCCGACGAGGACGTGACGCCCGCGCAGCTCCCGGTGAGCGGCGCGGCAGGACCGCCACGCACCGGGGCGCGGGACGGGCCCTGCTGCGACGGGCCGTGCCGCTGGCCAGGCGCGGGAGGCGACGGATCGTCGGGCACAGCCCGCACCTCGCCTCCGAGAAGGCGGAAGGCCATGTAGACGAGGAGGCCCAGCAAGCTGATACCCCCTGCCCCTGCCCCGTAGCCTCCGCCGGGAAAGTGAATCCCCCGGCGATCTTCGACCTGGGATGAATCGGCTCGATCGGTCTCGTCGAATTTCATGGCAGGCCCTCGGTACAGCGAGCAAATGCCGGGCCTCGGCCAGGCCATTGCGCGACCCCAGCAGATCCCGGATCTCGCGCCCGAAAAAAATAGTCCTTGTCTGTCATATGCCTCAGGCCCGGCGATCACCTATCCGCAAATGAGCAAATCTCCCGGCCTCTCCCCCACCTCTCCCTTCTCCCATCTGACCTCTCTGGTCCTGGTCGCGCTCACGCTCACGCTGACCACCGGCTGCTCTCGCGCCTCTTCGCGAGACCCGGGCGTGACCTCGGCCTCCACCCCCGTGGCCGCAGCCGCAGGCGAGCCTGCCAGCACCAGGATCCCGGCCGCCGACCGCGCCAGGATCGTCACCATCGAGACCGCCCTGGTGGTCGATCACATCGATGACCGGGTCCGCGAGCTCCGCGAGGCCTCGGAGCGCGCAGGGGGCTACGTGGCCAACGCCTCCTCTTCGGGCGCCGACGCCGGGCGCGGGGCTCACCTCGAAGTCAAGATCCCGGCCAGGGAGCTTGACAGGTTCAGGGCGGCCCTGACGGGTCTGGGCGAGACCTCGTCGTGGACCGAGCGCGCGGAGGACGTCACGGAGCAGCGCGCGGATCTGGACGCCCGGCTGCGCAACGCGCGGGCCCAGGAGAAGCGCATCCTGGAGATCCTCTCCACCAAGGCCTCCACCCTGGGCGAGGTCCTGGAGGCCGAGAGGGAGCTCGCCCGCCTCAGGGAGAGCATCGAGCGCCTGGACGCGGAGAGCCGCTCGCTCGAGAGCAAGATCGCCTATGCCACGGTCCGTATCTCGCTCACGCCCCGGACCACGGAGGCCTGGAGGACCCCGGGCCAGAGCCTCTCTCGCGCGGCCAGCACCGGCGTCCGCGCATGCGCGGCGGCCCTCGTGTACACCGGCGTCGCGATCGCCACGGTCGGCCCCTCGCTCCTCGCGCTCGGCCTCCTCGCGCTCGGGGCCCTCTTCCTGGCTCGCAGGCTCTCCAGGAAACCCTCCGTCACGGTCTCCGGGTAGAGTTGGGCCTCGACCCCTGTTCGCCTCGGAGGAGGCAGGATGCCCGAGCAGCCCCGCTCACTCGAGGGAGACCTGGCGAGCTTGCATGGCGCGAGCTTTGGTTGGGCGCTGGCGTGCACGGGGAGGGACAGGGACTCCGCCGCCGACGTGCTCCAGCAGGCCTACTGGAAGGTGCTGTCGGGGCGAGCCCGGTACGACGGACGCTCCCAGCTCAAGACATGGCTCTTCGGCGTCATCCGCCTCACCGCCCTCGAGCAGCGGCGGTGGGCGGCCCTCCGCTGGCTGCGGGGTGGCCACGAGCCCGCCGAGGCCGCCTCGGACGAGCCCAGCCCGAGCGAGGATCTCGCCGAGCGGGAGACGGCGCGCCTGATCGGGGAGGCGCTCTCGGAGCTTCCTCCGCGCCAGCGAGAGATCCTTCACCTGGTCTTCTACGAGGGGATACCCCTCAAGGAGGCCGCCGGGATCGCGGGTATATCTCTGGGAAGCGCCAGCCAGCATTACGAGCGGGGCAAGCGCCGCCTGCTCGAGTCTCTCACCCAGCGAGGAGTCCGACTCCCATGACCGACGAAGATCTCCGCCTTCGTGAGGCCTTTCGCAGGCTGCGCTCCCACGACGCGAGGCGCTCTCCTCCCTTCCAGGCGCCCACCTCGGAGCCACGCCATCGCTCCTCGCGAGGTCACCCCCTCTGGCTGGTGGTGGGGCCGCTCGCGGCGGCCGCAGCCCTGCTCTTTTACATGTGCGGGAAGGAGCCCTCTCGCCCTCCCCTTGCCGCCTCGACACCGCCCTCCGAGGGACCGGCCTCGGCCAGGGGGATCGCGGGGGCGGAGCACGATTCGGCTCCGCTCGATTTCCTCCTGAGCTCCCCCACGACCTCATTCCTTGGCAGGCTGCCCGACTTCGACTCCGACCCTGTATCCAAAGGATTGCCCCGATGAGCTCTCAGCATGGATTCCTCACTTCGGCGCTCTCCGCGCTCTCGCTCCTCTCGGTGCTCGCCGGGTGCGCGAGGAGCAGGCCCCCTCTCCCCGGGGACTCGGTCGAGAGCGACGGGGCCGTCACCCTCTCGCCCCCTCGCTTCTCCTCGGCCCCCGGAGAGGCCAGGGAGCCCGAGGCCAGGGAGCCCCTCGGCGCCATCGAGAGCAAGCTCTTCCCTCCCGAGCTGGTGATGGATCACCAGAACGAACTAGGCATAGACGCGGCCCAGAGCAAAGCCTTCCTCAAGGAGGTAGAGCGAGGACAGACCGAGATGCTCCGCCTTCAATGGGAGCTCCAGGGCGAGAAGGAGAAGCTGGTCAAGCTGCTCGAGCCCGAGCGCGTCGACGAGTCCAAGGTCAAGGAGAGCGCGGCCCGCGTCATGGAGAGAGAGAACCGCATCAAGGCGTCGCACCTCTCCATGCTGGTCCGCGTGAAGAACCTCCTGACGGCCGATCAGCAGAGGAAGCTACGCGAGCTACGCGAGGGCCCGAGGCGCAGGCCGGACACGCGCCCCGGCGCCAGGGACGCGAGCCCCTGACGTCCGAGAGCACCGCGAGCCAACGATCCCACGCGCGAGGTGAGCACATCGCAGCGAACGACAGGCGACGGCGGGCGTGCTTCAATGAAGGGATGCGGCGAGCCCCCGGAACAAAGCGCCTCTGGGTCCCCCTGTTCGGTCTTGCCCTGACGACGATCCTCGCGGCCGGCTGTACGACGCTGGACACCGACGATGGCGCGAGCGCCGACGGAGGGACGAAGACCACGACCTACGTGACCGTGGTTCCCCTCCAGTACCTCCCGACCACCGGCATCGTGTCACCGTACACGGGGCGGCCTTACGCGAGGCAGCTCTCCGCCCGGGGCGGGCGCCCACCCTACAAGTGGACCCTCTCGAGCGGCGCGCTGCCGGCCGGCCTGACGCTGGCTCCGAGCGGCCTCATCAGCGGCACGTCGAACGCGACGGGCGCCTACTCGTACGGTGTCACCGTGACGGACACCAAGGGAGCCGCCAGGGGAGGCACCTCCTCCGGGAACATGAACAGCGGCTCCACGCCCATTCCTTTCGCGCTCGCGACCTTCACGCTCCCCGCCTACGGGCTAAACCAGGATTTCGGCTTCCAGCCGGCGTTCGTGGGAGGGACGCCGCCTTACACGTTCAGCGTCACGGATCTGCCGCCGGGGATCACCTTCGATCCCGGGACGGGCACGCTCATGGGGCAGGCGACGACGGCAGGGGCTTTCAGCTTTTCGCTGACGCTCCGCGACTCGGCGGGCAACGTCGCGAGCGGGACCCCGGTCACGGTGCAAGCGGTCATCAGCCCTCCGCGCACCGTCGGCGGGAGCCCGGGCGGGGGAGGGCAGCTAAACTGCGCTCCTTACGACTCGAAGGTGCCCGCCGGGTTTCAATATGCAGGTATTTTCACGTACACGTGGGAAGATGCCACGGCGAAGCCGCCGGCGAGCGGGAGCGGCAGCTTCCGGGTGAGCTTCGACGCCACCTGCCTGGCGCCGGCGACGAACGGGAGCGTCGTCCTCAAGATCACCAAGGCGAACGGGTCGGACCCGTTCTTTGGCACGCTCGGGGGGGTGGCCACATCGGAGGGCTCCGTCATGCTTATGCCCGCCAATCCGCCGACGACGCCGAGCAACCCATCCCAGCCCGGGCAAGGGATCGTCATCCTCTTTCCGAACGGCACGAGCCTGGCGACGAACAACGACTCACCGGGGCTGTTCAATGTCCTCGCGGCGACCGCGCCCTTCAAGATCGTGAGCAATCCGCAGAAGGACTCGGCCTGGTCGCTGGTCAACATCTCGACGGGCAAGCCGTTCGCGCCCGCATCGAATCCAAACGCGATCGTGACCGGGACAGGCTGGAATTTCGATCACTTGTGATATTGGTCCTGCAAATCCGAGCAGGAGCACGGCGAACGAACGTCTGCCCACACGAAGGGGATGGGCCTGCTCGGTCCTGGCTTCTTTATCGCCAGTCCGCAAGACATGCGCCCGGTCGGGCGCTATCGGGCCATCACGGGCGGCACGCGGTCGCCTCGCGGTAGTGTGGTCTTTGGTCATTGGATGAGCGTGGTGTACACACCCCTCCCCTCTCCCACTCCCTGTAAAATATTATTTCTCAGTACGCCAGGGCCACTCCAGGTCTACGAGGACGCCCTCAATGAGATTTAACCCAGGTATCGCACGATGCGCTCGTTCTCGCCACCGCAGGACAGGGGAAGAGCGTGAGCGCTCACGATCCGACCTCCACGGGACTATTTCACGGGCCGAGCTCAGGTCCTGGGACCGAGGAGCCGCAGGCCCGCCGGCACGATCACCAGCGACGCGAGGAGCCCGGCCGCCGAGCCGATGGCCCCGACGGCGCCCAGGTCGAAGAGCCCCTCGAAGCGACACTCCATCAAGGCCCCGAAGCCCGCCGAGGTGGTGAGCGCCGTGGCTGCGGAGAGCGGCGCCTGCTGGCCGAGGGCCCGATCGACCCGGTCGACGCTCGCGCCCTCGCGCTTCGTCGCGCCGTCGCCGTCACGGGCGGCGTGGAGGAGGAAGAGGACCTCGTCCAGGGTGATGCCCAGCAGCACGGGCAGGACCAGGGCGTCGTAGACATGCCAGCGGATGTGTAGCAGGCGCATGGCGAGGGCCACCAGGACGATCTCGGCGGCGAGGGCGACGAGCGCGATGACCACCTCGCGGGCGCTGCGCAGAGTGAAGCCCAGGGCGGCCGCCACGAAGAGCGACGCGACCAGCGCGACGCGAGGGAGATCCCGGACCAGGGTCTGCTTCAGCGAGACCTCGAGCGTCGCAAAGCCGGTGATGACCGAGGAGGGGGAGGCGCCGCGGATGATCTCGCGCGCTCGCTCGTCCTGGGCGGGGACGCCCGTGGGGCGCACATAAGCGGCCACGTAGTATTGAGCCTCGTAGCGCTGGACGTGCCGGGCCACCACGAGCGATAGCGACCCTGGCCGATCGACCGGGATGGCCACGAGCTCGCCGCGAGGGGCCGCGAAGGAAGCCATGGCAGGGGCGAAGGACTCCCCGTCGAAGCCCGCCTCGTCGAGCGCCTTCTCGAGCTCGGCCCGGCGGCCAGGGAGATCCAGCGCGTCCCTCTGGGCGAGACGGGCCCGCTGCGCCGGCACGGAGGGGACGTAGGTGCTCATCGCGTCGTAGCCGTCGATCGTGCCGTCCTTGACCAGGGGCTCGAGCGCCTCCGCCACGGCGTCGATCTCGGCGGAGGCTCGCTGGAGATCGGGGTCGTGCGCGAGGACGATCCACTGGTTGGGGCGGCCGCCGAAGAGGCCGTAGATGGCGTCGGAGGTGCGGAGCGGCTCGAGCGACGAAGGGCGGAGCGCCACCACGGCCTCCCCGGTCCTGGGCAGACCCAGCGCGGCGAGGACGACGAGGAGGGCGGGGAGGGAGAGCATCGCGAGCGCGCTCCTGGCGCCCCCCCGGGTGAGGGCCGCGAGGGGCGCGACCCAGGGAGGAGGCGGGAGGCAAGGCGTGGGGCCCCGCTCCAGCCAGGCCCCGATGTCCGGCGCGAAGAGGAGGATGGCCACCGCGGTGAGCACCTCGCCGATCGCACAGAGCACGCCCAGCTGGCCGAGGGCCTTGATGTCCGAGATCCCCAGGGCGCCGAACGCCAGGCTCGCAGCGACCGCCGCGGTGAGCGTGGGCCTCGCCGAGGCCCGCCTGGCCCTCTCGGCGGCCTCCTCGGGGCCCAGCCCCTCCCGCTTCGCCCCCAGCAGCGCGCCGTACACGTGCACTCCCGTGTCCACGCCCACGCCCACCACCACCGACGTGAAGGCGACCGAGAGCGACGAGAGGCGAGGGTAGATGAGCGCCGCGAGCGCGGTCGTCCAGACCGTGCCGAGCATGAGCGGCGGCAGCACGGCGAAGAGCGCGCGCCCTCTCCGGAACGTGACCAGGAACACCGCGGCCGAGAGCGCGAAGGACAGCGCCGTGCTCAGGTAGAGATCCCGGCGGATCATCCGCTCGGTCGCGTAGGCGACCGCGTGTCCTCCGGTGAGATCGAAGCGGACGTCCGGGTGCGAGGCCCGCGGGCCGGCAAGCGCCGACTCGACGTCGAGGACGAAGCCCTCGGCGGCCCTGGGATCGAAGACGCGGCCCCTTGGCTCGAGCACCACGAGCCTGGCCTTGCCCCCGTCCGCCACGAAGCTCCCGTCCTGGTCCGCGACCACCCCGGCCGCCAGCTCGGTGCGGCCCTCCCAGGGGATCATCGAGAGCCGCAGAGGATCGCTCTTCGCCAGCTCGGCCAGCTCGGTACCCCCGGGGGCGAGCAGCAGGGTGCGGGTCTCCGCGAGCCGCTCCCGCATCCCCCGAGGGGTCAGCGCCCGGGCGAGCGCTGCCCTGGCAGAGGGCCCCGCGTGGAGCCAGGCCAGGGTCGGGTCGGCCGGCCTGGGCTCGGGGACGGCCGTGACGACGCGCTGGACTGTGGGGCGGCCCTCGAGTCCCTGCGAGGCGCCCTTCGCCGCCCTCGCGACCGAGGCCGGATCCTCGCCGCGGACGAGGACGAGGCCCACGTCGCCTCCTCCGAAGGCGCGCGTGAAGGTGGCGAGGGCCTCCGCCTCCGGCCCCCTGGGGAAGAGATCGGTCAGGTCGCCGGAGAGGGTCAGGCGAGAGGCGACCGCCAGCGACAGGACCCCCAGGATCAGGGCCAGGATCTGGAGCGGGGCCAGCCACCTCGGCTTGATCCACCTCGCCGCGCTGGGCGGAGCGGCCGGCGCCGCGCCGCTCACGCGCCTTCCACCTTCGGGACCCGCACCCGCACGCTGGTGACGCGGCGACGGCTCATCCCGGTCACCTCGGCCTGCCCGCCGCCCTGGAGCTCCACCTTGTCGCCGGTGCGTGGGATGCGGCCCAGCCTGGCCTGAACCACCGTGCCGACCGCCTCTCCGCCCTCGGCCGGGTTCACCTCGACGCCTATGCCGCGGAGATCCATCATGGCCGTTCGGGCGTCGACGTCCCAGGCGCCCTCCTCGCCGGTGGCCCGCACGATGCGCTGAGGCTCCTCGTCGAACTCGTCGCGGATCTCGCCGACGATCTCCTCGAGCAGATCCTCGAGGGTGACGATGCCGCTCGAGCCGCCGTACTCGTCGACCACCACCGCGATGGGGATCTGGGTCTTTTGCATCTCGCGGAGGAGATCGAGCAGGCCCTTCTGCTCGGGCACGAAGAGCACCTCGCGGCGGAGGGGGACGAGGTCGGCGAGCCTCTGGACGTCGTCGCTCAGGAACACGTCCTTGGCGTAGAGGTAGCCGGCCACCTCGTCGAGCGAGCGGCCCTTGGTGAGGAGGATCCGCGAGTACTGGTGGTCGCGGAGCATGGCCACCGCGTCCTTGCCGCTCGTGCCGATCGGGAGCGACTTGACGTCCACCCGGGGCACCATGGCGTGGCGCGCCGCGCGCTGCGAGAAGCGGATGACCCGCTCGACCAGCTCGGTCTTCTCACGGCCTCCCGGGCTCTTCGCCGTGTTGGCGACGAGGATGCCCAGGATCTCCTCCTCGGACAGCTTGCCCTCGCTCGCGGCGTCGGCGCTCATGCCCAGGCCGCGCAGCAGGATCTTCGTCGCGTGCTCCAGGATGAAGAGGAACGGCCGGAACGCGCCGAAGATGAGGTGGAGCGGGCTGGAGACCGCCAGGACCGTCTTCTCGGAGCGCTGGATGGCGACCAGCTTGGGGACGAGCTCCCCGAACAGGACGTGGCCGAACGTGAGGACGGTGAGCGCCACCGCGGTCGCCACGATCTTGCCGACCTTGCCGAGCTCGTGCCCCGACAAGGTGACCACCACGTCCGTGAAGGCGTGCTCGATGGCAGGCTCGCCTATCCAGCCCAGGCCCAGGCTGGCCAAGGTGATGCCCAGCTGCGTGACCGAGAGGTAGCGCTCGAGGTTGGAGACGACGACCTGGGCCTGAAGCTCCCGAGCTGTGCCCTTCTTGCCACGGCCGGCGTGGGTGGCGCTCACCTTGACGAGAGCGAACTCGGCCGCGACAAAGAAGCCGTTCAGGGCAATGAAGAGCACGGCTGCGAGCAGGCCAACGATCACGGGCCGCTGTACCTAGCACGTCGGACTCTCTCCCATAAGCCGAGCTTCACCTCCTGGGCGAGAGACCGCCCGGGCTCGCACGGGGCTCACATGGTGAGCTTGATCTTGGGGACGCCGTCCTCACCCCTGGCGAGGAGGCCGTAGCGAGCCAGGTTGCTCGTGACGCGGACGACGTAGCCGCGAGTCTCGACGTAGGGGATGCGCTCGACGAAGATCTCCACGTCCAGGCCCTTGGCCCGGCTCTCCCAGCGGCTCATGGCCTCCGGCCCTGCGTTGTAGGCGCCGGCGACGAGCAAGGGATCCCCATCGAATTTCTCACCCAGATCGTGCAGGTAGCGCGCTCCCAGGGCCACGTTCTGCGAGGGGCGCACGAGCCACCCGTCCTCGTGAGCGAGGCTGGCGCCCTTGGCGACGGCCCGGGCCGTCTCGGGCAGGAGCTGGAGGAGGCCGACCGCGCGCGCGGGGGAGACCACGTCGGGATCGAAGGCGCTCTCTTGGCGCATGACCGCGTGCACGAGGCCAGGAGGGAGCTTCTGGGCGCCCTCGGCCTCGCGCACCTCGCCCTCGTAGGGGCGCGGATAGGCGCAGTCCCAGGCCCAGCGGTTCCTGGCGGAGGGGGTCGACGCGAGGAGGGACGCGGGCACGCGCGCCGCGATCTGGTAGCGCCGCTTTGCTCGCCCCAGCATCCCGTAGGCCGCGCACAGAGCCTCGACGCCTCGACCAGGCGCCAGGCCCTCGACCAGGCTCTCCCTCGAGCGCAGCGCCTCCTCCGCCTCGTCATCGAGGCCCAGGGCGTGGAGCATCGCGACCGGCGGAGGAAGAGAGATAGCGAGGGGCGGCCCCGCGTCCCCCGCCTCGGCGGGCGCGATGACCGGAGGGGGCTCGGAGTGCGCCTCCTTGATGCGGGCGCGCGCCACGAGCGCGGGCATCGACAGCGGCGCGCTGCGTATCACCTCGCGCCAGCGGGCCAGCGCGTGGGTGCGATCACCGTCCCTTGCCGAGGCGAGCGCAGCCAGGTTGGTGTACCTCGCCCGGACGAGCGCGTCTTCCGCGTCTTCCGCGAGCACCTCGAAGAGCCTCCTCGCCCCCGCGAAATCGTGGGCCGCGAGGTGGGTGAGCGCCCGGTAGCGCCCCGCCTCCCTCTCGTTGCCCCCGGCGGCCCCCTTCTTCGTGGCGAGCTCGTCGAAGGCCGCCATCGCGCGGGCCCAGTCGCCGTGGAGCGCGTGGATGCGTGCGACGTGGAACGCCGCCTGGGCGCTGAAGGGCGTCCCGGGGTAGCGGTCGATGACGGCCTTCATGGCCACCAGAGCCTCCGGATCGCGATCGGCGCGAGAGAGCGAGCGGGCGGCCAGGAAGGCATCCTCGGCTGCCCTCGGGCCGCCCTTGCGCTCGCAGCTCGAGTAGGCCAGCGCCGCCTCGCTGTAGCGGCTGCGGCTCTTGTAGAGCGCCTCCGCGCGGCCCCGGCAAAGATCGATCGGGGGCGCCTTCTCTCGCGCACTCGCGGCGCGCTCCACCGCGCGGAGCGCCTCGTCGGTCGCGCCCGCTTCGGCGAGCTCGTGGGCCCGGAGGAGCAGCTCGCCCCCGCGGAGCGGGGCGTCCTTCGCTACCCTGGAGAGCCTCTCGTGCGCGGCCTCGGCGTCCTTCTCCGAGAGGGCGTGGATGGCCAGCCACCGGGCGTCGTCGCGCTCGGTCCTCGCGTCCCCGCCCGGGAGCGTCAGCCTCAGCTTGCGAGCCTGGGCCTCCAGATCCCGGGTCCTCCTGGGGTGGCCGATGACGCGCTCGCACGCGGTCCGGGCCCTCGATGGGTTCGCGCCTCGCTCGAAGGCCTGAGCGGCCGCCAGCAGGCTCTGGGGCGTGCCCTCCGCGCTGTACATGTCGCCAGCGACGTCGTGGGGACCGGCGTGGAGGGCGGCCTCCGCGCGGTGGCGGCGGATGTTGCTCTCGAGCAGGGGCAGCGCCTCCTCGAGGCGAGCGAGCAGCTCGACGGCGAGCTTGTGATCCGCGCGGGCGATGGCCACCCTGGCCCGGACGTAGCGGAGCTCAGGGGAGCTCTTCTCGGGATCGGGGAGCGCCGAGAGGGCCCGCTCCGCCTCGTCCCACCGCCCTCTCCTCACGCTCTCCCGAAACTTCCCTGGAGGGGCTGCTCCGTCCGGGCCGGCGGCGCTGTCCACCGAGCCGTCGCTTCCCGGAGGCGCCGCCTCCAGCGCGGCGTCGCGCGCCTCCTCGCGGGGAGTGCTCCTGGGCGTGGTGCAGCCCAGGAGCGCTGCGACCAGGAAGGCCGCGCCGGCCTGCCTGGCCAGGCTCCCTCGCCCCCTCGGGGGCGCTCGGCGCAGATCACCGGTAGACTCCAAAGCCGCCCCCTCCCTCGAAGCCCTGGGTCCGGCGGATCCCCGTGCGATCCTCGCCGGCCACGACCCGCCGCAGGCGAGGGACGCACAGGGTGTCGAAGTGCTCTCCGGCCTCGATGCCGACCCAGCGCCGGCCCATGGTGTGGGCCACGGCGGCGGCGGTCCCGCTGCCCAGGAAGGGATCGAGCACCCAGTCGCCGGGCTCGCTCGCCATCGTCAGAATGCGCTCCAGGAGCCGCTCGGGCTTCTTGTTGCGCGAAAAGGTGACCTCGCCCTCCTTGGCGATCCCCTGGAACGGGAGATCGTCCCAGACGTTGGTCAGGGGCTCGACCAGGGTGGCCTTCCCCGAGAGCTCGCGGACCTTGGAGGCCAGAAAGAGGATCCGGTTGCCGCCCCTGAGGAAGAGCGGAGGGCGCCCGGGGCGCTCCAGGCAGAGGACCCGGGAGGGCTCCTCGCGCGAGGCCAGCACCAGCGCCTGCGCGGCCCGGCTGATCGCCTCGAAGCGAGGCTGGGCGAAGCGCACGATCTGGCGAGGCCTGGCCAGGCAGAACGAGGTCGTCTCCCTGAGGAGGGCGTCGTCGCCAAGGCCCCGCCTGGCCTCGACCGCGCCGCCGAAGCCCAGCGCCCTGGCGACGGCCCTGGCCAGGGGCGAAAAGCGCCAGGTCTCCGGCGGCTCCCCGGGGTTCTCGAGGAAGGTGCGGTAGGCCGGATCGAGCCCCGCCCTGGGACGGAGCACCGGCGTGGGGGCGAAGCGGCGGCGATCCCTGGCGTAGACCAGCAGGAAATCGGTCACGTTGACCGGTCCGCGGTTTCCGGCCTTGTGGCCGGTGGCGGCGCTCCGCACCAGGGTCACCGTGCTCACCCGGCTGTGGGCGCCGAAGAGCTCGTCGACAAGCACCTGGAGCGGGCCGAGCTCGGTGTCGTCGATCTCGACGAAGAGCGCGCCGTCGCCCGACAGGAGCTCCCTCACCATGGCCAGCCTCACCCGCATCATGTCGAGCCATGCCTCGCGAGGGCGGCTGTCCTTGTACTCTGCAAACGTCCGCCCCGTGTTGAAGGGCGGGTCCAGGTAGGCGACGCGGAACCGCCCCGCGAACGTGGGGAGGAGCGCCCTCATCACCGCCAGGTTGTCTCCCTTGACGAGCATGTTCTCGTCGGCTTCGCCCATGCCCCCGCTCGGGATCGAGAGGGCGTCGTCGCGGACGAGATCCCGCCGCGGGGAGGGCTGGAAACGGAGACCTCCCAGGGGTGTCACCGGGGCGGAGAGACGTAGGGGCCGCGGATCCAAGACTCGGTCATCCGGTAGTAGTTGGCCTCCGCGCCCAGGCCGGCCAGCACGCTGGCGAGCCCCCACTGGAGCCGGTTCATGAAGGTGTGCTCGGTGGGCATGTCGATGGGCTTTGGCAAGGTGGGAAACTCCGCGTCCGGCCGCAAGACGAGCTTCTTGGTGCCCCGCACGAGGAAGGCCACGGCCTCCCTGGCGCCCTCCTTGGTGTGCTTGTGGGGGGCGTCGACCACGATGGGCTTGATGAGGAACTTGGTGTACTCCGTGTAGAGCCGAAAGCCCTCCTCGTCGGTCGGATCGAAGCCCAAAAAATCGACGCAACCTTTGTAGAACGCGTCCCAGTCGCCGTCCATCGCGGCGATGACGTAGCGCTTCTCGCCCTCGAGCAGGGCGGGCGAGAGCAGCTTGTGGCAGCCGAAATCCAGGAAGGCGACCCTGCCGCCGCCGAGGAAGCGGTAGTTGCCCGGGTGAGGATCGGCGTAGAGCGCGCCGTGCCTCCACAGGGCCCGCATCATGAAGCGCCAGATCGTGTCGCCCGCCAGCCTCTTCTCCTCGTCCGGGGCCTGGTCGCAGAAGGTGCGGTAGTCCTGACCCTGCATCAGGTCCGTGGTGAGGACCCGGCGTGACGAGAGGGAGTGATGCACCCTGGGGATCACGATGCACGGATCCTCGGCGTGGATGTGGCGAAAGAGATCGGTGGCGTCCGCTTCCATCCGGTAGTCGAGCTCGGCCAGGAAGACCGACTTGATCTCGTCGAGGGTCTCCTTGGTGTGGTAGCGCCGGCCCACCGGCGCGATCATGGACTCGAGGAGCGAGAGGCTCTTCAGATCGTTCACGATCGCCTTGTCGATGCCCGGGTACTGCACCTTGACGGCGACGCGGTGACCGTCGTGGGTGGTCGCGCGGTGGACCTGACCTATGCTCGCGGCGGCGAAGGGATCCTCCTCCCACGCAGCGAAGACCTCCTCGGGAGGACCGAGCTCCTCGGTCACCACCTTGCGGGCGGCGGCGCGAGAGAGAGGGGGGGCCTTGGCCTGGAGGCTCTTCAGCACCTCCTGGAATTTCTCCTCGTAACCCGGGGGGGCCAGGCCATCGATGTAAGAGGCCATCTGGCCGAGCTTGAGGGGCAAGCCCTTCATCTCGCCCAGGGTCTTCAGCATGGCGGCGGCGGTCTTCTTGGCCGTTATTCGCAGCTCCGCGCGCTCTCGGGCGGCGTCCTCCGGCCTGGGCCCGAAGCCCATGGCCTTCTTCATGGCGTGGGTCGCGATGGGGAGGGCGCGGGGGGCGAGGGCGGAGAGCCGCGCCAGGCGTCCGAGTCTGGACGTGGGCGGCGCGTCGGGGCGCTTCTTGTCGGAGGGCGGGGGGGCCTCCCCCTCACGCTTCGGGTCCATGGCGCCCGAATGGGAGCGCTTCTTATTGTCGTGCGTCAAGTCGCGTCCCTTCGCCGCGCGACCGAATCGAGGCTAAGCTCACGGGCCATGCGCCACGCTCGCAGGTATCTTCCCCTCGTCGCGATGCTTCTGCCGTTCACGCTCGTCGCCTGCGACAAGCTCCGCGGCGGGGCCGCGGTCGACTCGGGCCCCGCGGCCTCGCAGGCCACGGCCACGGCGCAGGCCACGGCGCCAGCTGTGGCCACGACCACCGCGCCGGCCGTGGCCGCGGATACGGCCACCGCGCCGGCCAACGCGGCCCCCCTCGGTGCGCCCACGGCTCCCGTGCCCACCGGGACCGTCCGCGTCACCGACGCGGGGGTCAAGGGGGTGGACGCGGGGGTCAAGACCGACGCGGCCTCGCCCGCTCCCATCCCCACCCCCGTCCCCCCGCCCCCGGGGCTCCCCCGCGGCGGTCCGACGGTG
>SXGT01218120.1_pt1 | contig 41628 bp, 28 predicted proteins | sample 3176221 | NCBI WGS metagenome assembly SXGT01 (sample SAMN11356862, study PRJNA531348) | freshwater metagenome | isolation source: freshwater sample F1-120 | place: China: Fuxian Lake, Yuxi | collected 2017-12-25
CGGCCCGCATCAGGCCGGTGTTGCCTTCCTGAATGAGGTCCAGGACCGACAAGCCCCGGTTGCGATACTTTTTGGCGATAGAAACCACCAGCCGCAGGTTGCCGGCGGACAGGACCCGCTTGGCGGCATCGTAATGCTGGCGATAGACTTCGGTCCGCTCAATCCGCCGCTGAAGTGTGACGGGGGTTTCCAGCGTGATCCGCATCAGGTGGACCAGTTCTTTCCGCAGATCTTCGTAGGTGCGACCGTTGGCGGAGCCCGCGACCTTGGCCTCGCGGATTTGAATCTTGAGGGTCTGCATCCGGCTCAGGATGCCGGTCAGCTTTTCAAAGATTGGCTGCAGGCGGTTGTTCCGCAAGTTCATTTCCTCAATCAGGCGGACGGCTTTGTTCCGGCGGCGGACGAGCCGTTCCCAGGCGGCGCGGCGGGCGGGAGCCTTTTCGCTGCGGCTGACGGCCAGGCGATAGTCGGCATGGTTGGCCTTGAGCAGGTGCCGGAGCGTGGCGACGTTCGGCCAAATCCGCTTCATGATCCGCTTTTTCTCGGCGGTGTTTGTGACCGAGACCTCAATCGTTCGGTCCAAACGGAGCTTGCTGTCGCGGACGAGTTCGAGAAATTCCACGGCTCCTTGCAGGACATAGTCGGTCGCGAGCATGCTATGGCGGAAACGGCGGCGGGTCCGCTCGATTTGCTGAGCGGCGGAGACTTCCTCAAACCGGTTGAGCAGCGGGATGGCTCCCATCTGCATCAAATACATGCGAACGGGATCGTCGGTGGCGTCGACTTCGTTGTCGTCGCCGTGCTCATCAGACACTTCTTCGTCATGGTGCGAATCGGTGAAGTCCACGTCACCATCGACGGGCACGAACGAGTCGTCGGCGTCTCCTCCTCCCAATCGGTCCTCGCTGTCGAGCAGATTGCCCCCTTTGCGTTTGGTGCTCTTGGGTGCCTTCGGGCTGCTTTGAAAACTCTTGGACATAGGCAGGGTTCCTCCAGCTTGGGTGCCGACTCGCGATGGTGTCCGTCAGTGCGGATACCCAAAAGCAAGGAAGGTGCCACGGGGCGATGCGAGGCGAATCCAGGGTGCTTAACACGTTGCTGGTGAACGACTTGCGGCTGGAAAAGAAGGCGAAATGCGGAGGATGGCTTGTTGCCCTGCCGCCACAGCGTTGCCGCGCGTCACCAAACAATGGTAGAGGCCAACTTCAAGAGGAAAAGAGCTGTCCTCCAAAAGTTCAGCCGGAATTCAGCAGAAAGTTCCGAGAAAAATGGTTGTGCGGGCTGCCTCCGGGTGACGTGCCGGGAGTGGTCAATGCCCTTCGCAGCAATCACTTCGCGAATTGTCCAACAACAACTGCCGCATCGTTCCCTGACCGTCTTGGAAAGACGGCCCACTCTAAATCGAGGAGCGGGCGACCGGTTCGAGAACGCCCCGCAGCCATTGCCAGAGGTCCGGGAAGGTCTGGCTGAGGAGCGCCACGCCGCCGAGGATGAACGCCGGCGCGATCATTTGGATCATCGACCAATTGATGGAGATCTCCTTGGGATTCGTCCCAACCAGATGACTGAGCAGCTCATTGCGATCAAATTTGATGTAATACCACGCCATTACAGCGCCAATCGACGCCAGCATGATGGAAGCCGAAAGCCGCAGCAGCGGTTCCTGGCTAAAGGGAAACGTTTGAGCGCTGAGGAACAGCAGGCAAGCGGTGACTGCCAGACCGAAACCCAAACGAAAGATGTGGTGAAAGAACTGGCGAACATAGAGCTCAATCTCAAGGGCACAGAGTCTTTGTTCGACCTGCAGGCGACCAACCTCATCGGGCCGGATTTCCACCAGTTTCTGCTTGGCCTTGGCCAATTCGTTATCCGTTTCCGTGGGCCGGCTGGTCCAAAAGAGCTCCTGCAAGCCGATCCGCTTTTCCGGAAGGAGATCGAAGATTTTTGTCCAGGATTCGGGCCAACGCTCTCGGAGGGTTTTAGTGAACTCCTCCAAGTGCCGCGCCAAGCATTTTAGAATTTGGATGAGTTTGAAGATCCGCAGGCACCAATAGCCGCTCGCGACCAACAGAATTGCCGTGGGAAAGTTGAAGGGAATGGCAAAATGATCGGGGCTTTGCAAATGCCAGCCCAAGAATCCCAGCCAGCCGATGGCCGCCGCCACGCTCAGGACATCGAGAATCACCGGGCGGTCCCGTCGCCAGCGGCTGAGCAGGGGGAAGAGCAGGGAGTAGCGGACTTCTTCCAGGCGCTGGTCGCTCGTCAGCGTGTTCGTTCGGAAGAGATCGGGCCTGTGGATGGTGAATCCCGGACTGAGCAAGTGCATTTGCAGGAGCATGCCGTACGCCAGAATGATCAAGGCAACCGCCAGGACCTGGGCGGTCATCGCCGGCGAGAGCCCATTCCACATATCGCTCGTGAGCTTGAACCAGAGAAAACTGTTCGGATGCTTGCCCCAAGCTTGTTGTTGCCAGATTGCCGCCCACACGTGAATGACGACAAGTGCCAGAGTAATCGTCAGTCCCACGGCTCGGGCGGCAAGCAGGTGCCAGCTCAGATTGGAACTCGCCGCGGCCGGGGATCTGCCGGTCAGATGCTGGAAGGCGCTCCGCAAGTCAAGGCAGAGGCCCCCACAGGCGCGGCACCAGTCGACCAGCAAGCAGAGCGTCAAAATGCTGGCCACCAAGTAGCACAGCACGCATTGAATGACGGTCAAGTAATCGCCAAAGGCGGGCGCGCCGACCCAGCGATGGAAAACGTAAAACAGGGATCCAAACATGATCAGCACATACAAGAAAGCGCCGGTGAGATAACAGCGGAAAACGAACACCAGTGATTTGGATTCCGGCGGTTGGTCGTCGGCCACCACCAGGACTTTGGCCCAGTTGCCGACTGGTTGTGGGCTGAGCAGTGCCGTGCAATAAATGGCGGCCATGACCAGCCACAACAGACTGGCGATATAGAGCGACGGCGGAATGCGGCTGCGGATTCGCAAGACCGGCAACAGCGTCTGACTGGGCAGTTCATCAATGCGCAGGTTCAGCGTGTACTCGGCCTTGTCGAGCTTGTCCGTGGCCTCGACGGTAATCGGGGTGATGCCCTGGGGGGAAATGCGGGAGATCCAGACCGGCGGCCGCAGGCGGGTCTTTCCTCCCGCATCATATCTTTGAAAGGGCATGCTGTAGCCCAGCGGCAATCCACCCGGCCAACCGGCACGTTTCGAGTTGGAAAGTACCAGCAGGTTGTCGGTGTCCCGTTTGACTTCCCCCTCTTCGACGTGCTGATACTGCCCGCGCTCGAGACCGCGCAAAAACAGGATCGCGTTATAAAGTCCGTAATTGGACTGGCTGGACATCACGGCGCTGCGGGAATTCCCCGCCCGGTGTTCCCCAAAGGGGAAGCACCAATCCTGAGCTTCGGGATGCAGCGGATGGGTCGACGAGACCAGCGTGCCATGCATAATCGAGCGGTACTCGGAATGCAGATGCAGCAGATCGGAAGTGACGAGCATGATTTGCGCATCCGGGCATTGTTCTTTGATGAGCTCCGCCAGGAAAATGGGATCCCGCGGGTCGGACGACGAAATGCCGACGTGTTTGATCCCTTCGTTGCGAATTGTCGTCAGAATCTGGCTCAAGATCAGCTCGACGGTGGGAGCTGTCACCTTGGGCGTCTGCATGGGAGGGACGTCCCTCGCCGTGGTCGTGTCATCGAACGGAATCGGCAGGCGAGAGCTCTCCGGACCGAGACTGGCCTGACTCGCGCGTTCACGGCGGCGGGTCTCGGCATATCCGGAACGAACCTTGGAGATATTGACGGGAAAGCGGAACTCCAGGATGTCGGCAATCGGCTCCGCCGCGGGCTCCTTGGCGGCGGGACCGGCCGCGATCTCTGGTTCCGGCGCGGGCATGGTCTGCTGCTCGACGACTTTTTGGCGAGTTTCGAGATCCCCCTGAACGGCGCGCCCCTCGTGGAATTGCGACGACGTGTCCGTCGAAACGCTCGATCCATAACCGGTCCCAGTTTCCACCAGCCAGGCGATGCGGACCTTCTTCGACCAAGTACGATCCACCACATGTTGGATCAAGGCTTGCTTGAGGACAGCGCCGGAAAGCACCGTCGAGTGCAGCTCGACCTTGGGCCCAGCCAAATCACGAAAGCGTTGGATGTCGATCGAAACGGCCGTTCCCGTGATGACCTGGAATTCGGCGGCGGTGATCTTGTCCTCTCGCGCTTGCCGGATTGCCAGGGCCAGCGAATCGGCCGCCCCCGTGAAGAGCGGGCCGGCAATTCTAATTGTGGACAGCGAGTTGGGAGCCGGACAGGGAGCCAGTTTGCCGAGCGTGGTGATCTGCTCCATCGCGGCCAGGAAGGCTTCTTTGTGAATGCCGCTGGTGGGAGTTTCTCCGATTAGATAGACCACCAGCAGGTCGGTCCGCCGCTCAGGATTCTCGCAGGTGCCGAGCGAGGTGCCATTGCGGCGGTAGAGCAGCACCGCCGGCTCCGTACGGTGCGCGTCGACCTTGGCTGGCGAACCCCAGGGAAGATAGAAATGGTCCGGTACATAGCCATCGGCTCCTAGCGCTTTGTGCAACGTATCGAGCTGCAAGTCGAAGCGATAGTTCGTGGCGGTTTCAATCGGATCCGCCACCATCACAACCAGGAATTCCAGCAGGCCGACGCGGCTCTTGATCCGCGTGGCAAGTTGATCCAGCGCTTTGTCCTGTACGGGAGGTGGATACGAATTCGCAGCCTTCGGCGACGTGGTTGGCAAACCGAGAAACTCCCGCAGCGGGCTCTGCATGCGGAATTCGGCGTCCGCATCTGGGTCACCGGTTTCAGATCCCGAGCGGATGGCTGGAGGCGGTGGGGCGTCAGTGATCACGGCGGGTTGATTCCCGCGCTGAACCAGAAACGCTCCTCCCAGCAGCGTCACAATCAGGAGCCACATTGGCGAGGTTGGCCTCGGCTTGAAATCGGACATGTTGGTTCTGGATTCCTGCTGTTACTTGAACGCGGCGAGTCTCTACTATTAAAGTCGCTTTTCGCGCCTAAAACCGGGCCGAAATTCACAAAAGATTTTTTTGCGGCCTTCGGAGGACAGGAGAGTGGACTTTGCCGCCGGCCAAAGTTTTAAGATATCTGAGCGGCTTGGACCCCCGGGCCGGCAATCCCCAGAATTAGGCGATACTGTATCCGCCATCCACCGGCAAAATGACACCGGTGATGAAGGTGGCGGCTGAAGAGCACAGGAACAGGGCCGCTCCGGCCACGTCTTCCGGCTGTCCCCAGCGTGCGAGCGGAGTCCGGTCGATGATTGCCTGGCGGCGGACAGGATCCGAAAACAGCGGCTCCGTGAGTGGCGATTCAATCCAGCCCGGCGCGATGGAGTTGACCCGAATGCCATCGGCGGCCCAGGCAATGGCCAGGGATTTCGTGAGCTGCGCAATGCCTCCCTTACTGGCGCTATAGGCCGGCGCAACTCCGCTGCCGAAGTAGCTCAGCATCGAGGCCGTGTTGAGAACACACCCACGGGACTCCTTTAGCAACGGCCGTGCAGCCGTGCAAAGCCGCATCGTTCCCGTGAGATTGACATCGAGCACTTCAGCGAAAACGGCCGGATCGTGCTCGACCCCGCCGCGACGAATGACGCCGGCGCAGTTGACCAGCACATCCAGCCGCGGGAGCGTGGCGACGAGTCGAGCGACCTGCTCAGCGCTGCGAACCTCAAGGACCTCATTGCGAATCGAACCGTAGGACGGACCAGTACTCCGTCCTACATTCGCCGCTTGAACTTCGGCCTGAGAAACGCCGGTGGCAAGAACCTGAACTCCCTCGGCGGCAAAGGCCAGCGCGATGGCCCGTCCAATGCCACTGGTGCCGCCGGAAATAAGGACCTGTTTACTGGTCATCCCCGCGCTTCTTAAGCGTCACCTCCGCGGTGTTCTTCGCTCCGTTCCGCTCATAGGCCACGCGAACCTTCTCGCCCGCCTTGAGGCCATAGATTGAGATGGTCAAGTCGGCAAAATCCTTGATGGCGGTGCCGTCGACGCTCTTAATGACGTCCCCTTCCCGCAGCCCGGCCCGATAGGCACCAGAGTCGGGAAAGATGGATGTCAGCACGAGCGGCGAAGTGCCGATGTCGGCATTCACCCCCATCATTGCTTCGCCGCGGGCCTGCACCTGCAAATTGGGCCGGCGTTCGCGGAGGTTTCGGAGCCCTTGCCGCGTCACGGCGGTGTCCCGAACCTGCAAATTGTTGAGGCTTGGGAGATCCTCCATGTGCCTCAGCGCGGCATCCGTGATTTTTGCACCATTGAGCGTAATGTTCCAGATCTCCGGCACATCCTTCAGCACTTTGAGTCCGTCATCGCCGCCGCGCCATTGTTTTCCGAGCATCAGCGAAGCGGATGTCTGAACCTCTCCCTCGTCAAAGCCAATGATGCCACCACCACCGCCGAAACCGAAATCGACGATCCTGATGTCGGCCCCATCCACAATCTCTACCGCCTCGACGAGCGCGGGGGGAGGTGCGAGAACCTGAATATCGGCCGCCACGGGATCTTTCGCCGGTTCGGCCAGCTCTTTGAATTCTTCCAACAACTGAGCGGGTTCGCCAGCCTTCACATCGGCTGGCTTTTCGGCGGCGGGCGGTTCTTCGACGGGGGGATCGACTCGAGGCGCTTCTTCGGGAATCGCCTCGCGGATTTCTATGTCCGGCGGCAGCTCGTCGCCGAGTTTAGCCTTCCCACCGAAGATTCGACCAATCAAGCCGAATATCCCCGCGTCGGCCTCAGGGGGAGCGGGGACCGGTTCAACAATGGGAACAACCTCGATGGCCTCTTCAATGAATACTGGCCCGCCCATCGCGATCGGTCCACCGACGAAAATGCCACCTCCACCGAGTTCCATTCCATCTCCGGCAAACACTGCTCCGTTCTTCTGGAGGCTGGCCACTGCCCGGTCATGGCGAAAATGCTTCTGGCGAACATGCATCTCCGCGGCCATCGTTCGCAAGCCAGGTTTGCCTTTGGCACTGAGCTTGTCCAGCACACCCGTGATCTGAGCCAGCGTCTTCTCATCGCTGGTCATCGCAATCCGCTCGAGCGAAGCTCCGCTTCGCCAGGCAGTCTCGGCGCTCTCGCTGACGATTCCGCTCGCCAAAACATCCACGGCAGCCGGTCCCGCTTGGGCCAGCTTTTCCGCGGCCGCTTCGCGAACATCAAAGGATTCAGAATCAAGTTCCGCGAGCCATGTCTGCAACTGCTGCGGGGAGACTTTGGGGGCTACCGGAGAGAGAGGTGCGTCCTGTGCAACGACTGCCGGCGCTCCGCTCACCAGTGCGATGCAAATCCCACATCCCAAGGCCCGCTGCCACAACCTGTGTGTGAAGCGACTCATAGCTGCCCTCTTTCGAAAGTCCCATGCCTGCCAATCATCAATCCTATGCCAAGAGGACGCCGCATGTCGAGAGAAAATGCACGTGCCGGCACATCGCAAAGCAGGACTCCCTTGCCGTCCCTTCCCTTCATTCGTCCGCCTGTAACAATTACCGCCGCCACAACCACTCCTATCTGCACAGTCGGCTGAGTGAATAACTTTACCGCCTGGGAACCAGCCGGTAGACTAAAGGGGCTAGTGTGAAAGATGGTTTTGCGTGCTGTAATTGCTTGTGCTGCACGGACTTTGGTTATTGGTCCCTGGCAAAGGAAGTAGGCGGATGAGACACTTGCTTGAAGCGAAATGGGCAGTTTGGGGACTGGTGCTGGCGGCGAGTCTTTCGGCGGGACCGCTGGAGATTGCCCAAATGTCCGCCCAGGAAAAAGCCGCGGCCTCCTCGGAAGAAGCCAAAAAAAGCTTTGCCGACGCGGCAACGCTGCAAAACAACAACGCTTTCGACGTGGCGATCGAGGAATGGGAGAAGTTCCTCAAGAACTACTCCAAAGATCCCCTCGCTCCCAAGGCCCAGCATTACCTGGGGGTCTGCCAACTGCAACTCAAACAATACGACAAAGCCGCGGCTGCCTTTCAGGCGGTTATTGCGAACAACCCGAAATTCGAGCTCATCGAAGATAGCTACATCAATCTGGGCTCCAGCCAGTACGCGATGGCTTTGGCCGGCACGGCGGATATGTATGACAAGGCGGCGGAAACATTTGCCGCCTTGGTGAAACAGTTCCCCATGGGAAAGTACGCGGATTCCGCGCTGTTCTATCAAGGCGAATCGCAATATGCCGTTGGCAAAAAGCCCGAAGCAGCCGCGGCTTATGCGGCGCTGCTCAAGCAGTTTGAGAAAACGAAGCACCGGGGCGACGCACTCTATGCGCTCGGCGTCGCTCAGGAAGAGCTCGGCAAATTCCCCGAAGCCGGCGCAACTTTTGACATCTATCTCAAGGAATTGCCGGAAAGCCCGCTCGCCAGCGAAGTCCGGATGCGGAAGGCCGAGACGGTGTTGCAAGCCGGTAACTTCGCCGTTGCTGAGAAGATGTTCGCGGAGGTTGCCGCAGTGAAGGATTTTCCGCAGGCGGACCACGCGATCTTTCGGCAGGCCTACTGCGTGGCCAAACAGGATAAGTTCGCCGATGCCGCGGGACTCTATGCGCGCGTGGCCGAGTTCCCGAAGTCGGTTTATCTGCCGGAGGCAACGATGGCCGCCGGCCGCTGCTTCTACCGGGCGGACAAGTTCGAAGAGGCCGCGGCATGGCTCGCGAAAGCAGCCGCGGCGGGGACGAAGGATTCCGCCGAAGCGGGGCACTGGCTCTGCCGCATCCAAATCCGCGGCAAGAAATTTGCCGAAGCCGCCGATCAGGCCGGCAAACTGATTGCGGTCGGCGGTGACAGCCCGTACCTGGTGAACCTCAAACTTGACCAGGCGGACTCGCTGTACGAAATCCCCGCCCGCCGCGCCGAATCACTGGCGCTGTATGCCAAACTGGCCGCGGACCATCCCAAGCACGAAGTCGCCCCCCAGGCTTTATACAATGCCGCTTTCACGGCCCTCGAACTGAAGAGCTACGACGAGGGCTTGAAACATGCCACGGCGTTTCTTTCTGGATATTCGCAGGACAAGCTGCTCCCCGATGTGAAGTACGTTGCCGCGGAGTGCAATCTGCAACTCAAGAAGTACCCCGAGGCCGAAGCGGGCTATAAAGAAATCGTCGCGGTGAGCCCGCAGCACGCGGACGCAGATCTGTGGCGCGTACGGCTGGGACTGATTTCGTATCTACAGAAAAAGTATCCCGATACGATTGCCGCGCTCGGCCCGGTGGTCGCCACGCTCAAGTCGCCGGATCTTTCCGCGGAAGGGCAGTTCTTGATTGGGGCCAGCTTGTTCTATACGGACAAGTTCGCGGAGGCTGAAAAGGCCCTCGCCGCCTCCGTCACTGCCAATCCCAAATGGCGGCAGACGGATGAGGCTCTGTTGCTGGTCGCCCGGGCTCAGCGAAAGCTGAACAAGGCGGCCGAAGCGAAAGCCACGGTCGCGAGGTTGATTGCCGACTTTCCATCGAGCAGCCTGCTCGACCAGGCCCATTATCGGCTGGGGGAATTCAGCTACGGAGCCGATGACTTCAAAACGGCGCTCGAGGAATATGAAATCGTCATCACCAAGTCGCCCGATTCCGCCTTTGCTCCCTTCGCGATTTATGGCAAGGCCTGGTCGCAACTCAAAACCAAGGCATTCGCGCCCGCTGCCGAAACTTTCACGGCGCTGCTCACCAAATATCCGCAGCATCAGTTGGTCAATGACTCCTACCTGGGCCGCGCGATGAGTCGCCGCCAGGCGGGCCAGTTGCCCGGCGCGATTGAAGACCTGGACGCATATCTCAAATCCAATCCCGATGTGGAGAAAAAATCGGACGCGCTCTATGAAAAGGGGCTGGCACTCGTCGCGCTCAAGAAGTTTCCCGAAGCCGTAACGACACTCGACACGCTGCTCAAGGAAAACGCCAAATACACCGGTGCCGACAAGGTCCTTTACGAAGCCGGTTGGGGGGTGAAATCGCAAGAGAAGCACGCGGAAGCCGTGCCGTACTTCGCCCGGTTGGCAAAAGAATACCCGGCCAGCCCGCTAGCTGCGGAGGGGCTGTTTCATGTCGGTGAAGATCAGTATGACAAGAAGGACTATGCCCAAGCGGCAGCGTCTTATGCCGCCTGCGCCGGCAAGAATCCGGCGGGGGACCTGGGCGAAAAGTCCCTCTATAAACTCGGCTGGGCCAATTACCAGCAGAAGCAGTATGCGGAAGCCCAAAAGCAGTTTGAGGCCCAGGTTGCCGCGTTCGCTCAAGGCCCGCTCGCCGGCGATGCCGTCTTCATGAAAGCCGAATGTCTGTTCCGCCAGGAAAGGTACAAGGACGCTTTGCCGGCCTATGAAGCCGCTGCCAAAGTAAAGGCTTCAGCGCCTGCGATGGAAATCCTGACCCTGCTGCATGGCGGCCAAAGTGCCTCGCAGGAAAAGCTGTGGGACAAAAGCATCGAATTGCTGTCGCAGCTCACCAAAAAGTTTCCCGAGTCTCCGCTGGTTCCCGAGGCAACTTATGAGCTCGCCTGGGCCAGGCAGAATGACGGCAAGCCGGACGAAGCTCTCAAGGACTACGAGGTCGCCGCGACGAAGTCTCGCGAACAAGTGGGTGCGCGGGCCCGATTCATGATGGGTGAAGTCTATTTCGAGAAGAAACAGCACGCTGAAGCTGTCCGCGAATTCCAGCGGGCCATGTTTGGTTACGGCGGAGAAACGGCGCCGGCGGAAACAAAAAATTGGCAGGCCAAAAGCGGTTTTGAAGCGGGCCGCTGCACCGAAGTGCGAATCGGCACCGAGCAGGACGCGGCCGCCAAGACCAAACTGATTGCCGACGCCAAACGGTTTTATACGTTCCTGGTCGAGAAACACCCCACGCACGAGTTAGCAGCCGAAGCCAAAAAGCGGCTGGAATTATTAGGAAAACTATAGTAGTCCTCTCACTCGGTGAGCGGACATGTCTGCCCACGGAGTGTGCAGGCTACTCAGAAAGCAATCCCCATGATGCAATTCGCAGCTAATTCCCGCATCAAGCTCGCCGTCTATCTGGCCGCTGCCGTACTGGCCTTTGCCGTCCTGTATGCCGTGCCTAGCAAGCATCAGGCGCAGGCTCAAACTGGATCTGCTCCCGCCGCTGCCGACGGCGGACCCAGCGCGACTCCGGCTCCCACGCCAGCCAGCGGCGCAACCGATGAACAGCCGGCGGCGAAAAAGAAGGATGATTCGATCGATCTCTTAGGCCTGACGATCGCCGGCGGCATTTTCATGATTCCGATTTTTGGCATGTCCATTCTGGCCGCGACGATGACCATCGAGCGATTCATCGGCCTGCGGAAAGAGCGCGTGCTGCCGGAAGGGCTGGTCACCGGCCTGGGTTCGCTCGGCGGAGCACAAGGCAACTTCGACCCTCGCAAGGCCTATCGCCTCTGCCAGCAATTCCCCTCCTCCGCCGGCAACGTCATTCGAGCCATGCTGCTCAAAGTGGGCCGGCCCATCTCGGAAATTGAAAGCACCTCCACGCAGGCCAGCCAGCGGGAAGCCGACAAGCTGTACGCCAACGTGAAGTGGATCAACATGTCCGCGGGCGTATCGACGATGCTGGGACTAATTGGAACGATCCAGGGGATGATCATGGCGTTCCATCAAATGACGGTGATGGAGCAGGGGGTCGACCGCACGTCGGTATTGGCCGGTGGCATTTATACGGCCTTGGTGACGACCTTCGCCGGACTCGCCGTCGCGATCCCGTGTGCCTTGTTTTCGCATTACTTCGAGGGGCGAATCACCACCATCTTCCATCAAATCGATGAGCTGGTGTTCAGTCTGCTACCGCAGTTTGAACGCTACGAAGGCCGCGTCCGCTTCAGCCGGCAGGGTGTCGAGGACAATGGGTCGGTGGAAGAAAAGTCGGCGGTCGCTGTACCGAGGTAGCAAGAATAGTAGCCGTCACGCGCCCACGCAAAGCCGTGAGCGTGCCACCCGGCAGGAACACGTTGCACTCTATGGCCATTCAACTCAACAAGGGGCGAGCGAACAGCCTGCTCGATCTGACCCCCATGATTGACATGGTATTCAACCTGCTTATTTTTTTCATGGTGATCACGAACTTTGCCCAGGAAGAGCGCAGCATCCCCGTGCAGCTTCCCGCCGGCAGCGAGGCGATGCCCCTGACCGCCAAGCCGAAGGAGATTTTTGTCAACGTTGACCAGACCGGCCGGTACTTTGTCCAGAGCAAGCTGCTGACAGAGCAGGAGTTGGGCAAACTCCTGGTCGACTCCGCCATCAACAATCCCACCAGCCAGGCGGTCCAAATCCGGGCCGATGAGCGGGCCCCATGGAAATTCGTCGCCCGGGCACAGTACCTCTGTAACCAGGCCGGCATTCACGACTATTCGGCGGTGATGGACAGCGAGAGCAAAGAGTAACACATGGCCAAACTTCGCCGAGTCATTCGCAAGATCCCCGCTCGGCGGGGCACTTATTTCGACGAGAAAATCTGGCCCGTCCAGATTGGCCTCGTTGTGCTCGGCGCGTTCTCGATGGGAGTGTCGGCGGCCTATAAGCAGTTCAGCAACGTGCCGTGGTACGACAACGCCCTCACCTACCTGATTCTGATTCCCTTGCTCGTCGCCGGTTTCATGGCGGCCTTTCACTTCGTGCAGGAGCAATGGCTCCGCCGCTCGATGCAACTGTCGATTGTGCTGGCGGCCATTCTCCATGTGGCGCTGATCGTGCCGCTGAAGCAAACGATTCTGAATGTACTGTTCGATGACGACCTGGTGACCGACAGGGAAGTCATCGAAACGCGAGCTCCCAAGATTGTGCAGGAGTACCGTGAACACCAGCTCATTCGCGAACAGGACCGCCCCCAGCAGGACTTTGAAAAGCCCGTCGAAACCAAGACGCCCGAGCCCAAGCCGGAGCCGGAGCAGATTACCCGCCAGGAAACCCGGCCCGAGCAGCCGCAAGCCCCGTCGCAGCCGATTCCAGTCCCCGAATCGGTTCCCACCACCGACCCCAACGTCGTTCGCCGCCAGCAGCCAAGCGAAGCTGCCCCCAGACAGGCGGAGCAAGCATCGAAACTAAGCAAGCAGACTCGGCCCTCGGAAATGAAGATCAGCGAGCTGATCAAGACGGAGACCGTGCCGACCAGGCTCGCCGGCGTCGAAGCCAAACCCTCCACCGCCAAGATTGAGCGGCAGACTACCGAGCCGAACGTCGCCACCGCTGCCCTGCCGGAGCCGACGACCACGGTTCAGGCCGCCACGAGTCAGCTCTCCAAACGGCAGACGCAGGAGAGCAAGGTGGCGGAAGATTCGGCCACTCCAACACTGAAGAAGCAGATTGCCACGCCGACGGAGACTCCCCGTTCGCAAGTCGCCGCGGCGGAGGCCCCACCAACGGCCAAGCAAACGGACTCGACGGCGCTCACCCCAGCGAATACCCAGTCCACCAAGAAAACCACTGCCAGCCCGGAAATTGCCCGCGTGACGGCGGAACCGACGCCGGAAGTTTCCGCGAAGGCTGATCCAACACCCAAGAAACGAGAGTTGCCCGCGGAGACGGCGCCGACCGTTGCCCAAAGCCCGGCCTCGACTCCAACTCGTCAGCCTCGCACGACGACCCGCTCCGATGTCGCGACAACGGCTCAGGCAGCGAAACCCCAAGCGATTTCCGAATCGGCATCGGCGAGTGCCACGGAGATTGCACCACAGGCGAGTCGCGTGCAGCGGGCGACCACGCAGGTGACGACTGCCAAAGCGGCCGAGATTCCTTCCAACTCCCCCAGCTCGATCAGCCGCGACCAGCCAGCGTCTCGCGTGGCCCGCGCCCAGGCGAATGAGAATCCGACCGCTCAGACCAATCCGGCGGCAATGGCCACTCTTACCCGGAAGACCGGAGCGCCGAGCATCCCCAGCGCGACCAAGATTGAGCCGGCAGCCACAGCGCCGAGCACTTCAGCTTCCGCAACGACGGAAATCGCCGCGGCCAGCACCGCGACCCGCCGCCAGACGAATGCGGCTCCGCAAACTTCCGCCTCCACGGGGGAGCCGGTTCCGGCTCAGGTTGCCGCGACCAATCCGATGGCAATCACCAGCCCCAGTGCGACCCGCCGGGCCACGTCTCAGTCGGAGTCTCCGTCGGAGTCTCCCTCCGCCACTCCTTCGCCGGCAGCCGTCGCAGCCACTCGCAGCACGAAGAGCGGCGTGGCCAACGTGGTGACGACCGCGGCTGATGTGCCGACCAACAGCGGGCCGCAGACCGCCCAGAGTGGAATTCCCAGTCCCTCTGCCTCCAGTGTTTCGCGCCAAACCGCCTCCACGAGCGCCGCGGCGAGCATGACCCAGCCGGCCCTGGCCGCGCAGTCCGCCAGTAGCGCGACGACGGTTGCCGCCGCTGCCGGCTCGGCGCGTGCTCAGGCCAGCACGGTCCCCACGCTCAATCCCCAGCTCGCCGCGAGCGGCACGCCGTCGCGAGCCACCATGACGGCTCCCACCGCGACATCTCCATCCAGCGTCGATAGCCCGGCCTCCGCGGTCGCATCCGCCACGAGCGCCAGCGAATCCGCTCAGCCGTCGAAAATGGCTTTGACGCGGGCGACCGGCGGAACGGCTGGCGTCGGCAGCTCACCGAACATCGACCGTGCAACTGCCGGCGGAGATAGCCCGGCGCTGGTCGCCTCCGGCGCGGCGAGCCGCGCGAAGGCAACGCAGGAAGCAGCACCGGGAGACGCGCTCTCGCCAAGTGCCCCGGCTCAAATCGCCCGCAGCCGGGCCCAAGCCGCCATGCCGAGCGCTTCGCTGCAAGCCGAATCGGGAGTGGTCGCGACGACTACCGGCTCGCAGACCGTGACGGATTTGGCCGCGAGCGCCAGTGCCAGCCTGTCCCGAGCTGACGCCACGGCTGCTAAGGGTGATGTCACCGCGCCCAAAGGAGTTTCCGACGTGGACCTTGGTCCCACGCAGATCGTGGCCGAAACCGGCGGCGGCCGCGCGGCTGGTGGTGGCCAGCCTCAGATGAACTTTGAAACAGAGGCCGCGGAAAGTGCCCGCCGAGCTCCCGCTGGCGGAGCGCCGTTGATGTCGCTCGCGGGAGCCAAGGTGGACGCTTCGGTCGCCGGGCCGTCGGGTGATGCAGGCGGAACGCCTGCTTCCATCGACGCCGCAATGACCAGCGCAGCGCGGACACTGGCCGGCGGAGCATCGGTGACAGGTGGACCTTCCACTGCCCAGGAGACTGGTCCTCAGACCGCCGCCAATTCCGCGCTGCTTCTGGCCAAGAGTGATGTCAGCCGGGCCGACGCCGCGGATGGCTCTTCGGGCGGAGCGAGCGCCGGACAGCCGAGCGTGGAAGATGAAGAAGAAAAGGCCCGCCGCCTGGCTCGCGCTGCGGCCGGCGGCGCACCAGCACTTGCCATGAGCGGACCGATCAAGGCGGACATCGTCGCCTCGCCCATGGGCGCCGGCGGTGACGGCGGCGCACCGAAAATGGAAGTGGCGGCGGTGGACACAGCCGCCGCGCGGCAGAACCTTTCCGGCGGGGCACCAGCTGGCGGAGCGCCGTCTGCTTCCGCGGAACCGGCTGGGGCGGCTGGTGACGGCGGAGTTGCGGCTCCCGGCGCGGTAGCGGTCGCTCGGGCGGAAGCGGCGGAGTCGGCTCCCGGCTCGCCGGCCCTGGGGGGCGGTACTTCGTCTCCTTCCAAATCAGCAACCGGTCCCACGTTCACCGCCAGTGCCACGGCTGAGACGGTTCAAATCGCCGGCGCGCCGTCTTCCAGCGGCTCACCAGCCGGCGCTGCGCTCGAGGCTCGCGGCACCGAGTCGGCTCGCGCCAGTGGCGGCGCTGCGGGTGCAGCTAGCGGCGGCGGCGCGGTGGCCGGCGATGATGTCGCCATGGCTAGTTCGCTTGCTCCCGCCGGTCCCGGCCCAGGCCAGCGGCAGGCTGGTCCCGCCGGTGAAAACGGCCCAGCGGTCGGCGACCCTGTAACCAAAGGCGCGCCCTTGGCTCGCGCCGCGAAAACCGCCCCGGCAGCTGGCGGCACGACGGCGGAAGTTCCGGAAATCGGTCCGACTTCCGCGGTCGCGCAGGCGACGATGGACCACATGATGGGAGGCATGGGGAACATGCCGATGACTAAACAATCAGGGGGCGATGCCCTAGCGGTGAACATTGAAGCTCCCGAAGGGCCCGGCGGACTCGGCTCCGATTTCTCTCCCGAAGTGGGCCTGAAGACGCGGCAGTCGCGTACCGATAGTGTGCAAGTGCAGTCGGCCACCGCCCGCTTTGTCAAGCAGGCGGCCGGCGGATTGCCGAGCCTCTCCACCGCGGTCATCGTGGCCACTGAGCCCTTCATGCGGCGCTCTGGCCGCACCCCCGGCAAAGAACCCGGCGGCGGCAAGGGAACCCTCGGCCCCGAAACCGAAGCCGCCATCGAGCTGGGCCTGGTGTTTTTGGCCCGCCATCAATTGCCGGAAGGAAACTGGAGCCTGCAAGGATTCGACGAGGCGACCAATGCCGTCTCCGCGGACGAGCGAAAGTTCATGCTGGTCAGCGACACCGGTGCCACCGCACTTTCCATTCTCTCGTTTCAAGGGGGGGGCTACACCCACCGCGAACACCAGTATAAGGACGTCGTCCGCAAGGGGCTCGATTATCTCGTTCGCAATCAGAAGGACAACGGCGACCTGTTTGTGCCGCTCGACGACCGCTCCAATCAGAGCGTCTGGCTCTACAGCCATGCCCTGGGGACTATTGCTCTCTGCGAGGCCTATGGTATGACCGGCGACCCGGCTCTCAAGGATCCCGCGCAGAAAGCAATCAACTTCATCGTGGCGGCCCAGAACAAGGATTTGGGGGGCTGGCGGTACGCACCCGGCGTGGGGACCGACACCTCCGTCACCGGCTGGATGATGATGGCCCTCAAGAGTGGCGAATTGGCCAATCTCGAAGTGCCGACCGATTCGTATGCCAAGATTTCCAAGTGGCTCTCCGTCGCTCAGGGAGGATCGGGGGAGCCAAACGTTTACCGCTATAACCCCTATGCCCCCGATACGGCCCAGCAGCGACATGGCCGCCTGCCGAGCAAGACCATGACCGCGGTCGGCCTGTTGATGCGGCAATACACGGGATGGAAAAAACAAGATCCCAACCTAATCGCAGGGGCGAATTACCTGGCCCAGCATTATCCACAAGTCGGCACTGCCGCCGACCCGCAGCGGGACACCTACTATTGGTATTATGCCACGCAGGTGATGTGCCACATGGAAGGGGACTACTGGGAGACCTGGAAAAGGCAGCTCTTTCCGCTGCTGCGGGATTCGCAGGTGCAAACCGGTGCCTGGGCCGGCAGTTGGAACCCCCGCGGAGCCGTCCCCGACCGCTGGGGCCTGCACGCCGGCCGGCTGTACGTCACCACCATGAACCTCCTTTCGCTGGAAGTCGAATACCGCAAGCTGCCGCTGTATTTGGATTTGCGGAAGCAGAAATAGGACGGCAGCCACGGTTCGCCATAAACCATCGCCCGGGTTAGTGTTCGCCGGCGCGAGAGATTTTCTGGTCGCTGGCGTCAGTAGTCTGGGATTACCATGCGTCCATTTGCCACTGTTCTACTCAGCCTGATCGGCGCACTCATAGGTTGCTCTGGCGGCCAGGACGAAGTCGTCGTTTACTCCGCCCTCGACCGCGAATTCTCCGAGCCGATATTGAACGACTTTGCCGAGACAACCGGGGTTTCGGTCGTCGCCAAATACGACATTGAAAGCACGAAGACGGTCGGCCTGACCCAAGCCATCATGGCGGAGACCAACCGCCCCCGCTGCGATGTCTTCTGGAATAACGAAATCCTCAATACATTCCGGCTGGAGGAAAAAGGGCTGTTGGCCGTGTACCATTCGCCGATAGCGGAAAGCTATCCCGAACATTTCCGCTCCAAGAACGGAACCTGGCACGGCTTTGCCGGGCGCGCCCGGGTGCTCCTCGTGAACACGAAGGTGGTGCCCGAAACCGAGCGGCCGAAATCGATCTATGACCTGGCGGACAAGAAATGGAAAGGAAAAGTTGGCATCGCCAAGCCGCTCTTCGGCACCACGGCCACGCACGCCGCCTGCCTGTTCGCGGCCCTGGGAGACGACAAGGCCAAGGCGTTTTTTCAGAGCCTCAAGGACAACGAGATTCAAATTCGAGGCGGCAACAAGCAGGTCGCTGTGGCCGTTGGGAATGGGCAACTCGCTTTCGGCCTGACCGACACCGACGACGCCATCAGCGAAGTGGAGCGAGGATCGCCGGTGGTGATTGTCTATCCCGATCGCGACCAGTCAGAGTTGGGAACTCTTTTCATCCCCAACACGCTCTGCATCATCAAAGGAGCCCCTCACGAAGCCCATGCCCGAAGGCTGGTCGACTATTTGCTCGCCCCCACGGTCGAGGAGAAACTAGCCTTGGGCCCCAGCGCCCAGATCCCGCTCAATGCCGCCGTCAAGATCAAACCGAGAGTGGAAACGCCGCGAACCGTGTACGCCATGCCCGTCGACTTCGCCGCTGCAGTCAATAAGTGGGACACGGCGGCGAAGTATATCCGCGATCAGTTCGCGGCGGAGTAAGTCGGTACTTCCGATCGATGACGGCACTATCAATTCGTCAAGAAATCGGGGAAATTACGGCATTGGCGGGCGTCATTCGGTTAGGTGCCTTATGAGAATCTCCATATTGCTGCTGGCATTGGCGGTCGGCGCGCCATTCGTGGCCGCTGATCAGCCTGCCCAAAGGAGTAAGCCCCAGCCGGCGCCCTTGGAAAAGCTGACCGTCAAGCATCTGCCCAATGCGCTCCTAGTGCATCCCAAGGTCATTTCCGGTGGACTGCCGGATGGGGACGAGGCTTTCCAGGAGTTGAAGGACTTGGGGGTCAAGACGGTCATCAGTGTCGATGGTGCCAGGCCGGATGTGGAGCTGGCGAAGAAGAACGGCTTGCGGTATGTCCATCTGCCGCATGGGTACGACGGTATTCCCGCGGAGCGAGTCGAGGAACTCGCCAAGGCGGTGCGCGATCTGCCGGGGCCAATTTACATCCACTGCCATCATGGCAAGCATCGCAGTCCGGTAGCGGCCAGTGCGGCCTGTGTGGGCGCGGGCTTGATTGATCCCAAGGATGCGCGGCAGGTGCTGGTGGTCGCCGGCACCAGCGAGAGCTATCGCGGGCTGTATCAGGCGGCGCAAGAGGCCAAGCGGTTTGACGACAGGCTGCTCGACGCCCTCGGGGCCGAATTTCCGGCCGTCGCCAAACTTCCGCCGATGGCGGAGGCAATGGTCGACGTGGAGCACATCAATAACCATCTCAAGCTCTTTGCCGCCAACAAATGGCAGCCGATTAAGGACCAGCCGGCCTTGCAGCCCGACCATGAGGCGCTCCTGCTCCGCGAGCATTTCACGGAGCTATTGCGAACGAAGGAAATCATGGCCAAATCGGCGCGTTTTCAGGAACTGATGAAGGAAGGAGAAGCCGCTGCCCAAGACATGGAAACGGCTCTCAAGGACTGGATCACCGCTGGCCGGCCGGAAAAAACTCCGGAAACCTTGGCTCAAGGGATGGATCGGATTGGCAAGAATTGCACCGCCTGCCACAAGCTGTTCCGCGATGTGCCGCTGGGGGAAAAAAATAGAGTGGCACTGGCAGTCGAGCCGAACGCACAGTCCATGCTTCTCGAAAGACATTCCTCGGCTCGATAGCCAGTGCTGAGTCAGCGTGAAGCTGCCACCTCAAGAGTCTGCTGGCGAGGCTGCGTCATTTGGCGACGCTGCACTGGCTATCAAGCGACGGCTGTGTCTTGCGAAGTCGTTGAGTATTGTGCGTCGTCGCTTGACTGCCAGTGCCACACTCACCACACCCTACTTTTCTTCCAGGCAATAGAGGTGCTTCTCCCCGCGAAGAAACATTTGCTTGCCGGCGATGGCGGGGCTGGCGCTGACAGTCTCCGCGATGTGATTGAGCGCGAGCGTCCGGGGAATCTCGCCGCGGCTGACGACGATGGTGGTACCGTCGAGGTCCGTGACGTAGATGCGGCCGGCGGCGGCGACAGGGGAGGCATAGATGTTGGAGATTCCGTCTAACCGAAAAGAACCGGGGCGGTCTTCTCCCGTGACGCCATCCACGCGCGAGAGAATCCCCTGGTAATGCGTGAGAAAATAGAGTGCGCCGTCATAATACAGCGGCGACGGAACGTAGGGCGTGCCCCGAAAGCGGTTCCAGATGATTTGCTCGGAGCCCGTGATGTCCCCCTTGGCCCCGTCGAGTTTGATCGCCATCAGGGCCCGCTTGTCATAGCTGCTGCCGGCGAAGACCATGCCGTCACCGGAGACCGGCGAAGCAACGACGTTCGACGAGAGCCCGCCACATTCCCACAGCACCTTGCCATTCTCCAAGTCATAGCCGCGGACGCGGCTGGTGCCGCTCACGATCAGTAAGGGCTTTCCGGCATATTCGATGATGATGGGGGAGGCCCAGGAAGTGACTTCGTTTCGCTCCTTGCGCCACCGCTCTTTGCCGGTCCGTTTGTCGAGGGCCACGATGAACGACTTCCCTTCATGATCCCAATTGACGACCAGTGTGTTGCCATGCAGTGCCGGCGAACTTCCTTCGCCATGTCCATGCAGCGACTGCATCGCGCCGAAATCGGCCTTCCAAATCTGTTTGCCGCTGGCGTCCAGGCAATACAATCCGAACGAGCCGAAAAAGGCGAAGACATGCTCGCCATCCGTCACTGGCGAATTCGACGCCAGGCTGCCGGTGTGATGCCCCTGCTCCTGGGGCAGTCCTTCGCGGAGCGTCTGTTGCCAGAGGACTTTTCCGCTGGCTCGGCTGACAGCGAGGGCGATGAATTTGTGGCGGTGCGTGACGGGGAGATTGTCGTGATTTCCCGGCGCGGTGCTGGGCCTCGGGGGCAGAGCCTCGCCAAATGGGATGGAGGTAGTGAGGAAAACTCGGTCCCCCCAAACCACCGGCGTGGAATGGCCTCGGCCGAGGATTTCGGTCTTCCAACGGATGTTGGTGCCGTCCGCTTCATTCCAGGTGAGCGGCGGATTGCCCGCCGGTGCTTCCCCCGTCGCCAGCGGCCCGCGCCACTGCCCCCAGTTCTCCCGAGCGGAATTCTTGGCCGCCGGCTCGGCACCCAAGGCGGCCGATGCAACCAGGAGCAGAATCGCGGTAAGCTGAAAGGCGCTGGGAGGCAACATGGAAACCCCCGAAGGCATGGGATGTGTGAGACATTACGCGAACTGGTCGCCGGATGTTCGCAAGCCCGTAGTATCCACTTTTTTACTCCTCAACTGAAAGCCACTTTTAACATGAAGTCCACTTTCCTCATGCCTTCCGGCCTGCATTGCCTTGCCTTCGCCGTTGTACTTGCCGCCGGCGGTTTCGCGCTGGGCCAGGAGTCTAAGGAGCAAGAGAAGCGTGCGCCGGTCGTGCTGCCGGGAATGCAGGCGGGGGGGAAGATTCTCCTCCCCAACCAGTGGTCGCTTCGGCCGGCGGGGAAACAACTGAAAGTGGGAGATTTTCCGGTCAACATCGCCCTGCACCCCAAGGAGCCATTCGCCGCCGTACTCCACGCGGGATATGGGGACCATGAGGTGGTCATCATCGACGTCAAAGAGCTCAAAATCATCTCGCGGGTGAATATTTCCGAGACTTTCGTCGGGCTCGCATTCAACCCGGAGGGCTCGCAACTCTTTGCCAGCGGGGCAGAGGATGAGGTGGTGCATCGGTTTGCGTATGCCAAGGGCTATTTGAGCGACCATCGGACCATTCGGATTGCCGATCCCAAGGAGAAGTTCGTGCCGGCCGGCTTGTCGTTGAGCAAGGATGGCAATCAACTCTTTGTCGCCAATCCGTGGGGAGACACTGTTGCGCTCGTGCCGCTGGCGGAGCCGGCGAAGATCAGCCATGTCAAGTTCACGGCGTCTGACTATCCTTACACGACTCTTCCTTCCGCCGATGGCAAGCGGCTGTATGTCAGCCTATGGGGGCGGACCAGCGTGGCGGTGATTAATCTGGAAACGAAGAAAGTCGATGCCGTTTGGGAAACCAATGCTCATCCGACCGAGCTGCTGCTGAGTCAGAAGCAGGAGTTGCTGTATGTGGCTTGTGCCAACAGCAACTCGGTCTGCGTCCTCGAGACGGCGACCGGCAAAGCACTAGAAGTCATCACCAGCAGCCTTTATCCTCGGGCGCCGGTCGGCAGCACGCCCAACAGCATTGCCTTGTCGCCGGATGAAAAGGTGCTGCTGATTGCTAATGCGGACAACAACAATGTGGCGGTCATCGATGTTTCGGAGCGGGGGCACAGCCGCTCGCTGGGATTTATTCCTGCCGGCTGGTATCCGACGTCGGTTCGCTTCAGCCCGCTAGATGGCAAGATTTACATCGCCAACGGCAAGGGACTGATGAGCAAGGCCAACAGCCGTGGACCCAACCTGGCCGCTCCGCCGCCGAAGGATGTCGAGGAGTACATCGGCGGTCTGTTTCGTGGCACCATCAGCCAGCTTGAGCCGCCGACACCGCAGCAGATGTCCCGGTATACCAAAGATGCTTTCGCCTGCAGCCCGCTCCGCGAAGATCAGGCCCCAGTCAGCAAGCCGAGGGACGCGGACAATCCGATTCCCGCGAAGGTCGGTGGGCAAAGCCCCATCAAGCACTGCATCTACATCATCAAGGAGAACCGAACTTACGATCAGGTCTTTGGAGACATGCCTGAAGGAAACGGCGACAAAAGCCTGTGCATCTTTCCCGAGAAGGTGACCCCCAATCACCACGCCCTGGCCCGCCAGTTCGTGCTGCTCGACAACTTTTATGTCGAGAGTGAGGTTTCCGCCGATGGCCACGAATGGAGCATGGCGGCCTATGCCACCGACTTCGTCGAAAAGACCTGGCCGCTGATGTACCGCGGCAGCCGCGGGGGGAAGCTCAAGTATCCTTCCGAGGGAAACTTCACGATTGCCGCTTCCGCTGGTGGCTACATTTGGGACCGCTGTGCGAAAGCGAAGGTGAGTTACCGGAGCTACGGCGAGTTCATCGCCAATGCCGAGAAGCCGGGCCAGCCCGCCAGAGCAAAAGTGAAATCGCTGGAGGGGCACTTCGACGAGCAGTTCCACGGCTATGACCTGGACTACCCAGATCAGAAACGGGCCGACCGGTTCATCGAGGAGCTCGCGCGGTTCGAGAAAGAAGGAGCCATGCCCCAGTTCATCGTCCTGCGGCTTCCAAACGATCACACCTATGGCACGTCGCCCGACAAGCCGACGCCGACCGCGATGGTGGCGGACAACGACCTGGCCCTGGGCCGCGTGATTGAGGCGCTGAGCAAGGGTCCGTTCTGGAAAGACACCGCCGTCTTCGTCGTCGAAGATGATGCCCAGAATGGCAGCGATCATGTGGATGCCCACCGGACCGTGGCCCTGGTGATCAGCCCTTACACCCGCCGCGGAGCCGTCGATTCCAGCCTGTATTCCACCTCCAGCATGCTTCGGACGATGGAACTGATTCTCGGCCTGGAGCCGATGACCCAGTTCGATGCCTCCGCGCTGCCGATGTACAACTCATTCCAGGCGAGAGCGGATATGACGCCGTATCAGCACTTGCCGTCCAACGTGGACCTGGGGGCCAGGAACCTGGCGACGGCTTACGGTGCGAAGATGTCCCTGGCCTTTGATTTCAGCAAGGAGGACGCGGCTGACGACCTGCTGCTGAACGAAGTAGTCTGGCGAAGTGTGCGCGGAGCGAATTCACCGATGCCCTCGCCTGTGCGAGCAGGTTTTGTGTTCGGAGTGCCGGAGTGGGAAGAGGGAGAAGACAAATGACAAAACTCGAATGGCGAATGCAAAACAGGCCACTGGGGATTTTCGGCGCCATTAGCTTTGGTATGATGGCGGGCGTTGGATGTGTCGCAGGATCGACAAACGATTTCACACAAGGAGAATCAAATGGGTAAGGGAAACAACAGCCAGAAGAACGACAAGAAGAACAAGAAGCCGAAAAAGGACAAGGCGAAAAAGTGAGAAAAATCGAATGCCGAATTCCGAATGACGAATTTGGCGGAATACTCTTCTGCTTTCATTCGTCATTCGCCATTCGAATTTCGTCATTTGCTTCTCAGCCGCTCATCCGCCAGGTCCAGCTTATACAGCACCTGGTTGTAGTCGTACCTCGGCGTCTTGTGCTCGTTGCCTGAAAAGGTCGTCGTGTACGTTCCTTCGAAGAAGATGAAGCGGCCGCCATCTTTGTCGAATTCGGCGTGATGGACCGGGTTGTAGAAGCTGTACTTGTCGTGGGTGACGACTTTGACCGCCTCCTTCCAGGGACCGGTCGGGCCGTTTGCCTCGGCGTACCAGATTTCGCCGATGAACGAGCTGCCGCCGTGCTGGCCAAAGAGGCAGACCCATTTTTTGCGGTATTCGTTCCAGCGGACGCTGCCGCGGTGGACCGCGACTTTCTTTCCGGTCTTGGCTTCATGGATTTGGAAATTGGCCTCTTCCTTCTTGAGGAGGCCCGTGGCCAGGAGTTTTTCTTCCGCGGCGGCATCGATGAGCGGGGTGTTTCTCTTGAACGCCCACACGACGTTGCCGCTCGCATCCCGTTCGACCTCCGGTTTCTCCAAGGTGCTGCCGGCTTTGAGGCAGGTGAAGGCTTCGTACTTGGAGAGGTCCGAGTAACCTTCCGCTGTGGCATAGGTGCGACAGTTGAAGAAGGGGTCGCCGAAATACGCGAAAACGACTCCGCAATCGTTGAACAGGATTGGATGGCCGTGCGGATGGAGGGGAGCATCGAGCGGGATGTCGGCGGCATGTTCGAATTCGTTCTTCTCGTCATTCCATATGCAGGTGCCCCGGCGATAGATGGAGAGCGGCGGCTTGACCTTGATGTACGAGCCCATGAGCCGCTCTTTGCCCTTGGCGTCTTTCACGACTGTGACGCCGCCGATCCAGGTCGGTCCTTCACCGGCCATCTTGCAGGTCGCCCGTGCGAAGCCGTCTTTGCCGGTGAAGTAAGTGAGGTCAATTCCCCTTTCGATATCGAGGCCGCTGGCCGGAGTCGCGCTGGTTGCTCCGGGGACATCGAAGAGTCCCAAGATGTAGGCGGGGCGGTTCGTGTCTCCCCAGAACCAATAGAGCTTGTCTTGGTACTTCGTCAGCAAGACCGAGTCGCAGCCGGTCACTTTGCCGTTGAGCAGCGGCTCTTTGATGGGAACGTCTCGGCCGAGCAGCACGCTGTCCCGATAAATCCCCGAACCGGTAATCCGGTACAACCGCTCCGCAATATTGATCCGCTTGATCTTGAGCGTAGCATTGCCGCCGGGCTTCACGTCAAAGGCCTTCCCGGCAATCCCAAAGCCGTCCTTGGGTGCCTCATAGCCGTGGCTCTTCACGGCAAACCACACCCGCTGGTCCATCATCCCTGGTTCGTCAAACGCGATGCGGCCGGCGGAATCGGTGACGTAGGTCACGCCCGCGGTTGTCGTCAACTCGACGAGCGGAACCCCGCGGCCGGACTGGCCGTCGAGGACTTCTATCTCGAATGGCTTATCGGCAGCAAAACTCGACAGAAAGAGAACCAGTGTGTTCAGCATGCTTTCCCTCTTATCTTCTTGCCGCCCATTTTCTTGCCATCGCCATTCTTAAGTGGCAAGAAGATGGATGGCAAGAAAAAATAAGAATAGGCAAGGGAGTTTTTAGTCAGTTCTTCTTCTTGCGTCCCTTTAACACCGGATCGCTCTTCAGCGGCAGTTGCACCGCTTTGCCCGTTTCGGCGGACTTGTAAATGGCGAGGATGATCTCCACGCTCCGCCGGCCTTCCGCGCCGTCGCTGAGGGGCTTTTTGCCCTTCTTGATGGCATCGAGCGCATCTTTGAAGAGGCCGGTGTGACCGTGGTGGCCGATGGCTTTGGGGTCGGCCGCTCCGCCGCCGGTTTGGGTCTTGCCCGCCATCTTGGAGAGAAGCTCTTCGTCGGCCTTGGTCTTCTTGGCGAACTCCCAGCGGATGATGTCTTCCTCCCGCATGGCGATGCTTCCCTGCGTCCCGTGGATTTCGATCCGCTTGAGCTCGCCGGGCCAGACCGCGGTGCTGGCTTCGATGGTGCCGAGTGCGCCGTTCTCAAACCGGAGCGCGGCCACTGCCACGTCTTCGACCTCGATCCGCTCGTGGGCAAGCATCGTCGTGTGAGCGGAGACTTCCGCGACCGGCCCCATCATCCAGGTGAGCAGGTCGACGCTGTGAATGGCCTGGTTCATCAGAGCCCCGCCGCCGTCGAGCGACCAGGTCCCGCGCCAGGCGCCGCTGTCATAGTACTGCTGCGTCCGGAACCACTTCACATAGGCGTCACCAAGCGTCAGCCGGCCGAGGCGCCCCTTGTCGATCGCTCCCTTCATGAGCTGCGAGCTGTGGTGAAAGCGGGACGGGAAGATCGTGGAGAGAACGACCCCGGCCTTGTCGCAGGCCTCGATCATCCGGTCGATGCGGCTGAGGGTGATGTCGAGCGGCTTTTCGACGATAACGTGCTTTCCCGCCTTGGCGGCAGCCAGGCAGGGTTCCATGTGCGCGCCACTGGGGGTGCAGATGGTGACGACGTCCACGGCCGGATCTTTAAGCAGCTTGTCGAGCGAGTGATAGGCCTTGCATTGCTGCTCCGCCGCGAACCTATCCGCCGAAGCAGGCGTGACGCTGTAACAAGCGACAAGCTTCGCCCCCTTGATGTCCCCAATCGCCCGCGCGTGAAACCGCGAGATCATCCCGCAGCCGATAATTCCAAAGCCGATGGTCATATTGTTAGTGGGGTAGGATTCCAGCCTGCCCAAAAAGAATTCATTGCTGGGCAGGCTGGGAGCCTACCCCACTTACTTCCCCTGCATCTGCTGAAGCTGCGGGGCCTCGAACATTTGTACCCAAAAGGCGGCCATGCTCAAGGCGTTGAGGCAGAAATGGACGACGATGCTCGGCAGGATACGGTGCGTCCGCTGATAAATGTAACCCAGGCCGAGCGCGAGAAAGGTCAGCGGAATCCAGGCCAGACCGTGCGAGATGTGCATCAAGGCAAAAATGATCGAGCTGAAACAAATCGGCAGCCACTGTTTCCAGGCAGGAGGGGGCAAGTCGTCCAGGAACACCAACGGCGCCAGCGGTTCGAAGGCGGAAGCCGGTGAAGCGTACGGATTGGCGGGATCAATCCACTGAATCTCCGCGGGTCGCTCGGGTACCGGCGGCAGAAACGTAATCCCGTCCGCGGGTGCTGGCAGTCCTCCGTTCTCGAAGACATTGGGATGCGAGGGGGCCAATCCGCCAAACAGAATATGCAGGGAATTGCCGGTATACGTCACCAGTTTTTCCAGCCATCCCTGGAGCAGCACACGAAAGGCCCACTCTTCGGAAAGCGGTGCCAAGATGGCCGCCGAAACGCAGAGCAAGGCAAAGAGTTGCAGATCCGGAGTGTTCGTCATCATCTCAATCAGCGGATGCTTGTACGGCTCAAGCTGCGTTAACAGGCCCTGAATCGCAAAAACAATCGGAGCCAACATGCAGAACGCGGCGAGGCCAATGCAGATGTCACGCCCCGCTTCTTTCGGCACGATCCCCATGTCCCGCCAGGTGCAGCCTGTCCGCAGCATGATGATCGGGGTAACGATGAGCATCGTGGCGACCTTCATGGCTCCGTCCGCCAGAATGGCCAGCATGTTCTGCTGCAACGTGAAGGGCTCCTTTTCGATCCCGGGTCCGCTTGCGGCGCCAAACTGCCCCTTCAGCAAATAGCTGGAAACCACGATCGAGAGGCACAGCACCAGGATCATCAGGCCCAAATCAACCAGCCCCCACGGCACCTGCCGCCGCGGCTCGTACGCCAATAGCGGCTGGCCGCGGGACATTTTTACCAGCGCCAGAATCCACAGGATGAAAAAACCGAGGATGACGGCAATCGCGACCAGGCCAATGAACGGAGCGACAATCATGGACTCATTCTAACGTCAGGGCGGCTACTTTCGCAGCGTCTTGGCCGCGAGGAAGACATATTCCAGCCCGCTATATACCGTCGAGATTACCGCCAGCCATGCGGAGAGGTGCAGAGTCCAGTAGAGCCAGCCATTTTCCGCGGCAGAAACTTTGGATCCGCCTTGCCCGTACATCAACACTACCAGGCTGGCCCCGACCGCCAGACATTGAAAGACCATCTTCAGTTTGCCCGCCATCTTGGCGGAGAAGTCACCCCCTCCTTGTTCGACCATCGTCCGGAGCACGGTGACCAGCATCTCCCGCCCCATCACCACCACGGCCATCCAAGCATAGATTCCGGAGTCCTTTTCCGCAGCCAGGAAGATGAACGTGCCGCAGATCAGGATTTTATCCACGAACGGATCGAAGACCCGGCCCAGCTTGGTGACCTGTTTGTACTTGCGCGCCCACCAGCCATCCACCCAATCCGTCCCCGCCGCGATGGCAAAGACAATGAGCGCCGGCAGATAGAATTGCAGCGGAATCAAGACGAACACCGCAATCGAAAGCGCGAGCCGCGCCGCGGTGAGCTGATTGGGGACGTTGAAGACGACGTTTTCAGGATTGGGAGTAGCCATGCCCGTAGGATAGTGGGCCGGGCCAATAGATAGTAGCCGGCACACTCCGTGTGCTGGCATGTCCGCTCACGGAGTGAGCGGACTACTTTTCCTAACGCGGAGCGTGAGGAATACCTTACGCCGCATCGGCCTTTCGCCCAGGAGATTCTTCGCCAATCTCATCCGCGGTGGCCGGATCGGCAATCTTAAGCAACGCCTTGCGGCTGATGCGGCGCTCTTGCACGAAGCCCCGTTTGCCGGTTTTGAGGAACTCGTGATAGAGTGCGGCGGGGCCGGTGGTGAAGTCGCGAGCAAGCTGCTCCAGGACCTCGCTCCAGCGAAGTCCCTGGCGATAGATGACGCGGTAGGCCGCCTTGAGTTGCAGCATGTCGTCCGCGGTGAAGCCGTTGCGGCGGAGGCCGATTTGATTGAGTCCGATGATCTGAGCCTGGGCTCCTTCGACCAACAGGTAATGCGGCACATCCTGGGTGATGCGGGTCTGGGCCCCCACCATCACGAAGCGGCCGATGCGGCAGAATTGATGGATGCCGACCCCCCCGCCGACATAAGCCCGGTCGTCCACTTGCACGTGGCCGCCCAGCATGACGTTGTTGACCAGCACCACGTTGTTTCCCACTTGGCAGTCGTGGGCGACGTGGGCGGCGACCATAATCAGGTTGTTGCTGCCGATCTTGGTCACCGCTTCATTGGCATAGCCCCGGTGCAGAGTGGCGTTTTCGCGGATGCGATTGTTCTCGCCAATCACGAGCATTCCGCCGGGGTCCATCCTCTGCAAATGCTGGGCGGATCCCCCCAGGACGGCCCCCTCGCCAATTTCGTTCCCGCTGCCGAGAACTGTGCGGCTTTTGATGACCACGCGCGCATCCAACCGGCAGCCGTCGCCGATAATGACGCCGGGTTCAACGATGGCGAATGGTCCAACATGGACGTCGCTCCCCAACTGCGCGGAGGGGTCGACAATTGCGGTGGGATGAATGTAGGGCACAGTTTGGGTCTCACGTGGCAAGACCATCCTTGGTCCGCCGGGCTCGTGGAAATGGCCAAATCCTTTGACCGCCTGGCCCGCGCAGGGTGTGCCTGATGCGGGCAGAGGGGATTATCGCCATTTTGCCAATCGTGTCGATGCCGAAAAATTGGAGTGTGCTAGCGGCGTTTCGCTCCCCCCTCTGGCTGGCGCGTCGGGTTAGTAAGATGAAGCACGATGCCTCTCTTTGATCGTCAAAAATGGGACGCGAAATACTCCGCTGCGGAAGCGGTGCCGCGCGAGCCGTCGGCAGTGCTTCGTTCACTGGATGCGCTGTTGCCCAAGAGCGGCCGCGCGCTGGATGTGGCCGGAGGAGCGGGGCGGAATGGCATATGGCTGGCGCAGCGGGGACTGGATGTGACGATTGCGGATGTTTCGCCGCAAGGACTGGCGCTCGCGGAACAGCGAGCGTTGGAAGCGGGAGTGAAACTCGCGCCGCTATGTACCGATTTGGAGGACGCACCGTTTCCCCCCGGTCCCTGGGATCTCATTCTGTCCGTTTGCTATCTCTGGCGACCTCTGTTTGGCGTCTATCCGCAAGTGCTAGCGCCGGGTGGATTGCTGGTGATCATCCAGCCGACGAAGCAGAACCTGGAGCGCCACCCCAAGCCACTGGCGGGGTTTCTGCTCAGCGATGGCGAACTGCCGAGCCTGGTGAGCGGGCTGGAAATCGTGCATTACCAAGAAGGTTGGCAAGCCGACGGCCGGCATGATGCTGTCGTCGTGGCGAGGCGGGCTCGCTAACCAATCGGCTGGCGGGGAACGAACTGGTCGAGAGTGGTCCCCGAGTTATCCGGCACGGCGATAATGTAGAGAATTCGGTCTTGCTGCCAGGCACCGACATTCCAGCCACCAGAAATACCGGGGACGGTGGAGTACGGCGTGGCGCTTACGGGATATTCCCTAGACGTGGGAATCGCGAGCACAGTGGCATTGCTCCCTCCACCACGCAACTTCACCGAGTAAGCCGTGACAGGTCCTTGCCTGGAGGTGATGGAACTGCTGCCGGTTACCGACCCCAACACTCCACGGGGGAGAACCACGGTCTTGGTTGGCTTCGTCATGGTTTTCACGTCCACGCTTTGCAGCCAATCTTGAACCTGACTTGCCAGTTGGTCTCGAGTAATGGGTTGTTCATTGCGGGTCAGCGACTGAATGCCCCAAACCCCAAGCAGGACCAACGCCGCCATGCTCGCGAGACTGCCCACGACCGTTGTGGAGAACCAGCGGCGACTTTTTTTCGCGGGCACAACTTGAATGTTGGCCGCTGACGAATCCTCGCGCACGGCCTGCTGGACACCGGCCAGCGGCTGGGCCTGTGCGGCTTGGACGGCTGCGAGCAAACGGGCTTCTAGTCCTACGGGCAAAACGACATCCTGCATCGCGCCACGGATCACTCGGCCATCTTGCTGGCTGTGCTCAAATTGCGCACGGACTTCCGCACGATCGCGACAGGCTGCCTGCAACTCCGCCAGATCGGCGGCGTGCTCGGGCAAGAACAGATCATCGCTGTCGGGCCGACAGGCGTCCATCTGTTCGCGAATTGTGGGGCGCTGGTTCATTTCTGTTGCAACGTCTCATTCTCTCGTTTCAAATCACAAATCTCAGATTTCGGATCCTCAACCTACAGCCGTCGTTCGCCGGGCACGTTTCACTTCGCGCTCCTCGTCTGCCGCGCTGAGCCGTTCTCGCAGCTTTTGCTTGGCCCGCGAAAGTCGGCTCATGACCGTGCCGATGGGAACCTCTAGCTCGTCCGCAATCTGCTTATATGTTAATTCCTCAAAGTAGAACATGAGCAAAATCAGCCGCAGGTCTTCGTGCAAGTCACCCAGGACCCGCTGCAAGTCTTCGGCATCCACCACGTTCAGTTCGGCCACCGGCTGCGGCACATCGGCCATGTCCAGGTCCGCCAGGGTGCTGGACATGGGGAACCGCTTCCGCCGCCATTTCAGGTAGCAACTCCGCAAAATCGCAAACAGCCAGCCAGCCGCCCGTTCCGCCTCCCGAAGCTGGTGCAGCTTCTGCTGGGCAATCAGGAAGGCCTGCTGGGTCAAATCCTCCGCGTCCGCCGCCATACCCGTCAGCCGGTATGCGTACCGGTAGAGGGGAGCGTGGTGAGCGGCGATCAGCCCGGCTATGTCCACGACCGACCCAGCCGGCACTGACAAAGGAGTCAGTGTCTCTGGCACATTCGGTTGTGGGGTGTGTCCCACCCGACCATCCGGGGGAAGGTCAGGCGGGTGCTCTTTGCTGGGCATGAACCCTGTCCCTGCTGGTAGAACCGCTGTAGCAACGGATTATTCCCGAAATTTGTCGGAAAGTCATGCGGATTCGGCGTAAATTGGCGAGAAAACTGGCCGTAACTCCTTTGCGGGCAGCAACCTATGACCTAAACTCTTTCAATTCCAATTTGTCGGGACGAATTAGGAAGCTGCCTCAATTTCGCCAAGTTTTTTGACAAGGTGGGAATATCCACGGGCCGACTCGGCTCCTAACTCATAGCGAAACTGACAATGCAGGAGCGTCCTGCTGTCGAATATTCTGTTTTTTGGCGTTTGCCAAGAGGAAGAGAAACCATGAAGAAGTTGTTTGCTTTGATGGCTGTTGCTGGCCTCGGACTGACCGTAATCGGCTGCGGCGAAGCACCTAAGGCCAAGCCGGCTCCTACCCCTGTCGTCAAGACTGACGAGCCCAAGGCTGAGGAACCGAAGGCCGAAGAACCGAAGGCCGAAGAACCGAAGGCCGAAGAACCGAAGGCCGAAGAACCGAAGGCCGAAGAACCGAAGGCCGAAGAACCGAAGGCCGAAGAACCGAAGGCCGAAGAACCCAAGAAGGAAGAGCCCAAGGCTGAAGAGCCCAAGGCTGAAGAACCGAAGGCTGAAGAACCGAAGGCTGAAGAACCCAAGGCTGAAGAACCCAAGGCTGAAGACAAGTAGTTCCCTTCGCGGCATCCTTCAGCTTCGCTGAAGCTGCGACGTGAATACCTGAACCATCCAGCGGGGAGGAGAGATCATCGGTCTCTGCTCCCCGTTTTGCGTTTCTTGGGCCACTCACCGAACGGCAAGGAAGATGTCCGCTACAGCCACCTCGCTAGCGCCCCGCCCCGCGCCGCTAGAGCATCAATTCTCTTGGCCACCTTTGGATCGGGAATGAGCGGCGGAGCATGGTGCGGCTTGATGCGGGCGTCGATAAGGAGCGGGCCGGTGCAGCCCCAGTGCTTCTGCTCGGTGAATTCCCCGAAGCCGTGGATGTTGACGGCGGGGTTGCTACGGGTGAATGTGACCCAGAGGAAGTTGCCCAACGTGCGGGCGGTGAATTCGCTGTCGTCGACAAGAACGAAGAGGGGGATTGCGGATTGCGGATTGCAGATTGCAGAATCTTGAACATCAATCTTCAACCTGCAATCCGCGATCTGCAATCCTCCCCCTTCCAATGCCACCACTCCCGGCAGGCACATCCGCGGATTCTTCATCCCCTCCGGCAGCCGCAAGTCGCTGGGCAGTTCGGTGGCCAGAGTGCGGATCGATTTTCCTGCCGCGGCGATGACGACTTTAGAGCCTCTGTTGAGGCCGTCGCCGCTGTAGTCGAGGGTGTCGATGGTGGTGCGGGTGTGAAAGTGCAAGTCGCGCCTCCAGTCGACCCGCTCCAGCAGGTGCCGAAAGAAGGCCGGAATGTCGTTCAATTCCAGCCCGGAATTATCGAAGTGGTTCACGATCAGCAGATACTTGGCCAACGACATTTGTCCTTGTCCCAAGATTGCGCTCGCCTGCGTCAACAGTTCTTGCGGCCGGCCAACACTTTGATACGGCGTATACCGCTCACTTCCAATGGCCAGGAGCAGCGGATGAACGCCGGCGGCATCGACGGCATTCACGGCCTTCACTCCTGGAATCACCGTGGGAATGACCGGTCCCGTCAATTCATGGATGAGCTGGCCGAAGGTGGTGTCCTCCTGCGGCGGGCGGCCGACGACGGTGAAGGGCCAGACGGCGTCTTCACGGCAATAGACTTTCTCGACCTGGAGCACAGGAAAGTCGTGAGCCAGGCTGTAATAGCCCAGATGGTCTCCGAACGGCCCTTCCGGCAGCTGTTTGCCGGAGATCACGGTGCCGCTGATGCAGAAGTCGGCGTCGGCATAGATTGGTAGGTCGTCGCCCCGGCAAATCATGGGGATGCGATGGCCGGCCAAGGCCCCGGCGAAGGTCAACTCGCTCATTCCTTCCGGCAGCGGCATTACCGCGGCCAGCGACATCGCCGGATGGCCGCCGACAAAGATATTCACCCGCAGCGGCCGCCCCGCTTGCACCGCGGCAGTGTGATGCACGCCGATTCCCCGATGAATCTGATAATGCAGCCCGATTTCCTCGTCCGGCTGGTACGACCCGCCGGAAAGCTGCACGCGGTACATTCCCAGATTCGATTTCGCCAGGCCGGGCTGCGAAACGTCTTCGGTATAAACCTGCGGCAGGGTGATGAAAGCCCCGCCGTCCCCCGGCCAGGAGAAAAGCTGCGGCAAGTCGCCGATGCGAATCTGCTTTCCCAGGATCGGGCCGCGACTTACCCGCTTTGGTTGCATCCGCCAGGCGGTGAGCGGCGCGGCGAGATACCGCGTTGGCTGCCGGAAGAAAGCAGTCGGATCAATCTTCAGCTCGATCGCCCGGCGGACCCGCTCGTACGTGTGGCGAAAGAGATAACGGGCCCTCTCCAGCGTGCCAAACAGGTTGCTCACCATCGGAAAGCGGCAGCCATTTATCTTGGCGAAGAAGATCGCCGGCCCCCCTGCCGCATACACCCGCCGCTGAATCTCCGCCGCCTCCAGCCGCGGGTCGATCTCCTCCTCCAGCCGCACGACATGCCCAGCCTTCTCCAGGTCAAGCAAATGGCGGCGGAGTGAAAACATGCAGGAGAATCTCGAAGATGATATGCTCATAGTAGTCCGCTCACTCCGTGTGCGGACAGGGGATTGAAATCATTGAGACTTTCCATTTCTTCTCGCCCCCAAGAGGACTATCCGCTCGTGCCCGACAATCTGCTCCCCTCTTCCGCGAACGAAGCCCGCTGGGCCGAAACCTGGCAAGATCTGGGTCATGGTGCGCCGACCCTGGCGGGGCTGGCGCGGGTCTGCAGTCTCAGCATGGCAACCGGCGGGGACAAAAGCGTGGCTCTGTCCATCGAGGCGAAAACGATCCTCTTCGCCGCCCGCAAGCGCGCGGTCATTGAAGTGAAGGGTGCGAACCGGGCTTTCGACGCTCCAGGGCGTATGCTGGCCGTTTATGTCGAGATCGATCCCGACCATACGCTCATTTTCCGCAGCCGCGAAAACCCGGCATTTACTATTCGCTTCCTCGCCGGCTTTCGGGAACTGTGCATGGCGGGACTGGTGATGCACCATATCTATCAGGAGTTTTCGCTGACCCGTGAGGGTTTGGAGGCCGCAGCGATGGTTTCCGAGGGGGAAGTAACGGCCTTGATGAGCCTGGCGACTGAGCTTTGACTCGCTTAATAGTGCAGTTGCGGCATGTTGCTTTACCCCTTCATAAGGTGGCAAGTCTAGCCTCGTAAATTACGCAGACTTTGCATTTTATCCTTTGCGCAAAGTCCAGCACCTTGACGTAGCCTGTGCGACCCTTACATTCACCCATCTACGCGGCTTCATGGGAGAAGGTCCCACGGAGGGACGCGTAGGATTTGGTTGTTTCCTGAAAGGGTCTTTGGACATGAAGTATCTGATTATTGCGGCGGCGCTCCTGGCGTCGCTTGCCACTGCTGATCTTGCTCAGGCTCGCGGCCGTCGTGGCTGCTCAAGCTGTGGCGGATGCCCCGGTGGCGTATGTGCGTTGCCAGCTTCCCCGGCCAAGACGGCCAACAACGAAGCCCCCAAGCCGGAAGCCGCCGTGGCTGCCGCTGCTGCGCCTGCTCCGCAGGTCACCGGCGTTGCATCCACTCGCCGCTTCGGCCGCCGCCGCTAAGCGAATTTGCTAGCAGCCACTGGCTGCTTGTTACACAGGAGAGCGAGGGACCGACTCTCCTTTCTTTTTGCGCCCGGGGTGACGGGATTCGATGCCTACCTCATCAGTTTTGCCCGCAATTGCCCAATCAGGCCGCGCAGCTCGCTGGCGGGTAGATACTCGCCACTGCGAATTTTTGCCGCGCGCTTGGGATTCTGCATCAAGCATTCCAGGGTCCGCGGACTCATCTCTGGTTCGAAGAGCCCCAGCAGTCGCTCGGCATAAGAGAGAGCCTTGGCATAATCCTGCAGGTCGATGCAGATCTCGATCATGCGGTCATAGTTCCCTGGGTCCTGCGGATCGGTCCGAATTCCCTGTTCCCCGAGCGACATGATTTGCTCGGGGGGTGCATTGTTTTCCATCAGGTTCAGGATGTAGTTGTTGATCGCAAATGTGTTCCCCGGCAGCAGGCGATATCCCAGATCCGAGTGCAGCAGCATGTTGACGCTTTTGTCGCCAGCATGTGGGGCGCACATGTGGGCCTTGCCGTGCCCCGGCGAAAGCTCGATCGCCCGGCGGCAGAATTGTACCGCCTCCGGCTGCGGCCCGCGCGATTCCCAGTAAGCCAGAAAGAGCAGAAAGCAGAGCTGGGCGTTGTACGGATCGCGGCGGAGCCCTTCCAGGTAGACCTGCTTGATGTTCGGCAACTCATCATCGAGCTCGTTCAGGGCCACCACAAAATTCGGCTCCCGCTGGCAAAGGCCCCACACGAGAGGGCCGCGAGTTCCCGCTCGCCGGTTATGGCCGGCGCAAATCTCCCCAAGCCGGGCCACTGCGGCAGCGCATGTGGGCCGGCCGAATCGCCACATGTGCCTTGTGGCCTCGGTCACTTCCCCCAAACAAGTGCGGGCAATGGTCTCCGCGAGCCGCAACAAAAACGTGGCGAAGTCGCTCTCGTGCACGACGGCGGCATACGGTTCCTGTCGCGAGGGGGCGAAAAACTGCAACTCCACTCGGTACGAGCCGTTGGCGATCATGGTTTCGCCGCTGATGAAAATGGTCCGGTCCTTTTCCTCGCGAAGCAGCGCCACGCTTTCCAGCAGCGATTCCGGTGAATCCTCCGGCCCGCGCGTGCTCAGGTTCCGCACCAGCATCAGGTCGCGGATCATCAGCTTGCTCAGCCCCACTCCCAGGTGCATTTCCTCCAGCCGGCTGTTTTGCGAAGCGAAAGGCAAGATGGTGATCAGCGGCAAGTTGCAGAGCCGCTGATATTCCCCATAGTCCAAGAACTGTGAAATCTGCACGGCCGAAAGCTGCGGAAAGAGCCGGGGTAGATGCGGTGGCCAGGTCGGCATCGGAGCAGCAAACGACATAGATGCCTATGGTATCGCGCGCTGGATTGAAAGTGTCAGGCCACATCGTGCTAAGCGATGCCGCTGACATTGGGCCTTTCTCCCTCGCTGGCGCGACAGGCGGGTGTTAGGCTGAAAGAAACAGCCCCTTGATCCGCCATTGTATGAACCAACCGCTAGAGCCGCCGGGAAAGTCGTGGCCCAGTTCGCTGGCCATTCGGCTGGCCGTGCTTGCAATCATCGTGGCCGGAGTCGCCGGCTTAATTTGTGCTTTCGGCGGCTCGCTCACGCTGGAATCTCTGGCGGCTCGTGAGTCGCAGCTTCGCGAGCTTGTCAGGGCTCATCCCGTCGCTGCGCTGACCGTTGCCTTCCTGCTCTATGCTGCCGTCACGGGGCTTTCCATTCCCGGTGCCACGCCCATGTCCCTCGCCTACGGCTGGCTGTTTGGATTCTGGACCGCGGTCGTCCTCGTCAGCTTCGCCTCGACAGCGGGCGCCAGCATCGCCTTTCTCCTGAGCCGCTATCTGATCGGCGGATGGGTGCAAAATCGGTTTGGCGAAAGACTGGCGGCGTTCAACCGAACGATGGAGAAGGAAGGAGCGTTCTATCTTTTCACGCTGCGGCTGGTTCCGGCTGTGCCGTTTTTTGTCATCAATATGGTGATGGGACTGACCAAAATCCGGCTGCGGACGTTTTGGTGGGTCAGTCAACTCGGCATGCTGCCGGCGACGTGCACTTTTATCTGGGCTGGCGCGAGCGCGCCAAGTCTGTCCGACATCCAAGAGAAAGGTACGCAGGGATTGCTTAGCCTGAATATCGTCCTCGCATTGGCCGCACTAGGGCTGTTCCCCTTGGCGGCCAAATGGCTGCTCAAGCTCTGGCAGCCGAAAGAAACGGCTGCCGCTAAGGACGCCTGAGGCGAGTGACTACTCCCCTCCCGCGGCTGCTCCCGCTTCTTTCCCTTTGGATTCCTTCTCAGCAGCGACCTTGGCCGCGGTTTGGGCATCGGTGGCTCGCTTGATAAGCTGCTCTACCGCCTCCTCGCTCGTCGCGCCGGTAATCTGCTCGCGATGCCACCCCTTGGCGGTCTTGGCATAAACAATGAGTTGCGGAATGCTGTTCCCCCGCATCAAGTGCGACGCCAGGGCTCCGCTTTCATCCGTATTCACTTGCGCGAAGTTGACCGACTTGAGCTTTCCACTCTTTTGTAATTGGGGGATCACCGCCCCCTTCATCGTCCGGCAGCCGGGGCACCAGTCAGCACCGACAAGAACCAAAATGGGCTCCCCATTGATTTCAGCCTGCTTGTAAGCTTCGTCATAGGTTTGCGGACCGGCCGCCAAAAGTACGGTTTGCATCATGAAACCAAGGGCCATTCCGGTCATTTTGCGAATCTCCTGGAAAATGCGAGCTTGGGAAAGTTAGTGAAAGGGCAGAGTATAGGTAAGATTTTTCGGAATGTCAGCCAGGGACAACCGGTGATATGGGAAATTGTCATAATTGCCCAACGAATGACGCAACCTACGGCTCGACAAGCACTTGAAGCCACAATTCTCGCTTCGAATGAGCAGACAATCTGGGGGCTCCTCGCTATAATTCGCTACCGCCAACTCTTCTCAGGCAGATTCAAATGAAGCTTCGCGTCGGCATCGTGGGACTGGGTGAATCCTGGGAAAACGGCCACCGCCCGGCACTGCGGACCCTCTCCGACCGTTTCGACGTCCGCTGCGTCTGCTGTGAAGTCGCCCACTTGGCCGACCAGGCTGCCCACGACTTTCACGTTCAGCCTGTCGATGGTTTTCGAGCCCTCTGCGCCCGGCCGGATGTCGACGCGGTGTTGATTCTCTCGCCGCAGTGGTATGGCCCGCTGCCGATTCTGGCCGCCTGCGAAAACGGCAAATCAGTGTATTGCGGCGCCGCCCTCGACATTGCCGATCCCGAGGAAGCGAACGCCGTCAAGAAAAAAGTGGAAGAGTCGGGCATCGCCTTCATGGCCGAGTTTCCTCGCCGCCTTGCCCCAGCCACGCTCCGCCTGAAAGAACTGATCGTCACCCGCCTTGGCCAGCCGAAGTTGTTGTTCTGCCATCGCCGCTCTTCCATTGAGCCGGGAAGCGCCGTCCGTCGCCCGCAAAAACATTGCCCCACCATCCAGCGCGAGATGATCGAACAGGTCGATTGGTGCCGTTACGTCGCCGGGACCGACCCGACTTCCGTCATCGGCATCCACCACGGCAGCGTGACGGAAAATGACGGCGAAGATTACCAGATGATGAGTCTCGATTTTTCTCCCGTCGGTCAGCCGGGAACGGGTCCGATGGCTCAGATCAGTTGCGGCAGATACATGCCGACTTCCTGGCCGGAAGCGGTTGCCTTTCGTCCCCCTGCCGCACTGCAAGTCTGCTGTGAGCGAGGAGTCGCATTCGTCGATCTCCCTTCCACGGTCACTTACTTTGACGCCGCTGGACGGCACATGGAATCGCTCGACAGCGAGCGCCCCGTCGCCGAGCGGATGCTGATGCACTTCTATCGCGCGGTCACCAGCCTGGTTCGCAAAGTCAACGACCTGGAAGACGCCCACACCGCCCTCTCCATCGTCCTGGCCGCCCGCGAAAGCTTCGCCACCGGCAAGCGCGTCGCGATTGCCCCTTCGCCCTGACGAGTTCACTCTTATCCAGGGATCCGTCATCGCTCGCCGGGGTTCATCAAGCCCCCTTTCTTGGCCGCCTCGAATCGTGGTGGTTCAAATTCACCCGAAAGTTCGAATCCCGGTCCCGCGCCCCCGCCCGCGTAGACAACCTTCTTGCCAATGCCCCCTCCAATTCCCAGTCCGCGAATCTTCAGGTCGCCAATCTTGTCCTCGATCCGCACCGCAACCGCCGAGTCATAAACGGCGCACCTTTCCACGCTGACTAGCGCTCCGCCATACTCCCCTTCGCCTCCCCGCAGCCGCAAACAGATTTCATTATCCCGGAAGAGGCAATTCTCCACCTTCACCTCGACATGGTTCTTCAGATTCAGCGCCGCCAGGTTGCTCACCTGCCCCGGCTGCTTCCAACCTTCGAACAGGCAATTGCGAATCGTCATCCGGCTGCGAGGGTTGGAAACCTTTTGCTTGGTGTCGACGGCATTCTCACCAGGCCGCTCCCCTTTCTTAAAACCAGCGGCATCGCTTTCCAGCGGTCCGGTTCTGAACGTGCAATTCTCGACCAGCACGTCGTCCCACGGTCCTCTCCCTGGATCGAACTGGATGCAGTCCCCCGAAACCATGCTGATCTCGCAATTGCGAATCACGAGCATCGTCGGCTGGCCCGTGATGCCGTGGGCGTCCTTCTGGTCCTTAAACGTACCCGCCAGCACGTGATGGATTTTGCAAGACTCGATCACCACATTCTTCCCCACCACCAGTACTGCGTTGTGCCGCCCACTTTGAATCTCGCAGTTCCGCAGCGTCACATCGTCGGCCACAATCTTGACCAGTGTGCTCTCTCCCCAGGCTCCATCGACCAGCAAATTTTCGTAAACCCCCGGCCCCTTGATCGACAGCCGATCGACCTTCTTAGGATTCTCTCGGCAGCCGGCCTTGCCATCGGAGCCGATGGCATCCGCCGCGCACGAAATCTTCTCTGGTCGACACCAGCCTGACGCGCCAGCGAAGGACACCATTGCCAGCAGAACAAACGCCGTTGCCCGGAGCTTCTGCCGAAGACGAATGTGTTGGCAAACCCCCCGGGTAAAACAACAGACCCCCCCGACCCGTTCAGAAAGATGTGTTGGTAAACCCCCCTGGTTTACCAACAACCCCCCGCGCGAAGCGACGCCAGGACGGCGTCTTGCTTGGGGAGCAAAGGGCTGATTATTCCTGCGTTCTTTCCGCATTGTCATGGCGATTCTCCTAAACAAGACCGCCCGCATACTTTCGTACTTTTGGAAATGGTACAGTAGTACAGTTGGCACCGTCAAGCCCCTGCGTCCAGAATTCCGGAAATAGGCGGAGAACATCATGTCGGGCTCGGTCCGCGTGAAGGGGAACGCCTCGGAATATGCCGGGGCATCTGGCCACGGCGGCCTCGTCGTCATTGAAGGAAACGCCTCCTCCCGCTGCGGCATCTCCATGAAGGGGTGCGACATCGTCGTCGGTGGCTCCGTCGGCCACGTCTCTGCCTTCATGTCCCAAGCCGGCCGCCTCGTCGTCTGCGGCGACGCCGACCCCGGCTTCGGCGACTTCTTCAGCGAAGCCGTTTTCTACGTCCGCGGCAAAATCCACAGCCTCGGCGCGGACGCCCAGGAAGAGCCGCTGCATGCGGCGGATATTGTTGCTTTGGGAGGTTTGCTGAAGCAGGCTGGTTTTGATGCCAATCCCCGTGACTTCAAACGGATCGGCTCGGCGCGGAGACTGTATCACTGGAATTCGGAGCATCAGGGAGAGTATTAGCTCATTCGATTGTTATCGCAGCGGAATGATGCTTAATCGTGCCGAAGTCGAGTGTAAGGGTACTCCCAGTCATCATCGGTCAGTGGTGATGTCTGGAAAACGAACTGTGGTTGTGAGCTGCTTGGCAGATTTCGGACAGTGTTGTGGCTAAGTTGACAGGGTTAGTTGGGCTTCGAAGGTGGCTGGACTGAGGTAGTTCAGGGAGGAGTGTATTCGCTCGTTGTTGTAATAGGCCAGGTAGCTGGCGATTTCGC